>OJBP01000518.1_pt1 | contig 19099 bp, 15 predicted proteins | sample 1590691 | NCBI WGS metagenome assembly OJBP01 (sample SAMN05416848, study PRJEB24817) | seawater metagenome | isolation source: Sea water | place: Canada:Atlantic | collected 2013-07 | reverse complement strand
CTACACTATCCTCTTCGTCGGCAGCGTCAGATGTGTATAAGAGACAGCTTATATACGTATTAAAAAGGGAGCCTAATGGCTCCCTTTTTTGGTTTATACATTATCATAGCGATAGCTTTATGATTACTCGCATGCGCTCCCTGTTATGTGATTTCTCGACAGGCTCGAAATGATTTAGATGTAATTACTCAAATACGATTTTATCTACTTCAATTTCAAAATCTGTAGCAGCTTTTGTGTTTGAGATAAGTCCTAGACGAATGATTGAAGCCAGGTCATCTTTGTCTGGGTGACCTTCCAAAGGTTCACCAAGTCTATATGTTCCAAAATCTGAAAGATTGTAAGTGACAGTTTTCCACTCACCTTCCGTTATCGGTAAATTGATTTTATAATTCGGTCTCCAGAATCTTTTATACTTATTGAGCGTAAGCCCAAAGTCTTGTCCCGTAGACTTATATCGTACAGTCACGGTTGTATAACCCGACAAATCATAAGACTGGTAAGGAGTGCGCAGCGAGGCAAAACCTCCATTATTCTCGAGACTTACGCTTCCGCGAAAGATGATACTTTCGCTAGTTTGCTCAATGCTACCTGTAGATAATCCTCCCATAACACCATCCAATACGACAAACCAGTCATCACAGGTGTTGCAAGAAGTTCCAAAATCAAAAGAGAGCGGTGTCGTGTTCATAGTCGTTGTGATCAGTAAGGCTAAGAGATATTTCATAGCTTTTTTCTTTAAAGTTACGCTTTCGCGAAAGCGTGAACCTTATACTTACCACATTTTTAACACTAGCTCGCTACTGTCAATTTTTTCTTAAAACGACGATCAATAACAAATTGGACTACAAAAAGAAGTAAAAATATAAAACGAGAAAGACTAGGCATGGAGATCGCTACAACACCTGCAATAACCCAAACAATCATCACATTAAGACCTCTAGCTCTGTACCAGCGGTAACGTAACCTTGTAAAACCTGAGAGTTGCTTTTCTGAGTGAAAGACATAACGCAACATCACTATATTAAAAAACCCTATCACACTAAGGTTAATACAGTAAAATATGAAAGGGCCAGCTTGGTCAAAGCCATTTATATACATTGCTGTTGAGAATGGTAAAATTACGATAGCAAGTAGAAAAAAGATATTTATCCAAAGTAATCTACCAGAAATCACACTTACATAACGCATTAATTTTATGTGACCCATCCAGTAGAGTGCACTAACCATAAAACTCACAAAAAGCCCTATAAAATCAGGTATTCTAGCCGAAAGAACACTACGGAAGGGTTGTGTATTAATCTCACTTATAGTAGGAACACCCACCTCTAGAATGAGCAGCGTCATTACTATAGAAAATACAGCGTCTGAGAAATTAATTACTCTTGACTTATCATATGTTTCTTTAATCATCATCCTAAAATAATAATAAAAAACAAAAACGACCTCTTTTTACAGAGGTCGTTATGCAATATCTACTTAGCAATTAGCTCATTATAGATTATATTTTACTGTAAACATCGCTATTCTAGGTTGTACAAAATACTCTGTATTTGAAATTTGAAAATCATTCACATTGTTACTTGAAATGGTATCCACATTTAAGAGGTTTGTAGCCTGTATACGGAACTCCCACTGACTATCTGGCCTCTGGTAATACAAGTTTGCTTCAAGAAAAGAATACATATTATCAATCTCTGTACTATCATCATTGTCATCATAGTTATAAAGACTCCAGTCTGCACCTAATGTAAAACCTTTACCGAAATTCCACTCTGCGTTTGCAAAAGGTCTATTTGTAAAGAAGGTTCTATCTGTCACGCCATTATCTGAGTTTGTGCTTGTAAAGTTGTAACCTATTTCAAAATTTGGCACTTCTTTAAAATTTGTCTCTGCACTTGCTCTATAATTCTGTGTTAGGTTTTTTGTGTTTCTATCTTCACCGTTGATAATGTTATTAAGATCACTATAGCTTCCATTTGCACTCACGTTAAGTTTCCACTTCTTAAAACGTTTTGAGAAACGTGCGTTAGCACTTAATGTCTCATCTGCAAAGTTTGTGTTGTTTACTGGACTAGCTACTTGGTTTATCCCTACAAATGACCCAGAAGTCTTTATAGGATCTACTCTGCGAGAATAATTTACTCCTCCAAAGAGACTCGTAAAGTTGAACATGCTAAAGCTAAAGTAATTGATACTTGCATTGTGATAGATAGCATTTTCTATCTCTCTGTTACCACGATATAAACTATTGTAGTTATTAAATAATAAGCCTTCGGCAAAATTATTTACGTCTGTATACTGCGCTGTCATCTGGTAGTTTACTCGTAAACTTTTCCCTTGAGAGAAATCTAATACCGTAAATAAGTCTGGCAGTAGTCTCACATCACTATCTTCTGTTGTTGTGCCTAGTTGCTCACTCTTTGTAGTATAATTATGTAATGTCAATCCTGGAGTAATTGTAAAAATTCCTGTTTTAAGTTTATAGTGAAGTCCTACAAACACATCACTAAAGTTAAATGCAACATCGTTACCTATAATAGTACCATCTAGTGTCTCGGTAAGATCATCTACCGTTCCTGTTTCTAAAATTTGAAATAGATTAGAATTAAAGTCTTGGCGACTTAAGGTTGTTCCTGCAGTAATATTAATGTTACTCTTTTTATTAAGTATGTAATAGTAATCTAATTTTGCATCTAGCTTATTGGTTTTGATATTTTTGTTTTGATTGATATCAAAAAGACCATTTGCACCAGGCATAAAATCAATAGAGCTTATTTCATTTGTCATATCTGCTGGGTCAGGCGCTGTAAATGGCTCTTGAGAAAGCGTAGCGTTATAAAACGGATCTTCATCTTGATACAAATGCTGGATAGTCCCTGAGAATATGTTGTTCTCATCAAGTGTGTAGTACAGATTTACATTCTGATTGACAGAAAATGGTTCATTCTCCTTGTCTTGATCTACCACATCTTCTTGTACGGCTCCATCTCTTGTTACGATACTAGTACCGTCTGAAAATTCTGTTTGCTTAGACTTTTTTACGAGCACATCATAATCAAACTGCAAGTTTGCGTTCGGCTTATATACAGAACTCAGTTTTGCCATACCTAACTGATTGCGCTGATCTGTACTCTCATTGAAACCTTGTGTAAATCCCTGATTGATAAATGTATTTAGCGAGTTATTTACAAAGTTTGTCTTGTTATCTGAAAGTAACGCAAGACCACTTATATCCCATTTCGGGTTAATCGTATATGTAAAGTTGGCCGCTGCAAAACCCGTTTCAATTTCGTTTGCGCGATTATTTTGAGTAGTAAGAAAACCTAGACCACCATCACTTACATTAAAAGAAGTCCCACCTCGCTGATTAAAGTTTCTAAAACCCCCGGTAAAATTAAAGTAGTCTCTAAAGGTAAATGGCACCTCTCCCGTATTATTAAAATCTGTGATAATATTAATACTCCCTTTAGGGCTATAGTAAAATAGTTTTGCTTTACCTAAATATCTAAACTTCTCTCCATCACCAGCACCTGCTGTAAGATCTCCAAACCAGAAATTAGTTTTACCTTCCTTAAGACGTATATTAATCGCGACGTTATCTTGATCATTACCTAGACCTCGCATTTGAGAGACCTCATTATAGTTTTTAAGAACCTCAACCTTTTTAAGTGCATCTGCAGGGATGTTTTTTGTAGCAAGTTTAGAGTCTCCATCAAAAAAATCTTTCCCCTCAATCATCACCTTAGAAACAACCTTTCCTTCTACCTCTATCTCACCATCATCATTAACCTCTATCCCAGGGAGCTTTTTGAGAACGTCACCTAGTTTTTTCTCATTTCCATTTGTAAAACTATCCGTGTTATAAACAATGGTATCACCTTTAATGGTAACAGGCATCTCATATACCAACTCCACATTATCTAGCTGATTAGGATCTTCCTTTAACGTAAAGTCTTTAGTAATATCTTGGGCATCTTGAGCAACATTTATTTCTTCATTTACAGATTGCAATCCCAAGTAACTCACTTTAATATCATAGGTAATTCCTGTAGTAAGATCAAGGCGGTAGCGTCCTGATGCATCGGTAATACCATAAGATTCTAATGTACCTTCGGCTTTATTTGTAGCGATAATGTTTGCTAGTTCAAGTGGCGACCCTATAGAGTCTTTTACAACACCTCTAAGCGTTATAGACTGGGCAAAGAGCGTCAAGGGTAATGCTAGAAGCATTACCAATGTTATTTTTTTTAGTATCATTTAGGTTGGTTGGATTAGCCACACCTGTTATCAAGAGATATCAGGTATAATCATTATATTGATTGATGTTATTGTTTGCTTAATTTCATTTTTAGATAAGATCTGTATAAACTTCAACAAACTGAAAGCTTACTTAGTTTATTAAAAACGTCTTCCTCCTTGCTGCCCTCTTCTATTCCCTCCACCAAAACGTTCTGCCATTTCTTTTGACTTTTCCTCGACGATGGTTTGGTATTCCTCTCTACTCACTTCTTTACCTTTTACAGGCGGCTCGATAGCGATAGGCTCCTGAGGATTAAGTACCACTTTAGTACAAAGAATCGTTGTATTGTTTGTACTTAACTCTAAAATGAGTCCTGGTAAACCACCAAACTCATCTGGTCCGTGACTCGCAGGGATCATAGGTGTGTACCAGGCAACTATAGTTTCTGTCTTAGGTTCCTCTTCTGCTATTTCAATGTCGCTTGATGCACTAGTAGTAGCAGTACTATCTTCTTTTTTCTCACGACCTCTCTGTCCTTGTCTCGCTCCTCTTCCCATTCGGCTCCACATATTCTGCTCTATATTTCTAGTCGCTACCGCTTTAAAAACTGGATATTGTCCTATTACCTTGCTCTCTTTTACGAGCTCCCATTCTAAATTATTTAAGGTGTCTTTTACTAAGAAAATCTTACCCATCATGTCATTTTCACGAGCATAATCATTTGATACACGGTTAGAGTAGATACCTCCTTGTGTAAAACCTCCTCCAAAACCACGTCCACCTCCACCTTGTCCAGGCGCTTGAAGTTTTTCTTCTTCTTTATAAAAAGACTCATCTTTATTAAAGCTCAGTGTATATTCCTTTTCTAAGAAATTTTTCATGCGCTCTGCAATCTGCTTTTTACGAGCTTCCGTCAGTTGCTGTCCACCACGATTAAAGCGTGACATATCTATCGTAGTTTTAGTTTGGTAAGTGGCAACACCTTCTATTTTCTGTGCTTGAACAGCTGTACCTACTGTAAGTGTCACAAATGCAATGCACAACCACTGGGATGTTTTAAGAGTCATATTTCTAATTATTTATACTTTAGACTTTTAAAGTAGCGCATAGTTTGATGAGCTTTTCAATTTTAAGAAAATTTTAAGAACTCTAGTTGCGGATGATTTCTGTGGTTGTAAACACGCGACTTCCATTTTTACCTCTTTTACCTCCGTGGCGCTCCATCATTTCATCCATTTTTTCTTCTTGAATCTTATTAAACTTATCTTGAGCAACCACTTTACCTTTTTCTGGTAAAGCTATTTGCACTTCCTTTTTTGGGTTCAACACTACTTTTGTACACATAAGTGAGAATTTACCATCACTCACTTCTAGTATTAAGCCTGGTAATCCCCAGTACTCATCTGGACCATGATTTACAGGTATATCTAGCGTGTACCATGCGGTGATTGTTCTCGTCTTTGTAACAGATTCTTCCTCCTCTCCGGTCTCTTCATTAAAAGATGGCTGCTCATATTCTTCTGAGATGGTAGCTTTAAAACAAGTGTATACTCCTATGTTCTTAATTTCCTTTTCTAGTATCCATTTTAGTTTAGGCAGTGAGTCGTTCACTAAAAACTCCTTCCCCATAATCTCGCTTTCCTTTATTAGTTTTTGCTCTGTTGTATTGTGATACGTTATGCCTTTGGTTCCAGAAACTGAGACTGTAATCCCATTAGTAGATGGCGCAGGAGCAGCGAGGCTTTCTTCTTGTTGGTAGGTAGATTCTGCACCCACAAAAGCAAGTGTATACTCTTGCTGAAACTGTTTTTTCATCTGAGCTTGTAGTTGCTTTTGTATTTCGGCGGTCATTCCATTGTTCTTATCATCGTCCATTTTAAAGTCAAAAGATCGTTGCGATTGATAGGTTGCTACTCCTGAGAGTTGTTGTGAGTACGCTTTCGCGAAAGCAAAAACTGTAACTAGCATGGTAATAATAAGTGATTTCATAATTGATTGCTTTTTGATTGACATGATTTATTGATGATTCAAATATCTGAAAATAAACAAGATACTAACGTTAACTACCGTTAACGAGTGTTAACCAATTTGCTTAAGAGCTCCTTATAAAGCATCTTTGAATTATGGAAGACAAGAGGTACACTTATATTATATACTTTATCGTTACCGTGATTACACTGACGCTAGCAATCCAATTATATTGGAACTACAAAAACTATGAGGCTGGAAAAGTACAGCTTGTGCGTGATGTGCAAATAGGTCTTGATCTAGCAGTAGGCCAATATTATGAGGAGCTAGCTGCACAAAATACCATAGGTATTTTCTCAAATTATGAAAAAGGTACAGGGGATTACCTCGAAACAGATGGGTTTAAAGATTTTCTTAGAAAGAAAACGGATAGCAGTGTTATAAGCATTGAACATATACAGATAGAAAACAATCTGGATAGCTTAGGTTTTCTCACGATAGAAGGTGCTCATCCAGAAAAAATAGATTCTATAATACAGAGCCAGCAACAACAAGCACTCACCAAGCACTTTGAAAAAAATAATGCCAACACCTCTACGCTTGTCATCAATGGAGGCTCAAATAAAGACACATTAAAAAACAACAGTAATAGGTTGCAGCGATTCTTTGCAAAGCAACGCCTTAAAACAGATAGTATCGCTAAATATGACACACTTGCTTCTGGAGAATTGAGGTTGCGCGATAGAAAAAACGCTCTAGAAACACTTTCATCAAAAATCGTTATATCATTTAACGATGATACCATTGATATAAAAAAATTAGATACACTTGTAAAAGAGCAATTACTGACTTTAGGAATAGATCGCGCAGCACACAGTCTCACATATAGCCCAAAAGGAGACACCATCTCACGCCCCATTCCAGGGGTTTCCACACAACTCAGCCCAACCTATGATTTTAATGTGGTTGCAAATTCAAAATTGCTCCCTGCAGAAAGTATACTCTCTCTAGGTTTTAATGATATTACCACCATTATCTTAAAACGTAACCTAGCAGGTATATTACTTTCATTTATACTAATTGCAGCTGTAATTGCCAGCCTACTCTACCTCCTTAAAATCATACGAGAACAAAAGCAGCTTGCAGAGATTAAAAATGATTTTATAAGTAATATCACGCACGAGTTTAAAACACCCATAGCCACCATAAGTGCAGCAATTGAGGGGATACAGCATTTTAATAAAGAAAACGACAAGGAGAAAACAGAGAAATACCTCGCCATGTCTACCACACAGTTAGGTAAGCTCAATACTATGGTGGAACGCATACTAGACACCGCTACACTCGATAAGAATGATTTATCGTTACAAAAAGAGCATTACAACTTAGTGGAAATGCTTGAACATCTGATTAAAAAATATAAAGAAATTGCACCTGAGATTCCTATAACAGTTAAGAGTACAACGTCTTCCATATGGGCTACTGTAGATATTTTTCATCTAGAAAATGCCATAGATAATCTTGTAGACAATGCTACTAAATATGGTAAACCACCAATAGTAATAGCTATAACAAACAGCAATAACACTATCCATCTGTCAATTACAGATGCTGGCACATCACTTTCTAAGGATCAGGCGGCTCAATTATTTGAGAAGTTTTATCGTGTTCCTAAGGGAAACACCCATGATGTAAAAGGTTTTGGGATAGGACTTTACTACACCAAAACTATTATTGAAAAACACGGAGGCGCTATTGAAGTTCTCACTACTCCTCAAACCTCATTTAAAATTACAATCCCAGATGGCAATGACTAAACCTTATATTTTGCTCGCAGAGGATGAGCCAGCACTTGGGCTTATTGTAAAAGAAAGTCTAGAGAGCCGAGACTTTACCGTTAAACTCTGCACAGAAGGTGTGCAAGTGATAAAACAATACGAACTTAAAAAACCAGACATCTTAGTTCTTGATGTGATGATGCCAAAAAAAGATGGATTTACCGTGGCAAAAGAGGTTCGTGAACAAGATGATAAGATTCCTATTATTTTCCTCACTGCAAAGTCACAAACTGCAGATGTGGTTGAGGGGTTTAGTATAGGTGGCAATGATTATCTCAAAAAACCTTTCAGTGTAGAAGAACTTATTGTGAGAATTCAGAATTTACTGCAACGTAAAACATTACAGCAAAAGGCAGAGGCCATTACCATCGGTAATTATCATTTTGATTTTACGAGGCAGGAATTACGATTTCGCGAAAGCGTACAAAAGTTAACTCACAGGGAATCTCATTTACTATTTCATCTTCATAAAAATCGTAATGCCGTTCTAGACCGATCACTTATTCTTAAAAAATTATGGGGTGATGATGACTTCTTTTCTGCGAGAAGTATGGACGTCTTTATATCAAAACTTAGAAAAAAGCTGAAAGAGGACAGTACTATAGAAATCGTAAACGTAAGAGGATATGGCTATAAGCTCATCTGCTAGCGTGAAGGCTTTGCTTGAAACATATTTACCAGAAAAAAAGTTCCAATCTTACGAGCTCTAAACTTTGCCATCTCTGCAAGTTCGCCTTCATATAACTCATCTACCGTTTGTACCCAGTGATTGAGCCACACACCAAAGTGTTGCTCATTTATAGTGTAGCCTTCATCTCTATCTACACGTTTGTGCGTTTGTAAAGGTCTTCCCGTAAAGATCTTTTTAAAGAACAAATTGCCTTCCCAAAAGTCTGTGAGATGCTCAAAGTGATGTGGCCAGTCTGTAATGTGTTTATTAAAAATAGGTCCCAAATAAACATCACCACGTATGCGACCATAAAAAGTGGTTACAAGTGTATATACATCTTCTCTATTTTCAATCTCTTTTTTCACCTTACAAAGGTATTAACTATAACGGCTAGATTTTTGTACTTTGCTCATTAATGCACAAACTGATTTACATACTACTATTGCTTGCCACCATCACGGTGACAAGCCAGAATTACACTTTAGAAAAGGTTAATGAGGTGACACTCGAGGCAGATACTTTTATAGGAGTTGATACTTTTAATGCCTTGTATCATATTAAAGATGATGTTTTATATAAAGGCGATATTAATGACGGTTATCAATTTACTGCACTACAGCTAGGTGCTATCACTTCGGTAGACATTCTTAATCCTCTTAAAATAAGTGTGTTTTATGAAGCTACAAATACCGCAGTAATACTAGACAATACATTGAGTGAGATTACCCGCATTAATTTTTCTGCCATAGATGATTTTAGAAACATAAGTCATGTTGCGACAAATGGTGATAGACGTTTATGGGTATTTAATACAGACCTACAACAACTTGAGATTTTTGACTGGAATACAGATCAAATAACCACACAATTCCCACCTATGCCAGTTAATGCTACGACACTAGCAACTAATTTTAATTTTGCGTGGGTAGTAAATGAAATAGGGTTGTTTCATTACAATAACTACGGTAGCTTTTTAAGTAAAACAGCCTTACAAGATATCACGCTCATTTCTCAAAGCAAAGGCGCTGTTATCTTGCTATCACAGGGCAAATTACACTACAAACCAAAAGAATCCAACGATTTTATTGCATTAGATACTCCAGATTTTACCATAAAACAACTTTCGTTGAATGGCGAAATCCTGTATCTTTACACCGGTCAAAAGTTAGCTGCTTTCCGACTAAAACTTCCTAAAAAACCTTAACATGCACATTGCAATTGCCGGTAACATCGGAGCAGGTAAAACTACCTTAACTAAACTTTTATCTAAACACTTTAACTGGACTCCACAATATGAAGATGTTGTAGATAATCCATATCTAGATGATTTTTATAATGAGATGGAACGCTGGTCTTTCAATCTTCAGATTTACTTTTTAAACAGTCGTTTTAGACAACTACTAGATATAAAAGATAGCGACAAAACGATTATTCAAGATCGTACTATTTATGAAGATGCATTCATCTTTGCTCCTAACCTTCATGCGATGGGTCTTCTTACTAATCGTGATTACAATAACTACAAGTCTCTTTTTGACTTGATGGAAAGTGTGGTAGATGCACCAGACTTGATGATTTATTTACGTAGCTCTATTCCTAACCTAGTATCACAAATACATAAGAGAGGGAGAGATTATGAAAATTCTATCTCTATCGACTATTTAAGTCGTCTTAATGAGCGTTATGAAGCATGGATACATGGTTATAAAAAAGGAAAGCTTCTCATTATCGATGTAGATGATATTAACTTTGTAGATAATCCAGAAGACTTAGGGGATATTATTAATAGAATAGATGCTGAGTTAAACGGTCTTTTCTAGAGTTAAAACAACATTACTACTTGCTTAATTTCAGTTATTTACACATAGAAATGTATTTCTTTACATATGTAAAATACTTTTCTAATTGAATTAAATAGCCTAGTTTTGCGCCTTGAAAAACTAACAAATATTATGAAAAATCTTAAATTTATTTTAATCTTTGCTATTTCTGTAATGGCTATTTCTTGTGGTAATGATGATGACGGTACACCAGCAGGACCTACATTAACTCCAGCACTTCTTGAAGGAACATATAACTTCACATTTCTTGAAAGTGAGGAGGTAATAGAACAGCAAGTAACAGGAGGGACGGCTACGACAACTATCACTGAGGTAGGTGACACCTTTGGATCATCAAACATCGTTTTTAACGCAAACGGAACTTACACTACTAGCTTCCAATACCGTTTAACAACAACTACTCAATTAAAAAACAACGACCCAGTAGAAGAAACTGAAATTATTGTCGATTCTGATACAGGTAGTTATACTGTAAACGATGCAGATCAAACAATAACTTTTGACGGTGGTAACACAGGAGATGTGACTTCATTTAACAATAGCCAATTGAGAATAGAATTTATGGATGTAGACGTAAGTACAGATAGAACATCTACAACAAATCAAGAATTTCGTTTTGAAAGACAGTAGTCACAAAGCAACTTAATAATACACAAAAACGGCTACTTGATTCAAGTAGCCGTTTTTTATGCTTTTACGATATAAGTCCTATTGATCTTGCGTGCTCCTCTGCAAAGGAGCTTTTTTCTACTAGTACAGCAGGAGTAGTCTCATATTGGCTCAAAACACTTTTTACTCTAAGTACCTTTTTCTTGTGTTTTACACTACGCAAATAAACAGCTATTATTTGCTCTGGGTATTCCTTAGCCACTTCTAGATAAATATCTACATCATGCTCTCCACTATCTCCTATGAGTACAAACTTAAGCTTAGGATAAGCATTTAGTATATTTCTAATCTCATGCTGCTTATGAGGTTTTTCTGGTTTTGGTGTTTTTTCAAAAGGACCGCGTAAATCTCTCAATAATATAGGCCCTTTAGGAAACTTTTGATTCCTTACAAAGGACTCGAGATAACTATATAAATTCCATGGGCTGTTACTCACGTAAAACATTGGGTTTGCATCTTGTCCAGATTTCCCTCCGTGTAATTTTCTATAAAGTTCTGGTGCACCCTCTAACGAAGTGCGTTTACCTACATTTTTAAAGAAGGTATTTAAAATAACCCTCCATTTTAATAACGAGGCAACACCGGTGTGTAAAATGGTATCATCTATATCACTTATCACTCCGTAAGAGGCAGTTTTTGCTGGAATAAGCATCTCAATAGGAAACCTATTCTCTCCTAACACAGTAATATCCTTCTGCACATCGTCAAAACTTATCACCATTTGCAACCAGCCCTCATCATTTGCCAGTGCCCCTAGCCCGTCGACTTGTTCATCAATTTTAAAATACCCTTCGGCGTCTGTGATGGTATAAAATGATGTATTATCTGGAAGTGTCACCTTTAGCTTTGTGTGTCGCAACTCATCACTAGCAAATTGCTTGTAAGCATTTTTTAGTGCAGAAAGAAAGCTGGTTTTCTTAAGATCTACTCCCTCGTGCTCAAGGGCCCTGCCTATTAAATATAAATGATTTGATGATCCGTATGACTGGTAGCCATCTATTTGTATAGGATCAGACTTTGATGAAAAAAACATAGTTTGGTGATTTTTTATAAAATTACGCTTTCGTACTTCGGCAGGCTCAGTATAAACTTCAGCACACTGAAAGCGTAAACTAAAACACTACAAAAAAAAGGGCGTACACAGAAGATGGTACGCCTTTTACAAAATGTGGCTTAGTATTTACTATAATGATGTAATATCTTTTACCTCTCCTCTTGCAGGGTAATCCTTTTTCATAATAAAATCAATTCCTCCTAAAAGATCGTCAAACTGTGGTCTTGCAAACGGCATAGATTGCACTGATGAGAAGAAAAGTGTACCATCTGGCTTTATTAAAAATAGTCCAGGCTCTGTAAAGTAGTCTGGCTCCTTATCTGAAATTGCTTTAGAAATATACAGCCCGTACTCTCTAGCTTTTTCTAATGATAAGTTATAACCAATAGGAAGTGATGGAACGTCCCAATCTTCTCCTGCTATTTTTGCACGCTTTTCTGTATCTCCACTTATCGCAACTACATTAATTCCTCGCTCTGTAAATTTATCTAGTTGTGACGCTAGATCCTCAAGCTGTGCTTTACAAACGGGACAATGCAAGCCTCTATAAAAAATAATGAGCGTAAAATTTTCTGAATTTTGCTCACTCAATTTCCAATTAGTATCGTTTATTAAAGGCACTTCTAGTGAAGGCACTTTAGTTTTAGGTAGTATCATAATCTTGTTTTTTATAAAAATACCCGAGATGAAGGTTAAAGTATATTAATATGACAATAAAGGTTTGTTAAGAAATTACAATACACACACCATTATACCTCCATACCAATTAGTTATAAAAAAAGCGAGCCTAATTGGCTCGCTTTAGTTTTGAATTACTTGAATGTTAGTTTATTATTTCCTTTTCATAATCATCCATTTGCTGTTTAACCTGAGCTTCTGTACCCATAAATTCCTTTTTGGTCGTACTCACCTCCCCATTATCATCCGTAATAATGGTGACCGTTCCTACAAATTGTCCATTTTGTTCTGCCATGGAGAAGCGAACTTCTTTTTTTACTTCCCTAGATTCTTTTATCCGACCATCTTGAGTAATCTCAACAACGGCACCATCCGGAGCAGTGATTGCGAGTCCTTCGTCACCATGACTACCTAATATGGGAGCAATCACTAAACCTATTAAACATGTAAGTTTTATTAATATATTCATAGAAGGTCCAGATGTATCTTTGAAAGGATCTCCTACCGTATCACCAGTTACCGCAGCCTTATGTGCATCTGAGCCTTTAAAAGTCATCTCACCATTTATTTCTACTCCTGCTTCAAATGATTTTTTTGCGTTATCCCATGCGCCTCCAGCATTGTTTTGGAATATTGCCCATAACACGCCACTTACGGTTACTCCCGCCATATATCCTCCTAGCATCTCTGCAATCGCTTTATGCTCCATCCCAAATAACATAGGTAAAAAAGCTATTACTAATGGAAAACCTATAGTAAGTACTCCAGGAAGCATCATTTCCTTGAGTGACGCTTTTGTAGAAATAGCCACACATTTATCATACTCAGGTTTTCCAGTACCTTCCATGATACCCGGAATCTCTCTAAACTGTCTGCGTACTTCCTCCACCATTTCCATGGCTGCTTTACCCACCGCATTCATGGCAAGGGCAGAGAATACTACGGGTACCATACCACCCACAAATAACATTGCAAGAACAGGTGCTTTAAAAATATTAATACCATCTATATCTGTAAAAGTTACATAGGCCGCAAAAAGCGCTAGTGAAGTTAATGCTGCAGATGCTATTGCAAACCCTTTACCTGTAGCCGCCGTTGTATTACCCACAGAGTCTAAAACATCTGTTCGCTCACGTACAATAGGCTCTTGCTCACTCATCTCTGCAATCCCTCCGGCGTTATCAGATATAGGTCCAAAAGCATCTATTGCTAGTTGCATTGCCGTCGTTGCCATCATGGCAGAAGCTGCTAGTGCTACTCCATAAAATCCTGCAAATGCATATGACGCCCAGATGGCAGCTGCAAATAGCAGTACGGAAGGAAACGTAGAAATCATTCCTGTTGCAAGACCTGCAATGATATTTGTACCTGCCCCAGTGCTTGATTGTTGCACTATCTTAAGGATAGGTGACTTACCTAACCCTGTGTAATACTCCGTCACAGATGATATCACCGCTCCTACAACTAATCCTACGATTGTTGCATAAAAGACACGCATAGATGAGATCTCTTGAATTCCTTCTCCAAAAAATTCCATTTGCATAGTTTCAGGTAGCATCCACTTACAAAGTGCAAAACACGCAATAGCAACGAGCACTATAGAAGTCCAGTTACCTATGTTGAGCGCACCCATGACCTCAGACTCCTTTGCATCGTTACTTTTAATTTTCACCAGCATGGTACCTATAATAGAAATGATGATTCCTACACCTGCAATTGCCATAGGTAATAAAATAGGACCTATTCCTCCGAAGGCATCTGTAATGCTTCCGCCCATATCTTTTATCACATAATTACCAAGAACCATTGCCGCAAGCACTGTAGCAACATAAGAACCAAATAAATCTGCTCCCATACCGGCAACATCTCCTACGTTATCTCCCACATTATCTGCTATAGTCGCTGGATTACGTGGGTCATCTTCTGGTATACCTGCTTCGACTTTACCTACAAGGTCTGCACCTACATCTGCCGCTTTGGTATAAATACCTCCACCTACACGCGCAAATAAAGCGATAGACTCAGCTCCCAGTGAGAAGCCTGCTAACGTTTCAAGAACTACCGTCATATCTGTCGTATTAGTCCACACGCCACCCATGAAGAAGTGAAAGAAAAAGATAAAGAAAGCCGTAAGACCCAATACTGCCAATCCTGCAACTCCTAGTCCCATCACAGTACCTCCACCAAAGGAGATTTTAAGTGCATTAGGCAAACTAGTTCTTGCAGCCTGCGTGGTACGCACGTTTGTTTTTGTGGCTATTTTCATCCCTATATTTCCTGCAAAAGCAGAAAAAACAGCACCACATATAAATGCGATTACAATGAGCCAGTGTGTAGTGGGAACTACAAATGATACAATTGCAAGTAAGACACTTACAATAATTACAAAAATGGTGAGCAGCTTGTATTCTGCATTAAGAAAGGCAAGCGCACCTTCGTAGATGTGATCAGAAATCTCTTTCATCTTACCGTCTCCGGCGTCTTGTTTCATTACCCAAGATTTTTTTACGAGCATGTAGATCAACCCGATTAATGCTAGTGCGATAGGCACATAAATCATTATTGATTCCATATATTATTAGGTGTTTTTATAAGGGATTCTTAAATAAATCCTTAAAATATTTAACAACTACTAATGTAGGAAATAAGATAGAACAAAAAAAGCAGCCTAAAGGCTGCTTTTTTTGACTAATTCTTTATTATGAAAAAGTATCTATTTGATAGTAACTTCTTCTACAGGAACATCAGATTCTTCGTAACGTTCGATACATTTTTGAATAATTGCTTTCGCTTCATGAACATCTCCCCATCCACCTACGTCTACTTTCTTATCTTCAAGATCTTTATATACTTGAAAGAAGTGCTCAATCTCTTTTATTAAGTGTGGGTTACAGTCAGAAAGATCTGTAAGCTTACTAGCAGAAGGATCACTTACTGGGACACAGATTACTTTTTCATCTGGTCCTTTTTCATCTGCCATGTGGAATACTCCGATAGGCTTTACTTCAATCACACAACCTGGAAAAGTAGGCTCTGTAACTAATACTAATACATCAAGAGGATCACCATCTAGCGCAAGAGTTTCTGGAATAAAACCATAATCTGCTGGGTACATCATGGAAGAGAAAATCATACGATCGTAACGCATTCTCTTTAATTTAAAATCGTACTCATACTTGTTACGGCTTCCCTTAGGAATCTCTACTAATACGTCAAATGTTGTTACTTTATCTGCTGTCATAATATATTATATTTCAAATCTCTCGTATTTAAATACATGAGAAATGTGTCAATTAGTTCACAATTTCCTAAGCTTACACTTTATTAAACAACTGCATAACAACCATTTACTTTAAAACATATTTCTTAAGGCGTGCAAAAATACGCTGAAATAGCGATTTAGCCAAATTATGATGCGTTAAGATTAGGTTATGGCTTCAAAAAAGACATGCTTTTAAAAATGCTAACAAGCTATCCCACAAGAAGTATCCCCTTAAAAATAAAACCCAAAACTACCAGTCACTCCTATTTTCCTTGCATCTGGAACAGAATTATAATTTCCTCTAAAGTTAAGGTCAATACGGAACACCTTAAAGATATTCCCTACTCCTACACTATACTCGTAATATGGCTCTAAGGATGGAGCTACCATGCTCGGAGTTATTGCTGTAATAGGTTGTCCTTCTTCAAATAGTAAACTCTCAAACGCTGGACGGTTTAAGTCTATATTCCCTTGAGAGATATTTCCTATCACACCACGCACGCTTACAATCTCACGTAGATTCAAATTTTTAAGCAATGGAATACGATTAAAAATACGCCCTCCAAAGTTATGTTCTAGCTGTAATGAGGCATACTCATCTGTTGTAAACTCATAAAAATTAAGCTGGCTAAAGGTATTAAAGATTGAAAACAGCGACTGGTTACCCGGCACTGGACTTAATAGCGCTAGTGGCACCTCATCAAATGTTTTACCTATTTCTGTAGAGGCCGTTAATGTACCAAGACCTCCTATACGGATTGCCTTCCTTGCAGAAAATTGTACTTTATCATAAGCAAAGTCGCTATCAAGTGTACCTTCTAGTCCACGTGTATAACTCGCATAAAAACTAGGGAACCACTCATTAGTCACCCTACGCTCTACTCCAAACCCTGAAGTTTTCTTTCCTGGCTCCCAGATAGTGGTTAAGACAACTTCTGCTTGTTTCAACTCTCCTGTAGTGGTGGTTTGCGTGTTATCTGTAAAATAATCTAGGCTAAAGGTTTCTGAAGCCGACTCTAAAGTTCTCACAGAAAAGTCTGCTCTTACTTGAAGGTTACGCACAATCTCTACTTCTGCTGCAATATTTGCTAGCTTGATTGAGGTAAGCTTATCATTTGTCGCAGTATTTACTAGTGAAGATGATGCAAGATTTCTCCCTAACACATCTCGAGACGTAGTAAGACTCGCTCCTATTTGCTCCACATCTTGTCTATATCCACCAGAGACAATAAACCTACTTTTCTTGTCTAGTAGCCATTTTCCTGAGATTCCAAATTTTCCTTTTTTGTCCTTAAATCCGTAGGCTAGAAATCCTTCTAATCTCCATGGATCATTCTGTGAGAAATAAGTTCTGCCTCCCGTGCGCACACGTAATCCCTCTACCTCATTAAATCCAAAGGTTGAGAATATAGGACCGTAATCAAAGTTTAAACTTGGGATTTCATAGTATCCAGATGCAAGAATAGAACCTAGGTTGTAAAGATTTTTAAATTTCTTTACCGTTTTTAAGGTGTCAAGCATCTTATAAACTCCTAGCTCATCTTTACTAAGTGCCTCTTTTCTATTTTCTTGCCAGAACTCATCACTACGATTAAAAACATCTTTATCATAGTTATACACCTGTCTGTCGTAAAAGTCCTTTTCTAGCTTGTTGTCAAAGCTGTGATTATCATATAACGTAGTACGCTTACCGTACATACCTCTGGACTCCTCTTTTTCGCGCAAAGCGAAATCAGATAAAAAGTAATCTCTTGAAAGTAAGAAGGTGCTATCATTTACGATATCAAATTCTTGCTCCATGTAAATCTCTTTTACCCAGTTTACATTTGCACTTTTAGAAAGCTGCATATTGATTTCCTTAATAGCCCATGTAGAGTCATTAACCCAGAAATCTCCTTTAAAGGTCAGTTCGTTTTTACGTCTAGGGTAGTAGATAATGTTATAACACCACTTATTATTGATGTAAGCACTATCTGCAAGTACGTAGTTATAGGTTTGGATACCTGTACGAGAAATTGGACTTGTAAAACTCTTGTCAAAAAACTGTAGGTAGTTATCATAGATATCATAATCACTGTATAAACTTTTTACAAAACCTATGATCGTTTGATTCTCACTAAAACCACTATTCTTGTTCCCCTCTAGAATCTCCTTTTCCTTATTAATCTCATTATCCCCATATACTTTTGAAAATGCTTCGTTTACAAAAATAGGTAGGTAAGTTTTTCCAGTAATACGGCTTGTGTCTGTCTGCTCGAAGATAAACTCCATCCCTCTAAAGATGCGGCTATTGATAAGCGAACTATCAATAGTGTTAAGATCAAACTCTAGCTTTTCATACTTATCATAAGCATACTGCTTGTACTGTCTCAATCCGTTCTGACGCTTGTTTGCCCATATTTTACGTAGTATATCTACCGCTGGGTTATTTTTCTTATCTGTTTTTCCTGTAAATATGACTACCTCGTCTAATGCTCCTGCCTCCTCTTCTAGCGTTACTTTCATCTCATAATTCACCTTCTCACTTAGGTCAATTATCTTATTTGAAAAACCTATAAAAGAAAATCGCACTTGATCCCAGGTCTGGTCAGACTCTAGATAAAAACGTCCATCTTCATTAGTTATCGTACCCTCGTTAGACCCTACAAATATGACATTTACAAAAGGTAGACCGTTACCATCTGCGTCAAAAATCTCACCACTCACCTTGGTTTGACCAAATAAACTTGCTACACAAAACACGCTAGCAATAATGAGAAAAAAATTATATTTCATACTAAATAATCTGTGAGGATAGCCTTTCAACTGGGGACACCATCGGTTTATAATCTGTCTCTTATACACATCTGACGCTGCCGACGAAGAGGATAGTGTAG
>OJBP01000513.1_pt1 | contig 19246 bp, 17 predicted proteins | sample 1590691 | NCBI WGS metagenome assembly OJBP01 (sample SAMN05416848, study PRJEB24817) | seawater metagenome | isolation source: Sea water | place: Canada:Atlantic | collected 2013-07 | reverse complement strand
CTCTAGTTCCTAAGGAGCTTAATGGAAAAACTACCTTGTCTCAGTTTCGCGAAAGCGTAAAAACACTTGATACTATTTTTACAGAGAGTAAAAGTAAACTCTCAAGACATGAAGTGCTACGTCACGTGGGAGAACTCAATGTCAAAACACAAGAACTGGAGGTAAAACTAGTACAGGAGTCTAAGTTTACCGCACTAGGTCAAACGCAAGGAGCAGATGCTGTTTTTGAGATTTATACCGCTTCATATGGAGATCAGCCGCTTGTGATTCAAGGTGCGGGAGCTGGTAAAGCAGTAACGGCAAGAGGTGTTTTAAGTGATATAATTAAGATAACGCAAAGCCTTAATTAATGAGCAAGCACCACCCAGAAACACTTGCCATACGCACGCAACTTGAGCGCTCTGTGCATCAAGAGCATGCCGCGCCGGTATATCTCACTTCGAGTTTTGTATTTGACAGCGCCGAAGAAATGAGAGCCTCCTTTGCCGAAGAGAAAAAGCGCAACATTTACAGCCGTTACACAAATCCTAACTGTGCAGAGCTGGTGGAAAAAATCTGTTTGCTAGAGGGCGCAGAGCAAGGCGTGACTTTTGCCACTGGCATGAGTGCTATTTTTAGCACGTTTGCTGCCTTACTTGATAGTGGTGATCATGTGCTTTCGGCGAGAGCGATTTTTGGGAATACGCACACTTTATTTACAAAACATCTACCTAAATGGGGAATCACTCATACCTACTTTGATATAACTGAGCTAGACGAGATCTCCTCAAAAATAAAGCCTAACACAAAAATTATATACGTAGAGTCTCCTACAAATCCTGCCACAGAAATTGCAGATTTAGAACGTCTAGGAGCGCTTGCGCAAAAGCATAATCTCATATTTATAGTAGATAATTGTTTTGCAACACCTTATCTACAGCAGCCTATACACTATGGAGCAGACCTCGTAATACATTCTGCTACAAAATTATTGGATGGGCAGGGGCGCACCATGGGGGGAATCACCGTGGGAAGTGCACAATTAATAGATACGATATATCGATTTGCAAGAGTGACGGGACCTGCATTATCTCCATTTAATGCGTGGACAATTTCAAAAAGTCTTGAAACGCTAGCGGTGCGCGTGGAGCGTCATTGTAAAAACGCGCACGAGCTTGCTATATCGCTAGAATCTCACGCTAAAGTGAAGCAGGTGCGCTACCCATTTTTACCATCGCATCCACAGCATGAACTTGCTCAAAAGCAAATGAAAGCTGGTGGAAATATTGTGACTATTGAGATACACGGAGGTTTAGAAAAAGGACGTGACTTTCTAGATGCTATCACAATATGCTCCCTCACTGCAAATCTGGGAGATACTAGAACAATCGTAAGTCATCCCGCAAGTACAACCCATGGAAAATTGTCAAAAGATGAGCGTGAAGCCGTGGGAATCACTGATGGCTTAATCCGTATTTCTGTGGGTTTAGAACATATTGAAGATATTAAAAGTGACATTTTTCAAGCTCTTAATCAATTATGAAAAGCCAACTCACACGCGCATTAGAAGAAAGAATCTTGGTTCTTGATGGGGCTATGGGAACCATGCTGCAAGCATATAACTTCTCTGAAGAAGATTTTAGAGGAGAGCGCTTTAAGGATTTTCACCTCTCTGTAAAAGGGAATAACGACATGCTCTCACTCACACAGCCTGCTGCGATTGCAGAGGTGCATCGCAAGTATTTTGAAGCAGGAGCAGATATTGTGGAGACTAATACCTTCTCAAGTACGACTATCGCAATGGCAGATTATGAGATGGAAGAGTACGTGTATGATTTAAATTATGCTTCTGCGAAAATTGCTAAGGAAGTTGCTCAATCTTTTACAGAAAAAGAACCGCACAAACCACGATTTGTAGCAGGAAGTATAGGGCCTACAAACAAAACAGCAAGCATGTCTCCAGATGTAAATGATCCAGGCTATCGTGCAGTGAGCTTTGAAGAACTCAGAGTGGTTTATAAACAACAAGTAGAAGCCTTGCTAGATGGAGGTGTGGACATGTTACTTGTGGAAACTGTGTTTGATACCCTTAATGCAAAAGCTTGTCTATTTGCAATAGAGGAAGTAAAGGAAGAGCGCAACTCAGACATACCAATCATGGTGAGCGGTACGATAACCGATGCCTCTGGACGCACGCTTTCTGGGCAAACGGCAGAAGCTTTTTTGATATCTATCTCTCACATTCCACTACTTAGTGTTGGCTTTAATTGTGCACTAGGAGCTTCTCAATTACAACCACACCTCGAAGCTATTGCAAATGTCACTAACTACGGGATTTCTGCTCACCCCAATGCGGGCTTGCCTAATGCCTTTGGTGAATATGATGAAACACCAGAACAAATGGCGGCGCAGATTAAAAAATATATCGATAAAAACCTCGTGAATATAGTGGGTGGTTGTTGTGGCACTACACCTGCTCACATTAAAGCTATTGCTCAACTTGTAAAAGGAGTGACTCCACGATCAATAACCTTATAATGAATACTACACCCAGATATATGCGTCTTTCAGGCCTAGAGCCACTAATAATTACTCCAGAAAGTAATTTTATAAATGTGGGTGAACGTACAAATGTAGCAGGTTCAAAGAAATTTTTGCGGCTTATAAAAGAAGAGAAATTTGACGAGGCACTATCTGTAGCTAGAGATCAAGTAGATAATGGTGCGCAGATCATAGATATCAATATGGACGACGGCCTTATTGATGGAAAGGAGGCGATGGTTAGGTTTTTAAACCTTGTCATTGCAGAGCCAGACATCTCTCGTGTTCCTATAATGATAGACAGTTCAAAATGGGAAATTATAGAAGCTGGTCTTCAAGTCGTACAAGGGAAGTGCGTAGTAAACTCTATAAGTCTTAAAGAGGGTGAGACGCAATTTATAGAGCAAGCAAAAAAAATAAAACGATACGGTGCTGCCGTAGTCGTCATGGCTTTCGATGAGGTGGGACAGGCAGATAATTATAATCGTCGTATCGAGATTTCAAAACGTAGTTACGAGATTTTGGTACATGAAGTCAATTTTCCACCAGAAGACATCATTTTTGATCTTAATATTTTCCCTGTGGCGACGGGAATGGATGAGCATAAACGCAATGCGATAGATTTTATAGAAGGCACGCGATGGGTAAGAGATAATCTACCTCATTGTTCTGTAAGTGGTGGGGTAAGTAATGTGTCTTTTAGTTTTAGAGGTAATAACGCAGTGCGTGAGGCCATGCACTCCGTTTTTTTATATCACGCAATCAAAGCTGGGATGAATATAGGTATAGTAAACCCTGCTATGCTCGAGATTTATGATGACATTCCAGAAGATTTACTAGTGCGTGTAGAAGATGTAATTCTCAATAGAAGAGATGATGCCACAGAACGATTACTAGCATTTGCAGAAACCGTAGGCCAAAAAGAAATTACAGAAAAGGAGGCAGAAGCCTGGAGAACAGAAGATATCCAAAGTCGTATCACCAGAGCACTTGTAAAAGGAATAGATGCCTATATTCTAGAAGATGTAGAAGAAGCACGCTTATCTGTCGATGTTCCTATCAAAGTGATAGAAGGTCACTTGATGACAGGGATGAACGTAGTTGGAGACCTTTTTGGAAGTGGGAAGATGTTTTTGCCTCAGGTGGTTAAATCTGCTAGGGTAATGAAGAAAGCCGTTGCCTATCTGCTGCCATTTATAGAAGAAGAAAAACTAAAGAATGGAACCTCTGGTCAAAGTCAGAGTGCTGGAAAAGTACTCATGGCAACGGTAAAAGGAGATGTGCATGACATAGGTAAGAATATCGTATCTGTAGTGCTTGCCTGCAATAATTATGAGATTATTGATCTCGGAGTGATGGTTTCACCAGAAAAAATTATCCAGACAGCCATTTCCGAAAATGTAGACGTTATAGGCTTAAGTGGTTTGATTACGCCTAGTCTTGATGAGATGGTATATCTAGCTAAGGAGTTGCAACGTCAAGATATTAAGATTCCAGTGTTAATAGGCGGTGCAACCACGAGTAAAGCACACACCGCTGTAAAAATTGATACTCATTATAACAATGCGGTGGTACACGTAAATGATGCCAGTAGAGCAGTAACTATTGTAGGTGATTTATTAAAGAAAGACTCAAGTATCCTTTTTAAAGATCAATTAAAAGATGAGTATGCACGCTTTCGCGAAAATTTTAACTCAAGACAACGCATCAAAGAATATCTCACCATCGAGAAAGCGAGAGGGAATAAATATCAAATAGATTTTAAAGCCGAAGATATTGTAGCTCCAAACCAACTAGGTGTACAAGTGATTGAAAATTTGGATCTCAAGAAACTGGTGCCTTTTATAGATTGGAGTCCATTTTTTAGAAGTTGGGATTTACACGGTAAGTATCCAGAGATTTTGACAGACGAAGTAGTGGGAACACAAGCCAGCGAACTTTTTGCAGATGCACAACAAATGCTCCAGCAAATCATTGCCGAAAAATGGCTTACTGCCAAGGCGACTTTTGGACTATTTAAAGCAAATGCAAATAACCAAGATGATATTGTAATTCCCCCAACCCCCGAAGGGGGCTTTCAGCGAGATGATAAAAAGTCTCCTTTTGAAGCTGGAGGAGTCATTTTCCGAACGCTGCGCCAACAATCCAAAAAGGCAGCAGGAAAGCCAAATATCGCACTGTCAGATTTTATTGCACCGCTTGAAAGTGGTTTACAAGATTATATGGGAGCCTTTTGTGTCACGACAGGATTTGGAACAGCCAGAAAGGCAAAAGAGTTTGAAGAAGCCCTAGATGACTATAGCGCCATCATGATCAAAGCACTTGCAGACAGACTCGCCGAAGCCTTTGCCGAATATTTACACAAGGAAGTACGCACAAAGCACTGGGGATATGCCACCAGAGAAGCACTAGCAAATACAGATTTAATTAAAGAAAAATACCAAGGAATACGCCCAGCACCAGGTTATCCGGCTTGTCCAGATCATTTGGAGAAAGAGACTATCTGGAAGTTGCTTGGCGTGGAAGAGTCCATAGGTGTTACCCTTACCGAAAGTTTGGCGATGTGGCCGGCGGCAAGTGTGAGTGGGTATTATTTCGGGCATCCTGAGGCGAGGTATTTCGGACTAGGAAAAATAAAAGAAGATCAAGTAAAGGACTATGCGAGCCGCAAAAATATTGCTTTCGCGAAAGCGGAAAAATGGCTCACCCCAAATATAGCAGAGTAGATTATGACAAAAGTAAGAGATCACATAGCAAAAGCAATAGAAGAGAAGAGAACCGATTTTTCATTTGAAATCTTGCCACCTCTCAAAGGGCAAAATATCAACACCATTTTTGATAATATAGATCCGCTTATGGAATTTAAGCCACCCTTTATAGATGTAACTTATCACCGTGAGGAATACATTTATAAGGAGCGAGAAGATGGGTTGCTAGAGAAAAAGGTGGTACGCAAGCGACCTGGTACTGTGGGTATTTGTGCTGCAATACAAAACCGCTATCAAGTAGATGCAGTGCCGCACGTGTTGTGCGGTGGTTTTTCAAAAGAAGATACAGAGAATTTTTTGATAGATATGGATTTTCTAGGTATTGAGAATGTGATGGCTTTGCGTGGTGATGCGGTCAAGAGTGAGACTTACTACAAGCCTAATAAAAATGGAAATATCTATGCGCAGGACCTCGTAGAGCAAATTATTGATTTAAATAATGGCACCTACCTAGATGAAGATTTACAGAATAGCGCCAAAACAGATTTTTGCATAGGTGTGGCGGGTTATCCAGAAAAGCACCTAGAAGCACCAAGTCTAGAAAGTGATATTCATTTTTTAAAGAAAAAGCTAGAAGCTGGAGCTTGTTATGTGGTGACCCAAATGTTTTTTGATAATCAGAAATACTTCGACTTTGTAGATAAGTGCAGAGCCGCAGGTATTACAAAACCCATTATACCAGGACTCAAGCCGCTAGCGACAAAGAAGCAACTCAATTTAATTCCGCAACGTTTTAGTGTAGATGTTCCAGATGCATTAGTCATGGAAGTTGTAAACGCAAAAGATGCTGCAGCCATTCGGCAAGTAGGGATAGAGTGGTGTATCCAGCAAAGTAAGGAGCTCAAGGCCGCAGGTGTGCCCGTACTTCATTACTACTCTATGGGGAAGAGTGATAATATTAGACAGATAGCAGAGGCTATTTTTTAAGATATGGTATTAAGAGTTGCCATTAGTTTACAACAATAGTGGCAGTACACGTGTTTGGATTTCCATCTAGAGTGATGGTGAAAACATCTGTTTGGTTTGTTGTAGGAGTTCCAGAGGCAGTGAGTGTAATCGTATTTATTCCTAAATTAGGAAAGATGCCTGTAGTACTAAAGCTATAGCCATTAGTAGTATTTGTACTTATTGTGTAGGGAGCAATGACTTTAACGAGCACATCAATAGTGATGGTATTGCTTGTGTTTAGAGTAGTCCCGCTTATATAGGTCCCATTTATTGCTGTTGACGTACAATCTAAATTATTCTCACCACGTTCGGCAAGGCATGTAGACCACGCAGTTCCTTTATAATACTGAAAACAATGATCGTCACTATTATATATAAAGAGTCCAGCTGTAGGTGAGGGTATTGCATCGCGTTCTTGGGTGGTTAATGCCGGGAGTAGGACTCCTTTGTCTTTAGATACTATATCTAGCGCAGCAGATGGATGTGGAGAGGTGGTGTTGATACCTATTTGAGCTAGGCTCACAGAAAACCAAAACAATGATAATAGTAATGAAAACTGTGTTTTAGACATTTCTTTACGTTTAAAAACTATTATCTAATATATAGTTGAACAGCATTTGAAGCAGTAGCATTTGCAGGAATACCTCCTCCCCAGGGATTTACACTTCCAATAGAATAAAACCAATTACCAAATCCTACAGAGCCGTCTAGATAAGTAGATCCTCCTGATGTTTCTAAGCCTCCCCAACCGCTTTGAGTCATATCAATACTAATGGGTACGTAACCAGCTACGGGGCTAGTGCCAGGTCCGCTTCTTGGATCAAAATCTTGTTTCCAGTGGTTTCTTAAATTAGATGTAGGATAGTAGATCCTAAACTCATAAGCGCTATCACTTTTAATGTCATCTAGTCTACTCAAAATAGAATATTTAAGTGTTGTGAGTCCTGGTAATAAAACATTGAACTCACTGGCTTGGGTGTCATTTAGCCAATATCCTCCTGCAATGTTATGATTAAAGACAAGGGTCCAACCCCCACCGTCATTTGTCATATCACAGTAACAGTCGTATGGTGCCAGCGGCCCAGCGCCATCTGTGTCAATGGTATATATGCCATCTGTTGTAGATCCGCTATTTCGATATTCTAGGCAGTTGCGTAGTATGGAATCTGTAGTGACGTCTACAGTACATAAGTTGGAATTTCCAGCGAGGGATATTGTAAAAGTATCTGTTTGAGTAATAAGCGGTATGCCAACACCAGTTAGCGTTACACTTGTTAAGCCTGCATTTGTAAATACCCCTGCTCCCGTAAAACTATAACCATTTACGGTGTTTGTTGTAATCAAATAAGGGCCTACTACATTTACCAGGACATCTATGGTGATAGTGCCATTACCAGAAAGAGGAAACCCTGTAGCAAAAGTTCCATTTGCTACTGGAGAAGTACAATCTAAGGAAGTGGTAGGGGCTTCGGCAAGGCAATCAGACCATCCAGTTGCTTTATAAAATTGAAAGCAAGTACTATCTGTGTTATAAATAAATAATCCTTCTGCAGGTGAAACAATAGCATCCCTCTCTACGGCTGTCATTCTAGGTAGTAATAATCCACGATTAGATGATGATATATCAAGAGCCGATGATGGATCTGGATTTGTAGTATTTATACCAACTTGCGCATTAGAATAAGAGATAGATAATGCAAAAAGGAATAAAAAAAAGAAATTTTTAAACATTTAATGAAGTTGAGGGATTTTTCTTTTATCAAAAATAAAGGTTCTTTATGTACTTGTAATAAATAAGTTAGGGAAATTTTGCAGAAATTTTCGGTGTGAATAGTCTATGATTTTTCGGTGTCGTTAAACATTTTAAAGCTCATGATGAGATAGAATTATTACTCAATACGTGTATGCCAGTATTTTTTAATTATAAATTATCACTATTTCTAAGTAGAGTTTTTTAGTACTTTCGTTTTAGATATGCTTTCGCGAAAAACTAAATACGGCATTAAAGCCTTAACGTACATTGCCCGTGAACAACGGGAAGATGCTTTGGTGCAAATAGGCACCATTGCTGAAAGTGAAAATATCTCTCAAAAATTCCTTGAAAGCATTATGCTTACGCTTAAAAAAGCGGGTTTCGTATCCAGCCGAAAAGGTAAAGGCGGCGGTTATCAACTGCGACGTGAGCCTAAGGATATCAAAATGGTTGAGGTCATGAGAATACTTGAAGGACCCGTTGCCATGCTACCATGTGTATCTCTCAATTATTATGAACGTTGTGCAGATTGTAAAGATGAGGATGCATGTTCTGTTCATAGTTTAATGATTCAAATAAGAGACAATACACTACTCGTGTTAGAAAAGAACACGCTTGCAGACCTTGTAGCGGCTGCTAGTTCTTAGTTCTATTTATTAGCTTTTTCCTTTAAAATAGCAATTATTCTTGTTAACCTAAGTTAATAATTTTACATTTGCCGATTAACCCTAGTAATCCGATAGGAATAAATAATTCTGAAATGATTATCGATTCGCTTGTTTTAAAACAATCAAAAAATACTTCTAAAGAGAAAACTCCTGCTTCGGCAGAAAAACCTATGCGCAGTATTGTGAAGTCCATAAGCTGGAGAGCAATAGGGACACTTGATACAATCGCTATTTCGTGGTTTGTAACTGGTACGCTAGCCTTAGCGTTGAGTATAGGGGCAGTAGAATTAGTATCAAAAATGGCGCTCTATTTTTTTCATGAGCGTGTTTGGAATTTAATAAAATGGGGAAAATAATGAAGTTTACTCAAGAGCAAATAACACAATTTAATAGTGATTTAAAATCACAAAGCCCGTCAGATATTGTAAAATGGGCATTAGAACATGCTGAAAAACCTGTGATAACAACAAATTTCAGACCTTATGAGGCAGCCATCTTACACGTGGTTTCTCAGGAGTTTAATAATATTAATGTAGTATGGTGTGATACAGGTTACAATACTCCAGAAACCTATAAACATGCAGAAGAGGTTATCAATCAACTAGCACTTTCTATTGACTTGTATGTTCCACAACAAACCCGTGCTCATCGTGATGTAGTTATGGGTAATCCATCTGTCACAGATGAAAGTCATAAAGAGTTTACAGAGCAGGTAAAATTAGAGCCTTTCCGTAGAGCTATGGAAGTACACAAACCAGATGTATGGTTTACTAATTTAAGACAAGGGCAAACGGCACATAGAGATAATCTAGATATTTTAAGTTTAAGTAAAGATGGCGTTCTTAAAGTAAGCCCTTTTTATTATTGGTCAGATAGTGAGTTAGACAAGTACTTAGTAGATCATAAGTTGCCTAATGAACACAATTATAATGATCCAACAAAAGTTTTAGAACATAGAGAATGTGGTTTACATCTCTAAGCAGAGAGACATATGAAAGAGATATTAAAGACTAATGCACTCGAGAGTGAGTCCATTTATATATTTAGAGAGGTAGTTGCTCAGTTTGAAAATCCAGTATTATTATTTTCAGGAGGTAAAGATAGTATCACCTTGGTGAGACTTGCTCAAAAAGCATTTTATCCAGCTGCCATCCCATTTCCATTACTACATGTAGATACGGGTCACAACTTTCCAGAGACCATCAAATTCAGAGATGATCTAGTAAAGGAACTTGGGCTCAATTTAATTGTACGTAATGTGCAAGATGCAATTGACCAGGGGAAAGTGACAGAAGAAACTGGAAAGTATGCGAGTAGAAATAGCTTGCAGACTACCACGCTTCTGGATGCTATTGAAGAGTTTAAGTTTGATGCCTGTATAGGTGGCGCTCGTCGCGATGAGGAAAAGGCACGTGCAAAAGAGCGTATCTTCTCCGTACGAGATGATTTTGGTCAGTGGGATGAAAAAAACCAGCGACCAGAATTATTTGACTTGCTCAATGGTAATATAGAATTAGGACAAAACGTCCGTGTTTTTCCTATCTCAAACTGGACAGAACTTGATGTGTGGAGCTACATACAACAAGAACAAATTGAAATTCCAAGTATTTACTTTTCGCACACAAGAAAAACGTTTGAGCGTGATGGAATGATATGGAGTGCTTCAGATTGTGTATATAGAGATGATAATGAAGAGGTAGAAGATCGTGTAGTGCGTTTTAGAACCGTAGGTGATATGACATGTACTGCAGCTGTAGCTTCTGAGGCAGTTACTATACAGCAGATAGTAAACGAAATTAAAGTAAGCCGTATTTCCGAACGTGGAGCGCGTATAGATGATAAGCGTAGCGAGGCAGCAATGGAAAAACGTAAACAACAAGGTTATTTTTAGATTATGGAGGTATTAAAACTAGCAACAGCTGGAAGTGTCGATGATGGTAAAAGTACCTTGATAGGTAGGTTGTTATATGATACACAATCGCTTACCGATGACAAGTTAGAGGCAATAGAAAAAAGCAGTAAGAAGTTAGGGTATGATTACCTAGACTTTTCACTAGCAACAGATGGCCTCGTGGCCGAAAGAGAGCAAGGAATCACGATTGATGTAGCACATATCTATTTTTCGACACCTACTAAAAGTTACATTATAGCAGACAGCCCTGGGCATGTAGAATACACCCGTAATATGATTACTGGAGCGTCAAATGCTTCTGTGTCTATTATCCTTATAGATGCTAGAAAAGGCGTTATCGAGCAAACATTTAGGCATTTCTTTATCAATGCGCTTCTACAAGTTAAGCACGTGGTAATTGCAGTAAATAAAATGGACTTGGTAGATTATGATCAGTCTGTTTTTGACAGCATTAAAAATGACATTGATGCACTTAGAGCAAAGAGTGGTTATAAAGATCAAGAGATAACGTTTATTCCTATAAGTGCACTTACAGGGGATAATGTGGCTTCCGCTTCCGCGAAAATGGGCTGGTATGAAGGACCATCTATTTTAGGATATTTAGAAAATGTAACACCAGAAGCAGCTAGCGATACGCCTATGCGTTTTCCAGTACAAACGGTAATACGACCAAAAACCAACGCCTTTCATGACTTTAGAGGGTATGCAGGTAAGGTATATGGAAGTTCAATAGCGGTAGGAGACGAGATAACGGTACTGCCTAGTTTAAAGTCATCAAAAGTTCAAGACATATTCAGCTACAAAGATTCTTATAAAGAGGCCCAAGCGGGTAATTCTATAACACTCACGCTAGAAGACGATATTAATGTCACTAGAGGTGATGTTATTGTAAAGTCTAGCGAAGTTCCGGAGCAAACCAAAGAGCTTACGGCAACCGTATGCTGGATGGATGACATGGTGCTTACGGCAGGTAAAAAGTACGAGCTGCAGCACACGACGCAGCGCATACTTGCAAAGGTGTCTCAAATACAAGAAATTATCCCAACAGATTTTTCTACACCAGAAACTGGCGCTAGTGAAGTGGCAATTAATGAAATTGCTACGGTACATTTTAAACTTGCCAAATCACTTTTTTATGATCGTTATACAGATCATAAGCAAGGAGGTTCATTTATCATTATTGACCCTATTACAAATACAACTGCTGGTGTTGGGTTCATACAGTAAGCCAATCATCACAGTGTGTAAAAAAACAAAGCCCATTCTTTAAAAAGAATGGGCTTTATCATTAATAGTTGTTTTAGTGTATTACTTTTTTGCTAAGAAAGGGTATCTGTAATCTGTAGGCGTTACAAATGTTTCCTTAATCATACGTGGGCTTACCCAGCGTAGTAAGTTAAGCATAGAACCAGCCTTGTCATTAGTTCCAGATGCACGAGCTCCACCAAAAGGTTGTTGCCCTACAACTGCTCCTGTAGGCTTGTCATTAATATAGAAGTTACCTGCAGCGTTTTTAAGAGCTTTAGTAGCCTCTTGTACAGCATAACGATCTGTAGAAAGTATAGCTCCCGTAAGTGCATACTCACTAGTCTCATCTACTAGAGTAAGCATGTCACTCCAATCTTTATCTTCATATACGTAGATAGTCATCACTGGGCCAAAAAGCTCTGTGTGCATCGTTGTGTACTTAGGATCTGTAGTTACAATAACAGTAGGCTCAATAAAGTAACCTTTCTTCTTGTCGTGTCCACCACCTACGATGATCTCTGCATTTGCATCTTCTTTTGCTTGGTCAATGTATTTTGCAAGCTTGTCAAAAGATCCTTCGTGTATTACCGCAGTAATAAAGTTAGTCATATCCTCTGGAGAACCCATTTTAAAAGACTTCACATCTTCTATAACGTACTCTTTTACTTCTTCCCAGATAGAAGCAGGAATGTAACCGCGACTTGCTGCACTACACTTCTGTCCTTGGAATTCAAAAGCACCACGCGAGATTGCTGTTGCAACTTGCTTAGCAGGGGCACTAGGGTGAGCAACGATAAAATCTTTACCACCAGTTTCACCTACGATACGTGGGTATGTCTTGTAATTGTGAATGTTCTCACCTATTTTTTTCCAGATATCCTTAAATACATGAGTAGATCCTGTAAAGTGTAGTCCAGAAAAATCTGGGCTTGCAAGTACTGTATCTGTAATCATGATAGGATCTCCGTGTACAACTTGGATTACACCATCTGGCACACCAGCCTCACGGAAGATGTCAAGAATAATCTTAGCCGAAAGCATCTGGCTATCAGAAGGCTTCCATACTACTACATTCCCCATAAGTGCACAAGCAGCAGGAAGGTTTGCAGCAATCGCTGTAAAGTTAAAAGGAGTAATCGCATAGATAAATCCTTCTAGTGGACGATATTCTAATCTATTCCAAGCTCCAGAAGTAGACTCTGGCTGCTCATTATAGATGTCTGTCATAAACTGCACGTTAAAGCGTAAGAAGTCTATAAGCTCACAAGCAGCATCAATTTCTGCTTGATATATAGTCTTAGACTGATTAATCATCGTTGCAGCATTAATCTTTGCACGGTATGGTCCTGCAATAAGCTCTGCAGCTTTAAGAAAGATACCTGCACGTTGCTCCCATGGAAGCTCTGCCCACTCTGTACGAGCTTCTAATGCTCCAGCAATTGCTTGGTCAATATGTGTTTTTTCTGCAAGATGATACTCACCTACCACTTTCTTGTGATCGTGTGGTGGAGTGATCGTGCGTGTATTTTTTGTGCGCACTTCTTTCCCGTTGATGTACATCGGTACTTCTGTGTGTGCATTAAATAATTCTTTATAAGCTGCTGCTACTGCCTCGCGTTCTGGAGAGCCTGGAGCATACGATTTTACCTCTTCGTTTACAGCAACTGGAACTTGAAAAAATCCTTTTCCCATGATGTTTTTTTGTTTTGTTTTTTACGAGTTGTAAAGTTACAAATTTAAGATAGGATGATACAGGTCTTTGGGAAGAGTGTAACAGGTGAGTTTTTTACGCTTTCGCGAAAGCGTAACTTAGAAACAAACCTTAGGAAACCTTACTATTCTTTTTTTCGTAATTTCACCCATTAAACTGCGACTTATCCCTCAATGTGTACTGTAACCTATATTCCTAAAGAAAATAATACGTTCATTCTTACGTCTAATCGTGATGAAGCGGTGGGTAGAACCACCCTCGCTCCAGACTTTTATGATGTGGATGGAACAAAAATGCTATTCCCAAAAGACGCTGTTGCTGGCGGTACGTGGATAGGTATTTCTGAAAAAAGTAGGATGATATGCTTGCTTAACGGAGGTTTTGAAATTCATGTGAGAAAGGAAAGCTATGCTATGAGCCGTGGCATCGTTGTAAAAGAACTTCTCAAGGCAGCCGATTTGTCTGAGGCTATCGATACGTTCAATTATGAGGGTATTGAGCCTTTTACTATTGTAGCTATAGACTGGAGTAATACACTCAAGGCTACAGAACTAGTTTGGGATGGTGAGAAAGCGCATATAACAGTCTTAGGTAATGAGCCGAAAATATGGTCTTCATCTACCTTATATGATGCCACCATGAAAGATAAACGTCGTACTTGGTTTGCAGCTTTTAAGGAAACAACAGATTGGAGTAAGGAAAGTTTATTTGATTTTCATACCAAAGCAGGAGAAGGTGATGCACATGTAGACTTGCAAATCAACCGCGGCTTGTTAAAAACAGTAAGCGTTACTCAGGTAGAAAAAATAGATGACACTTGTGAGATGACGTACAATGATCTTCAAAAGGAAGAAGTTCACACCGCTCAATTTGAAATGATACCTGCGTGATATATAATGGAAAGATTATAGTGCTCGCTTTTCCAGATACGTTTGTAAAAATGTCTGATGAGCTCATGTGTAAAATTTTACCGCTCATGGGACTTGGTACGCGCACGCACATCAAAGCGGGTCATGCTGCATTAGTGCTTATAGAAAATGAGACTGGTAAAGCAAAATATTTTGATTTTGGCAGATATATTACTCCCAAAGGAAAAGGTCGTGTGCGAGGTGCAAATACAGATGTAGAACTTGAAGTACCTGTAAAGGCATTTGTAAATAATGGAACGCTTGAAAATCTAGATGAGCTTTTGCTTTGGCTTGATGCACATCCAGAAAAAACGCATGGATCAGGCAGGCTTGTGGCCTCACTTTGTTCTTCAATTAATTATGAGAAGGCAATAGACTACATACATTCACTGCAAAGTCAAGGAAGCGTTCCTTATAAAGCTTTTGGGAAAATAGGAAGTAATTGCGCTCGTTTTGTTACAGAAACGATACTCGCTAGTACTGAGGAAAAGGCAATTATTAAATACCTAAAGCGTAATAAGAAATTTACGCCAAGTACCATTGGTAATGTAGAGAAAAGCGCGTCCCAAGAAGGGGTTTGTCAAGTTTTTAATGGTGTGATTGCACCTTATAATTCTACTGCGCTACGCGAGAATCTTACAAACTACTTTGATAGACGAGTTCCCGCTGCATACACTGTTGAAGATGAGGTTGTGTTGCCAGAAAACGTTCACTTTCTAGAGGGCACAGGTAGTAGTGCTTATTTTCATCTTGAGATTCTCTCTGAGATAAAAGGTATTGTAAGAAGGTTTACTGAGTTTGGCGAGCAGGATTTTGAAGGTGTCGCAGCATTTCCAGACGGTTTCTCTGCCGTGAGTGATTATCGTTTTGTGTATGATAGTAACTGTGCATATTGCACGCTTGAGCAGGGAGATTCACTTTTTCGCCTTGAGCTTACTTCTCAAAAATTCTCGGCTATTAGTTTAAAGCAAACGGTGCACTCAGCTTAAATACTGGGATTTTTACTCTAAAATTACGTGTAGTAGTAAAGTTTACCATTTGGTAAAAACCTTGCATTGCCCCAAAGGCAGAGTTGAGCAAGCATCCAGAACTGTAGGTGTGGCTTTCGCCAGGTTTAAGAACAGGTTTTTTACCTATGACACCTTCTCCGGCAACTGTCTCTGGTGCGCTAAGGGCATCTGTGATTCTCCAGTGACGAGCCATAAGTTGCACGCTATCTTTACTCTGGTTTGCAATCGTTATTTTATAGCCAAAGGCGTAGCGCATTTTATGATTTTTATAAAATGTGCCCTCAAAGGTAGTCTCTACAGAAATTTTAATTCCTCTTGTAACTTGTTGTACCATTCTTAAAATAAAAGTGCAGTAATCGTAAAGAATATAAGTGCAAAAAATATGGAACTTATAAAAAATACGATATTTAAAAATACGAATTTTATAAGTGTCCAGCGCCTCTTCTGTTTGTAAAAATTGCGCAGTGCCTTGTAAAAGTAGAACGGTCCTACTAGAATTAATAGTATGGCGGCTAGAATATTATCTCCTGGCAGTAATAGATCTGGAAGTAAACAGATAATTAATACCACAAATATCCAACTGAATATATGGAAGATAAAAACCAAGTGTTCCATGTAGTTAAATTTCTTCTTTGAGTAAATAAGCCAAAAGAAAAGGGCTACAAAAGGTGCCATGAAAAACAGAAAGAATGGAGTTTTAGAAAGTAGATATTTTGAGAATTTCACTGGATTTTCTTGGACACGCTGGAAGTCATTTGTCTTGGTGTATAGAAATATGTTGGTCTTTGTTTTAGGGTACCTTAAGCTGTCTAGCGCTGTTGCTGGATTTGATATATCTGTATGTTTATTAAACTTGTAGAAGTATTCTGCTTTGTGTGCTAGGATATTTAAATAACTGCCTGATCCTTTGTAGGCAGCGGTGAGTGAGTCTTCTGTAATAAATGTAAACTCCTTTTCCTCTTCTTTCTTGCGTTGCGCTTTTTTGGTAGTGATAGATACAATGCCAGCGTTAATTTTTTCTTCAATCTCGTTGCTTAATGAGTCGGCTTGTTCTTGGTTGTAATTCTGCACATTGCTAAAATCCATTTCTTCTATGGATTTTTGAACATTTACAATATTCTCTTTACCATCATTTACTACAAAAGCACCCTTACTCAAATCTACTTCTTTAGGCTCTTGAAAAAGTCCCACTATTGCAAGTAGAATAAAATAAAAAATAGAAGCACTTAAAAAGAATCGAAAAGGGTTTGCATACTTAAGCCTCTTCCCGTCTACGTAGTTGCGGGTGATGGTGCCGGGTTTGAAGAGTAAATCTTTTATAGTGAACCTAAATTTAGAGTCGTAGGTGAAAACGCTTAGAACAAATTCGCCTATAAAATCTTTGAGCGTAAGTCTTTTGGTGGTGTTTATTTGACCGCAGTATGCGCAAAAACGGTCAGAGAGTTCTAGAGGGTGCTTGCAGTTTAAGCATTCTACGCCTCTATATCGCATCGCCTTTCGGCTAGTTGGTTTGATTTCTGTTTCCTTCACGATATAAATATAGGATTTTTAGAAGGATACGCTTTCGCGAAAGCGTAAAGAAATAATGCTCACTACATATGTTGTAATTAGTTTGTAATCTGGCTAGAGTTTGTGGTGCCATATCCTAATAACTCATCAAAGCGCCCGCCGGGCTTACGGTAGTATACTAGTATCTGGTAATCATTTTCTGTCTGCCAGAAATTACCGTCTATATTATCTTTCTCTTCAATGGTTCCATCTGCGTTTACTAGTACGTAGCGATAATTGTAAAATCCTTGTTTAAGCAAATAGGGTAATTCATAGCGGCGTGAGTCACCATTATAAGTAAGAGCAGTGCTTTTATCGATTACATAATTATTAAAGTTTCCGTAGACATGGATAGATTTTCCGGCGTTAACTTCTGGATATTGTAAAGAGAAGTGAATCCACACATACTCTGCTTCTGTAAGTGGTGTGCGACCTTGCAAAGTGTTAATTAAGAAATTACCGTTAATATCTGGGTTGTACGTGTATGGCTCATCATAACGAGCAGGATTTGTGTAGAGGTAGTTGTGGTAAAGACTTTTAAGCTCTATGCTACGTATGGCAAAAGTAGAAGATCGCACATCCTTATTTTCAAAGTTGAAAAATTCATTACCACCCCAAAAAGCTGTTTCTTGATCATAGCGATACTCAAGTTTGCTTCCTATATTGTATTGAGGATCTATGCCTGTAATAGCCGTTTTTAAGTTATTGTTTTGGATGAGAACGGTGTGTAAATTAGTTTTTGGGTTAATAATAAGATCATCACCAGAGTCTACAAAAAAGCGCAACACTTGTTTGTTGTCTATATATCTCAAGTCGCGAGACCTCTTAACCTCTGCTCCCACACTATATTGAGGATTAAAAATCATAAACTTACGAGAGAAAACAAGATTGTCATCCTCATCATAAATACTCAAGAGGTAATTACCTGTTTTAGTAAGTCTCTTAGTCATCTGGTTAGGGATGCTTAGGTCGTAATGAGTGTAAAGTTGTAGGGTGGCAACCGAGTTTTCAAACTCGAGAATACGCACATTATCCATGCCATCCATAAACTCAGAACGTACGAGATTACTAGGTGTCCAGTCTGCATTATGATGTGTTATCTTATAAAAATAATCACGCTCATCTCCTATAATATCGTCAAAAGAAAGTCGCAAACTGCTCCCCAGTTTTATAATAGGCAGCGAGGTGCCGGTAGTACTGTTTTCATTAAACTGTACAGTTTTTATAAATGCAGGTTCTGGAACTTCTTGCACTGCTTGAGCAGCAGCAGACAACGAAATTACAATCAATAAAATGGTGAAATATGGTCTCATAAAACATGGATGGATACCAAATATAAACAATTTTGATGCCGAGATATTGCGTTAATCAATATGGTGTGGCAAATGATGATGTTAGATGATTATGCTTACGCGAAAATGTGATAGCGGGAAGTGAATCTAAAAATGCAGCATAATGTAAGATTACAAGCATTTTACATTCCTTATTGAGAATTGTGCGCCTCAATTTGATGTTATTTTAAAATTAATTTTGCAGAGTCTTGGTCAAATAGGCTTAACAAGAATCTTAAAAAGAGATATTTTTTACGGTGAAAACGTTTGAAATATAGTGTTTTGAGAAGCTTTGTTTAATGAGTCGTGTAAAACATTATTTAGAAATGTTATAAATAATACTTTCACTTAGTCACACTCGGAAATACGGACGGTATTATGTAAATTTGCAAACCTCAATTTAAGAGGATTTTAGATAACATAAATCTACTGACATATGTCAAAAGACATCAGAATCAAAAAAGGTCTTGATATCCGATTAGTAGGCGAAGCAGAAAAAACAATTTCTGAGGCGCCTAGATCGCGTACCATTACTATTAGGCCTTCAGATTTTCATCTCATTACTCCTAAAATGGTCGTAAAAGAAGGAGCGACCCTACAGGCAGGAGATGTAATATTTTACTCAAAGTCTCAAGAAGAAATCAAATTTGTATCTCCCGTAGCTGGAACAATTACAGAAATCAAGCGTGGCGCACGCCGTGTGATTACTGATATTGTAATTGAAGCAGATTATGCTGGTGCTACTCGTGATCTAGGAGCTTTAGGTGCATCTGCAAGTGCAGAGGCGGTAAAAGCGAGATTACTTGAAGGAGGGGTTTGGCCATTTATCAAGCAACGTCCTTATGATGTTGTTGCAAACCCAACAGTAACTCCTGTCTCTTATACACATCTCCGAGCCCACGAGACGGACTCCTATCTCGT
>OJBP01000505.1_pt1 | contig 19517 bp, 23 predicted proteins | sample 1590691 | NCBI WGS metagenome assembly OJBP01 (sample SAMN05416848, study PRJEB24817) | seawater metagenome | isolation source: Sea water | place: Canada:Atlantic | collected 2013-07 | reverse complement strand
TGTGAACTGAAAAATGGTAGTGTAAAATCCGCTACTGCTCATACACAAGACCGTTAGCAACAATTTGAGAATGATCCTACGTAAACTATTCGGAATTAAACCAAAAGAGAAAAAACCTTACGAGTTTGCTGACGTTTTACATATGTGGGAAGATGACCATTTAATGATTGAGTTATTACCTAAAGACAATTTGGAATTCATCAAAAAAGAGACGAATAGAATTGACGAATTTGGAAAAGAACATTTTGACGGTTACGGATTTACTGACATAACCGAAATTGGTGAAATACCAATTAAAACTATTGACAAACAAATTGACTTTAATTCAGTAGTGGAAATCTTTGAAAAAAATGGATTGGAAAGAATTAAAGAAGTCGTTTATCAGAACGCTGGACATTTAACTGGCGAAAAAGTTCCGTTTGGATTTGGCTCAAATAAGTTTGCTCTTTTACTGGACGAAGACAATGGAAAACTGAAATATATTTGGACAACTGGTAGAATAGAAAACGAAGAACTTAAAAGGAAATTTAAAAATGGACTTTCTGAATTTGTAAAGACTTATGATTTTCTGGCTATAGACTGGTACAAATCTGAATCTTTTGATTTGCATTCTGAATACGGAATTGAGGAATTTATAAAAAACAGTTGCTAACACCGTATAAAATTAATTGCTGGTGCAAGCCTACTTACGAAAATCCTCGCGGATTTTCTATTCGGTTTGTATTTGCTAAATTAGGTGCTTAAACCACGCAACTAATCTTATACAATCACGTTACCACACATTTGAAACACAACTTGAGATTAATAATTAACATATCGATTTTGACTTTTTTACTGATTGGGTGTTCAAACCCAAAACAGAATTTAGTCGTTGTGGAAAACGATTATGAAATTGATTTAACCGATTTAGATTCTGTACGTGAAAATCTAAACGGATTTTGGATTCCCGAAAATCACCTTGACTCTGAAAATATACTTTGGCTGGATTTTCATAAAACTAAAAATTCTGCGACTTGGGAAATAATACCTTATTCTGATGAAATTAAACAAACTGAAGAACTGCCAATAACATCTTGTCCGACTATTGCTGGATTAATAAAATTGGATGGAAAAACTCAAATGGAATTTGTCAGTTTAGGAGGTTCGGACACAACCGAAATCGAATCTTTGACCAAAACAAAATTCAAAATAGACGGATTGACATATTTAAGACACAAAGGTTATGATTTTTTAAAAACTTGGAATGTTCACGGATATGAATCTGAAAAATAAAAAACGTGTGGTAACAATGTATAACCGCAATTACGGCGGATTTGACTACATCCGAATCCACTCGGAATTGCTAACGTCAGTGTCAAACCGAAAATTAACGCATATTAACCCGTAACTGACGGTTATACGAGACCGTTGGCATTAATTAAAATGAAACAGTACCTACAGATATTAATACTGATTCTTACATTTTCTTCTTGTTCTGACGGAACTGACATAAGACAATTTACGGTCGAAGAAATAGAGTTCGCAAAAATGCCCTCAAAAGTTCAGGATGCGATTAAAGATTATTACCGCCCGACAAAGCAAATAAATAATGACGGAGACACTTTAACTCATTATGGATTGAAAGACGAATTGATTTGTCTCGATTCTACAAATTCGACATGTGAGTTTGAAGCGGTTTGGAGTAAAATTGTGAGTTCTTGGCTTGACCACTTAAAACTCAAAATTGACGATAAGACAATAATAATCGAACAAGGAGTTCATGTTTACAATCGACCTTATGTAGTTTATAATGGACATTTATATTGTAGAACAAACATGAACGCAAGAAGCCTTAGCGACCCCTCAAAAGATGAATTTAAAGTACTGAAAATAAATAAAAACTAATGCCAACAATAGGTATAAAACATAGGGCGGACAGTGGTTTCCGCAAGTTTTCGGCTCTTAATAAAGTTCGTTTCGGGCGGACAGTTAAGTGCTTCGAAATGCCCTACGTTTCATACCCGAACCGTTGTACACCATTTAATTGACAAGACATAAATTAATGAATAGTAAACTAATACGAACTCTGATAATCATCAATGGAATTTTAATTCCAGTGGTAGTTTTAACCTTTTTCGGGATATTTCTAATTGAATATATCAATTCAAAATCTACTTGGCACACAGAATTAACTTCAGATGAGAAACCTAGGTGGGAAACCAAATTTACAAGTCCTCAAAAAATTCTAAACTCTGAAAATTATTTTATTGCAAAATATCAAGTTATTAACTATGATGATCTAGTATTTCCCTCTGATGTTGAATATTTATATGGAGATATACCTGAAAATACTCTAAACATTGTTTTTCTAGACAAAGATTTTAAGAAGGTTCGGAATTTATTACAACAGGACGCAGCTATATTACAAATTAACATTCCTAATTTGTTATCCAAAGATGAGGAGAAAATTAAAAAAACAAATCACATAACATATTTCATTGCGACAGAAGATACAAATAATGATGAGTCAATTAATCAATACGATGATCAATACTTTTATATTTCCTACTTGGATGGTCAAAATCTTACACAAGTCTTAGATAAAAAAGTTACTAAAGCTCAATTTATTAATGACTATTCCGAATTGTTAATCACATTTGAAGAAAATGATAATTTAGCTGTTGGGATTTACAATATTAAGGATAAGGCTTTTACAAGAAAGAATTCACTTAATTTTGAGGACTAAAACGGTGTACAACAACGCATATAATACAGCGGTCACATTCGGCTTTAATTAAATTCCCTAACTTTATAGAAAAATTTGGTACAGCGGATACATACGTAGTGGCGGCGCCACTGCCCACGGCTGATTCGCACGCTGACGCTTCCAACGCTTGCCGAAGCTGCCGCTAAAGACCCGCCGTATCATATGCAAAACCGTTGTAAAACATTATGAAGAACATTCTTATTCTTTTAATTTTATTTCAATATTCAATATCGTGTAAGCAAAAAGAAAATTTTGTTGAACACCAAGAATTGAATGAATTTGTTGTAGGTAAGATTTCATTTCAATTACCTAAATCTTATAAATTAGTCTTTCCTGATACGATAAATTACCCAGGTTTAGGTTACATTAAAAAAGATGACTGTTTTAAATTAAGAATTACATCCGGCGGGTTTGGTCCATATGACGAAAATAGCCTTAAAGCACCTAATAAAAACTTCACGGTTAAAACTGATACTACAGAAAATCATTTAAAAATTGTTGGTTACCATAATGGGGATAAAAATATTTTATGGGCTACAGTAATGAAGTTGAAAGAACAAAAAAATAACCTTTTTGAAAATTATAATTATGAATATCTTTTTAATGCCTCAACAGAGGATTATGGAGTTCATATTTGTTTGAACACAGATGAAAAAATTCTTTTTGCAAGAAGCTTTAAAAACATTGAAATCAAATAACGTTTTACAACAACGTATAAAAACAATAGGGCAATTGTAGCAAAACCAAATGGTTCGGGCGCATTTGCGAAGTCGCCAAATTTTTAAATTTGGCTTATTGACAAAGAAAAATAATAAGAAAAATTTAAAAATTCGGCTTGTGTACAACCGAATGGTAACAGCTTGTTTTCAGCCCTACTGTTCTTATACACAACCGTTGTACGTAATTAAAAAACAAACATGAAACCAAAAGTATTTATCGGATCTTCAGTTGAAGGTTTAAATGTTTCCTATTCAATTCAACAAAATTTAATTCATGACGCAGAAGTGACTGTTTGGGATCAAGGCGTTTTTGAATTATCCAAAACTACTATAGAATCTCTTATTAATATTTTAGAAAAATCTGATTTTGGAATTTTCGTTTTTAGTAACGATGATATCGTAAAAATGAGAGATGAAGAGCACAATATTATTCGAGATAATGTATTATTTGAATTTGGTCTTTTTATTGGAAAGTTATCGAGGGAAAGGGTGTATTTTATAATTCCAAGCAACAGTGAACTTCGTCTTCCGACTGATTTACTAGGCTTAACCGCTGGTCAGTATGATTCAAATCGAGAAGATGGTAGCATGCAAGCAGCTACTGGGCCAGTTTCTAATCAAATAAGGCAAAATATTAAAAAAATTGGAAAAATTAATCCTGAAGACGAAATTCCAACTTCATCAGAAAACAAAAGTTCAGAAAACAATTTGGACTCGAATTGGATGATGGAATTTTATCAAGATAAATTTAAAGATGCAAAAAAGAAACTAAAATCAATTCTAAGAAAAGAAAAGGAACCAGATAGGATAATTGAAACAAAAGCTTGGATAGCTTATTGCGATTTCAAAATAAATGAAACAGATGGAATAATTCAATTAGATAAAATTGTTAAAGATAACTCTGATATAGTAAATGCACATATATATGTTTCAAGAATTTATCTATGGGAAGATTATCTAGAAAAATCTATCGAAATATTAACAAATGCCATTGAAAAATTCGGTAATGAAACTGATTTAATTTTGAGATTATCTGAATGCTATAAAAAACACATTGGTTATCAAAAGGCAGCGGAATTATTATCATCAGAAAACCCAACCGATAATCCAAAAATTGCCTTAAAGCTTACCGAATATTTAACTGATGAGAAAGAAAATTTAGACGCAAGAAAAATTATTCATAAATGTTATAAAAAGTTCCCTAACAACCGAGAAGTAAAATTTAAATATGCTTTAATCACTCAAGAACTTAAAGAAGATAAAATTTCACTTTTCTTATTAAACTCATTAGTAAAAGAAGAACCTGAAAACTATCAATATTGGGCTTATTTGAGTAACTCGGCATTAATTCTTGATTTTTATGATTTAGCATTTGTGTCTTGTAATAAAGCTCTTGAATTGACTAAGCATGACCAAGGTTGGTTAAAAGCAAATATTGGAAATATGCTAAATAATAAGGGTTTTTTTCAAGAGGCAATTAAATATTTAAATGAGGGATTAGAAATAGACAAGAACTCAGAATATACGCATAACAGATTGGCTAGTGCAATCAAGAATAAAGAAAGTGAAAAAGAAAAAATCCAAGTTGTGTGCAAAGAAGGTAGGCAATTAATTAGAGAGTTCAAGGAAGAATAACTACGTACAACAACGTGTATAATTCATTGCTAGTGATAGCTTACTTACGAAAGTCCTCGCGGACTTTCTATCTGTGATTTATTTGCTAACTTTAGTGCTTAAACACGCAACGAAATCATACACAAACACGTTGGCATTAATACGAAATGAAATTAGAATACACATTAAACTTCTCGGATTTTTTGGAATATCAACTTTATGTTTCTTCTAAATCTGAACTGCATAAAAAGAACCGTAATAAGTCAAGAATTGTTGTACCAATAATTTACATTGTTCTTGGATTATTTATTTTGTTTATAAAGAAAACTGAACTTGCAATTGCCTTCTTTGCATTTGCAGTTTTATGGTTTTTGTTTTATCCTTTATACTCTAAATGGAAATACAAAAAGCACTTTGAAAAACATATAAAAGAGAATTATAAAAATAGAATCGGAAAAACAGCAACGCTGAACTTTGACAAAGACGCTGATTTTATAGAGACCTCTGATTTTGGAACTCAAACGAAAATACAGGATTCGGAATTTGACAAGTTGATTGAATTAAAAGACTACTTTTTTCTAAGACTCAAATCTGAATTATCCTTAATTATCCCGAAACGAGCAATATCCGACCAAGAAAAATTTAAAAGTTTGTTTTCTGATATAAATTTAGAATACGTAAATGAATTAAATTGGGAATGGAAATAAAAGCACTAATGCCAACAATGTATAACCGCAATTACGGCGGATTCGACTACGTCCGAATCCACTCGGAATTGCTAACGTCAGTTCTAAACCGAAAAATAGTAACTTTAATCCTGTAACTGACGGTTATACGAGACCGTTATCTCACATTATGAAAAAAATCTGTTTTCAAATTTCACATTTTGCTATTGTTGGAATTATTTGTTTAATAATAATCGGATGTAATGGAAAATCAGAAAATCAAAATGCGCACAATAACGAAATTGAATATGAATTTGAACGGAAAATGATTACCTATGATTTTGGCAATGGAATTACGGAAGATGTTGAACTTTACATTGACAAGTCAAATGACACAATCGGAAACCAAGTATTTGCTTATAATGAAAAAGTCCTTGATAGTTCGAGGAGTTTGTTTTACGATTTAAATCTTAAACAGATTAAAAACTCAAATGAATACAGCGGATTAATTAAGTATCATTTCAATCCAAATCGTGAAGGAAAGTTAGTCGGATTTACTTTTACTGTGATTAGCAAAACAACGGGCAAAGCGGATTTCTTAAGTTTTGACACATACGATAGTGGGAAAAATCAATTGGAATTTAAATTCAAAAATAATAGCGACACTTTAATTGGACATATTCACGCCCAACATACAATGGATACGATTGTGGACGACGAAGAAAAATTACGATTTCGAGAAATTTTTATTTCGGTTGATAATTACTCTAAAACAAACAATCCATTTACAAAAGGATTACGCTGAAATAACGTGAGATAACAACGTATATAGCTCATAGCTAATTAGTTGATTAACCGAAGTTAAGGCATATTTGGAAAGTCACCAAATTTTTAAATTTGACGATTTCCAATAAAAAGATAAAAAGTAAAATTTAAAAATCTGGCTTGTGCTCAACCGAAAAAAATCGCTAATTTTCACGCTACGAGCCATATACAAGACCGTTGTGCAACATTTGACAAAAATCGCGTGAAAGACAAAAAACAGATAATACGATTAATTGTGATTTTAGGAATAGGGCTATTCCTTACTTATCGAATTTATCAATTCAGGTTTTCGAGTTTTATGTTTGACGGAATAATTTTTGGCAGAATTGCACTCATTGGAATTGCATATTGGATTTGGTCTACCACAAAAGATATTAAACAATACAGATTAACTAAAAATAACCGATTTTTAATTGGACCAATATTAGGTATTTTATTCATCGGACTGATTATCGGACTAAATTGGAAAAATAACTCTGAATTGAATAAACCGACTTTGGTTCGTGCATATTATGACGGAGATTTTAACGGAACGAGTATTGATTTTAAAACAGACGGAACGTATATTTTCGATAATCACGCAATTGGATTTAGTGAATACGTTTATGGAAAATATAAAATCAGCGGACAATCAATTAGTTTGGACAGAAACGAAATTGATAATGTGATTAAAACTGACCAACTCGAGATTAAAGACATTGCCGACAATGGAGTTGATTACTTGGCTGGAACATACATTTTGCAGATTGAACCGAATGGAAATGAGATAGAACGAGCGACTAAATTCAGAGTTGTAGAAGATAATAGAAAATGAAAAAACGTTGCACAATAATGTATAACCGCAATTACGGCGGATTCGACTACGTCCGAATCCACTCGGAATTGCTAAGGCTTGTGTTTAACCTAAAAATAATCGCTAATTAACCCGTAACTGACGGCTATACGAGACCGTTGTATGCAATTAAAACCAAACTATATGAAAAAAAACTTACTGATTATCTTATTGACAATTTTCACTTTAAATTCTTGTCAATCACAGTCGAAAGACAAAACTGAAATGTATAAGACTGAATCTGGCGAATATGCTTCTGAAAGTGGGAATTTTATAATTGACTTTCCAATGAAACCAAAATTGCAAGTTATAGATAATCAAATCGGGACAGACAAATACAAAATCTATAATTATCAAGCAGTTGCTGGACAACAAATGATATATATGGCTGAATATATTGACTTTCCTGAATATGTAATGAAATCTTGGGACAAAGACCAAGCCTATCAACAAATTTTAAAGACAACTGAAGCAAAATATGGCGGAGTTTTCAAATTGACTAAACAAGAGCCAACCGAACAACATAATCTGAAAGGAATTTATTATGAATTCTCTTTAAATCCAGATGCGAATGTTCCAAGAGGAGTTAAAGGCGGAATTAAAGGCAAAATTTTCTTTGTCGGAAATAGGTCTTATCAACTGACTTATCTTGGCGAAGAACAAGAATTAATCGAAACATATCTGAATTCATTCAGACTAATAAAATAACTGCATACAACAATGGCTATAAGTAATTGCTTGTTTTCGCCTACTTCTGAAAATCCTCGCGGATTTTCAGTTTGGTGTGTACTTGCAAAGTTGAGTACTAAACCACGCAACTACTCATAGCCGAGACCGTTGTGTGTAATGCGGAAAAAAGCTCGGTATTTCATCAAAATTCTTAGCGAACTGACAACACAAATGCCAATTTGGCACTAATCCTATAAAATTCAACTGATTTTGTCATAAATCCAATAACGGAACGATTTGTGACATTCTTACGTTCAAGGATTGAGTGTTGGGACAAGACTGTTAGATACGTTTTATGTCAAGTGCACATTAGTGTTCCACGCGCAGGATTTGGCTGACGTGTGAAGTAGGATTCTAATCTTGCAAGTATTTATCAATATTATAACAACTTCTATTGATAGAATTGTAAGATAGACTCTCTTAAGTTCTGTTTGAGCTGATGCTTTCATAATTGACGGTATTAGTAAATATAAGGATTTAATTCTATTAATGAGTGGCGTTGCCTATAGCGAAAGCGAAAAGCAACTTCAGGATTGTATCTATCGATAAGTAAGCCACGACCAACCTCAGTCCTTTTTTATAACCAACAACTGATTATGAATGATGATTGGCTTAAATTTAAAAAGTATCCTCATATTGGAAAACCCCTAACAAGCAATAAGGATAGAAGTTGGTTAAAAAGCTTCATTAAAGACCCTGAGAATATCGCCAACCATAAGTTCGTACCTCTTATACACAGAACTTTAAGTCAGAGAAAATACAGACCTCTTGAAAATGCGCCAAAAAACAAAAGTGGTAAAAGACAAAGAACAGTAAGTGATAAAAAAGAGCGTCATATCTACTTTCCATCACATTTGGATTCTATTATTTACAGCTATTACAGTCATCTTCTAACAAAAGCTTATGAAGATTTTCTAGAAGACAAGCCTTACGGTTCTGTAGCAGTTGCGTATAGAAAAATACCAATTGGAAATGGTAAAAGTGGGAATAAATCTAATATCGAATTTGCCTTTGAGGCTTTTGAATTCATAGAAAAAAACAAACATCGTAAGCTATCAATAATAGTAGCTGACGTAACTTCGTTTTTTGACAATTTAGACCACCGAATTCTGCATAGTCAATGGAAACGTGTTTTGAACACCAATAATCTACCAGAAGACCATTATACAATATTCAAAAATCTGGTTGACAACAAATACGTAAATGAAAACGAATTATTTAAAAGGTTTCAACATAAATTAATAATAGAAAGGTTCTTGCCGAATGATACTTCACAGAAAGTTCTCAAGCGTAAAAAAGTGAGCAAAATTTATAATATGCGACACGAAAATGTAGTCGCCTTTTGCGATAAAGATGAGTTCTTCCAAGAAGCGACAGACTTAATTAGAACCGATAAACCATATAAAAAAGATATTCGTCAAAAACTCAACAAAAAAGAAAAGAAAGGAATTCCTCAAGGCACACCTATTAGTGCAACTCTCGCAAATATTTATATGTTAGATTTTGATGAGCGAGTTCATTCAGAAACTACTTCGAGAAATGCATATTACCAAAGATATAGTGACGATTTAATAATTATTTGCAACCAAGAGGATGAAGATTATTTTTATGACCTAATTCGTAAAGAAATAGAAGTCGAAGCAAATCTTGACATTCAACCAAAAAAGACAAATACTTATAGATACGAATTAGACGCTAATTCTGATTTTAAAGGTGGTTTGATGAAAAATGGGAAATTAAACTCTAATAAACAATTAGAGTATTTGGGGTTTATGTATGATGGACTAAAAGTTCGAGTTAAGACAGCAGGTTTTTCAAAATTCTATAGGACAATGAAAAGATCATTTAGACGTGGTGCGCATTTTGCCAAAAAAGCACATATACCATCTGACTCACTTTTTGAAACACGTCTATACAAGAGATTTACGCATTTGGGTTCTCAAAGACGTATGAAATGGTTGCCAGATGAGAATAGTCCAACAGGCTATAGTCCTTCAAAACAATTCGATTGGGGAAACTTTATCAGTTATCTGAATAAAGCTAATCACGTTATGAGAGAGATAAATCAGGACGACACAATAATTAGACAATACAGAAAAGTTTGGAACAAATTTCACGATGTGAAAAAAGCGACTTACGAAGAAATACTGAGCAAGAAAAAATAAAGCACTACACACAACAACGTGTATAATTCATTGCTGGTTCTGTGTGTACTTGGAAAATCCTCGCGGATTTTCTATTCGGTTTTTATTTGCTAAATTACGTGCTCAACCAACGCAACAACTCATACACAGAGACGTTGTACAACATTATCAGACTCAAATGAAAAAACACCCAATCATACTTATAATACTAATATTTGCTCTGAATTTTAACTTATTCTCTCAAAATACAATTACTGAAAAATATTCTGATAAAATTTTGCAAGAAAGTAAACTAAGAATCGCTACTGACAAAGCTATAAAATATATTAAGACAAACAATTCTGACAGCTTAATAGCATCATTTCCAAAAACAATGTCTAGTTCAATATCCAAAAGTCAAATTTCACAGTTAATTCAAAAAATTAATGGACTAATAGATTCTGAAGGAATACCTAAAGAGGATAACATACAACCAGCTCTAAAGGCATTGCCACGTGGGAATGACACATTATTTGTTAATCAAATATATTATAGGTTTAAAAATAAAGTATTGATATTCTCATTCCTTCAAGAATTTGGACCAAATAAAATAGCAGGAATGAATTTAATAGATGACCCATTCTCAGGAAATGGAGTCGAACCAGATTTTAAATCATCTGAAAAGTTTGAATATAATTTAGATAAATTGACAAATTTTAGGATTTACTACAAACAAATTAAGCCAATAACCAAATTTAAAAACAATTTAGGAGTTTTCGCCATAGAAGGAAATAATGGTATTTTTAAGGAGTCTGGTCTGAGCGAAAAGTTTGAACCAATTATTAAAGAGCTTTCGAAAAGTAAATTTGAAAAAAAAGAAATATTTAATCAACTTTTAGACCGTGGAGATAATGTTGAGTTTATCCAAGCGGAATTAGGTTTTGAAAATAAAGATTATGGTATATTCTTGTACTTGCCTATAAAGGGTGGCAAAATTTCAATGGATAATATTATTTTTCAACAAAGACAGTTCGCAAATTTGGGATATCAATACACTTTACTTAAAGAAAATTATCCAAAAATTGTGAGGTATTTGACAGAGATAATTGAAATGGATTTAGAAAAATATTATTTAATTAACCCATAAAATAACGTTGTACAACAATGGCTATAAGTAATGGCTTGTTCTTGTCTACTTTGGAAATTCCTGCGGAATTTCCAACTTGGCACGTACTTGCAAAGCTAAGTGCTAAACCACGCAACTACTCATAGCCGAGACCGTTGTAACACATTTTGACAAAACTTTGAGAACAGCATTTAAATTACTGATTTTACTAATATTAACTTTTAGTTGCCAAGAAGAAAAATCGAACGGACTTAATATCGAACCAGTTTATTTTGACTACGAAAATTCTTGGGATGAGTGGAATCTTTATGGAAAGGTAAAGTCAATTACAGAATTCAGAGCCAATTTTAAAGCAAATGATGAATTGGACGAAAAAAAGTTGCAATCAAAAAAATGGTTTACAGAGTTTGGCGCTTTAAAACGAACTAAATATTTTGGAACATTTGGTGATATAACACAAATTGAGGAATATAAATATGATTCCAACAATAACCAAATAGAGAGCAATACTGAATTGGTCGGAGCGAAACGTAGAATAAAAACAGTCATAAAAAACGATACGATTAATAGAACTAAGACCCACAAATCATATTTGAATGACTCTCTTGTTGAGATAAATATTGTATTCTACGGAGAGAATGACCGAGCAAATAAACACCTTGAAATCAAAAATAATGACACTATTGAATCTACAATAAATTCCAAATATGACGGAAATAAAAATCTTATTTCAGAGGTTCAGACAGAAAATAATGGAGAGGAATCAAACACAACTGGTAATTATTTTCGATACGATGAGAATGACAGAATTATTTCATCAACGTTCGAAATGCATCATTCAAAATACATTTCAAAATACAAATGGTCGGACAATAAAATAGTTTCACGTGAGGACTATTCCATTTTACCAGATGAGAGCAAACACTTTGACGAAAGCTACGTTTATGATAAATATTTCAACCCTATCATCCATACAAAGTACAGGGATTCACAAATAGAACAAGAAACTAAATATGAATATGAGTTTGACGATAGAGGTAATTGGATAAAACGTACAGTATTTCTAAAGCAAAGTCGTTTAGGCTCAAAAAGTTTTGTAAAAGCATATGTTGAAACGCGACAAATTGAATATTGGGAATAAAAACGTGTTACAACAATGTATAACCGCAATTACGGCGGATTCGACTGCGTCCGAATCCACTCGGAATTGCTAAGCCGGTGTTCAACCGAAAAAACCGTAACTTTAACCCGTAACTGACGGTTATACCAACCGTTGGCATTCATTTAAACCGAACCTTGAACGAACTTCAAAAAATAGAACCAAAATATTCAAAAGCAGAATTAACTGAATTCAAAGATGAAAATCAGTTTATGGATGCTTATGTCGAATTATTAAAGCAAACTATTACTTTATTATTCCTAATAGTTGGAGAAAGATATTGCGAAGGAAAAGAAGGAATTCCGAGAAAAATTAATCGGAATGAAGCCATAATTGGCGGAAACTTAACTCGGTTAATAAAGCTAAATACATCATTTCTTGAAAATATTTGCAATGGTAAATTGGAAATCTGTTACATACTTAATAGATGTATTGCCGAAACTGCAATTAACACGCAATTTATGATAGTAGAAGGCGAAGAAAATGTTTTAAGAAATTATATTAAACATTCACTCATAACAGAAAAAGAATTATGGAATACCATAAAAGACAATGTAGAGGATAGAAATGACGAAAAATTGCACATTGAGGAAAGAATGGAAAAATCAATTAAAAGGAGTTTTAACTCGTCTGATTTTGATTTGGAAAATGTGAATAGAAGTTCAAAATGGAAATCAATTGCAAAAAGAGCCGAATATGTTGCAGGAGACCAATTTTACAAAATATTTTATGGTATTGGTAGTCATTCAATTCACGGAAATTGGCAAGATATTTTAATTAATAATTTGACAAAAGAAGATGAAGAATTCAAACTAAATCTTGAATGGAATAAACCAAGACCACAGATAATGGATGGCGCAATCATATTGAACTTAATATTGACAAAATCTTTTGTAGAAAAAGAGAAATTAAAAGGATTGGAATCTTATTTGGAAAAAACAGAGATTTTAATGAAATATCACTCTGACTTGACAAATGAACACGAAAAGTATCTAAAAAAATAAAAAACGAAATGCCAACAATGGCTATAAGTAATTGCTTGTTCTCGCCTACTTCTGAAAATCCGCGAGGATTTTCAGTTTGGTGTGTACTTGCAAAGTTAAGTGCTAACCCACGCAACTACTCATAGCCGAGACCGTTGGCATTCATTAGAAAATGAAAAAAGAGATTAACTTAGACATATCAGAGTTTATTGGACTTGAACTAAAGGAAGTTAATTCCGACCAAATAAAATTTAGCAAAGCGATATTGGAATTATGGTGTCCTTGGAGAATTTATGACGAATTGATTCTCATGAATTCAAGAGTACTGGATGACAAAAACAATTCAAAAGAAGCTGAGCGGATAGTACAAGATAATTTAATTGGCCGAAAAATTAAGTCCATAAAAATATTTGAGCAACCATGTGACATTAGGATTGAATTGGATAAAGGAATTATCATTGAAGTTTTTCCTGACCATCCTATTTATGAATCATGGAATCTAAAATTTGAAGGAATAGATGGAAGACATCTTGTGGGGACACCAGGAGGAGAAGTCACATGGTTCCTAAAGGATGGAGAAGAATAAAATGAATAACGAAATGCCAACACTCGCTAAAAAACCATAGCACCCTTCGGGATGCTACGCTTTTTAGCGTAAACGTTGTGGTTAATTTGAGAAACTGCTTTCACTCGACCAAAAGTATAGTTCACTCAATTTGACTTTTAAAAACTGAAAGACTGAATTAAGTTTGAAGAACTAAAATATAAAAATGAATTATAAAATAACATTTTCTCTTCTGACTTTAATCGGAATATTGGTATCGTGCAAATCAAATTTTATCGGAAAGGAATTGAACTACTCAACAGAGCAAGGAAAAGGATTTGAATTGATTTTTATCAATGATTCAATACTTGAGATAAATTCAAAAACTAAAATTAGCAAGTCTGATAAAGCGACTTATAAATACAAACTTCTAAAAAAAGAAACTTTGTTAACGGTAAAGAAGAATCAACCTGTGGTGAACTTTAAAACAAAAAAACAATACGGACAGTTCTATCAAAATATTGCAATTGAATTAGTTTCTGGACAAAATCAATTCCTAAAAGAAGTCGACACTATGAAATATATAAAAATGCGGATTGACAAGAAAATGACGAAACGAATTTACTTTGACAGCGGAAATAAATATATGGAATTATAAATGTAAAAAAACTAACCACAACACCGTGTATAATTCATTGCTAGTTATAGCCTACTTACGTAAGTCCACGCGGACTTTCTATCTGTGATTTATTTGCTAAATTTAGTGCTGAAACACGCAACGAAATCATACACAAGCACGTTATGTGCAAATTAAGTAACCTACAATGAAAGTAATCTATCTCATATTTTTTTCTCTTTTAATTTATTCTTGCAATAGTCAAGAAAAATTCTATCAAATAGATAAGTCCATTGAAAATGATTTAAAGATTAACAAAGAGGCTGATGAAATGAGCAAATTTGGAACTGGAAATCTATCATATTATACCTTTTCAAATAATCGAATGGAGAAAATGACTAATGACAATAAGCTATCTGATTCTGATATTAAAAAGATGATTGATACAACAAATGTACTTCTTCCAAACGTTTGTCATTGTCAATTTAAAAATGACACTATAAAAATATCTGGTGGAATTTTTTATGGTGGCGGAATCGGGTACCAAATGAAAATGACCAAAGATGAATTTGACGGACAAATAATACTCGCATCCGATTCAAAAACTCATAAAAAAACCAAGGATGGAGAATTTATTAAAGAACTTTATCTATCGAGTAAGAATCAAGATATTCGATTCTATGATGAACCTGAATTTAAGCTTGACTCTTTTTTAAAAGGGAAAATTATATTGACTTCAGAGGAGTATTTTACCAAATCATCTAATGGATTAGAAAAAGACCAAATGATTATGAAAATACTATTTGAGTGTAAATTATCTGAATATGACGGATTTTAAAAATCTGCACATAACAATGTATAACCGCAATTTGCTTGCGCCAGTTCGCTTTGCTCGTGTCGGCGGATTCGACTACGTCCGAATCCACTCGGAATTGCTAACGTCAGTTCTAAACCGAAAATCAACGAATATTAACCCGTAACTGACGGTTATACGAGACCGTTGTGTGTCATTTGAAAAAAATATGGAAGACCTGAATGAAATAGAAAAAAAACTCAACCTGACTTTTCCAATGGTATATAAAGAATTCTATTTGGAATGTCAAAAATCTATTCCAAAAGGTATGGTTGGAACTGACTTATTTCACAATAAAAATGAGCTAAAAGAATGGGCTTTAGAATTGTTAGAAGAAGATAATGCTGAAAACTTTCTGACTGACAATGACTTTGTTTTTATGATGCACCAAGGATATATGTTTTGGTATTTTAAGATAGACGGAACTGAAAATCCAAGTGTTTATTTTTATCGAGAAATGAGCTTAAAACCAGATAAATTAACTGATTTAAAAACATTTCTATCGGAATATCCGAAAAACTAAAATGTCTAATGCAAAAAACAAATTCTAAATTCTTAAAAAATCAATTAGAAAAATTTCTATCAGAGAATGAAGTAGAAAACTTCATAATGGAAAATTTTGAGAAAATAGAATATATTATCGAATATGACCCAACTGAAAAACAAGAATCCAAAACAAATTCAGATGATATTATGAGATTATGGTCCTTACCAAACGTAATTGGAAAGCAATTAAATTTGAATGACGTTTGTGAAAGGTTAGTTACCTACAAAAATGAAATTCCTCTTTGGATAAAAATAGAATCAACGGATGACAATAATGTTTTGAAGTTTTTAATAAGTAAACGATTTAGAAAAATAAGAATTATTGAAGAATGGCACAAATTGAATGAATACAAGCCAATTCTGAAAGAAAAAACGCCACACAACAACGTATAAAATTAATTGCTAGTTTCTAGCCTGCTTACGAAAGTCCTCGCGGACTTTCTATCTGTGTTTTATTTGCTAACTTTAGTGCTTAAACCACGCAACTAATCTTATACAACAACGTTGTGGGTAATTAAAACAAGCAGAATGTACTCAGAATTCTATCGGATTTGTGTGTGACCGCAATCATTTAATCGGTTCATAAAGTCTAGGTAAAAAGCCAATCAGCACTCTTTCGGATTTTTGACACATTTACTAAATGCAAGGGTAGAGGAGAAGCGACAAAGATCAATGCGTAATTCAAAAAAACTACCCACAACAAAATGTAAAAACAATAAGCAAATCTGAATTCCTTCGGAATTCATCGCTTTTTGCTAAATTTAGTGATTGTAACCGGAAATTCCTTCGGAATTTACGCTTACTGTTTTTACACAAACCGTTGTGCTTAATTAAAAACCAGAATGCAGAGAGAAATAATATTAAGGCGTTTAGCTATCATAAAGCAACTTTACAATCAAGGAGTGGAACAAACTAAAAGGAGCGAAAATCTTGCAAGTTTTTCAATTTTAAGTTTTCACGACTCTGTAGAAATGTTATTAAAACTGTATTCTGAATATAAAAATAAAAAGGAAGTTTTTTCTTTTCCTAAATATTGGGATGAATTTCCAGAGTTACCGCTGAAAGAACAGATGAATAGTCTTTCTCTGAGAAGAAAAAATTTAAAACATAAAGGACTTTTTCCTTCAAAATTAGACATTGACCACTCAAAATTTTCTACAAAAGATTTTCTAAAAGAATCCATTGAGTTAATTGATGGAATAAAATTCGACTCAATTTCACTAACAGAATTAGTTTCTAATAATGAAGTAAGAGAATTATTAAAAGAGTCTGAAAATCAAATTGATAAGAAGAATTACGATTTGATTTTGGAAAATACCGCTAAAGCCTTTGCAATTTTAATAAGACAATATGAGAAAAAAGCAGATGGAAATTATAGTTCGCCTTTTTTCTTTGGTGAGGATTTAAGTTTTCATAATAGCTTTTTTATGGGTTTTGACAGTAGTGAATTACCAAATGAATTTCGGAAATTAGGAGAGTTTATTGACAAATCTGGAGAGTCAATTAAACAAATGCAATTTGCGATAAAAATTATAAGTTTGGGTTTAGATTATAAAAAATATGTTTTATTCAAATATTTAACACCTAATGCAACTTTCACAATTGGCGGAGATATAATATGCGAAATGTGGAGTGGTCACAAAAAAGAGCAATATCCTGAAAATGAATTAAGTTTTTTAATAAACTTCGTTGTCGAATGTTCATTAAAACTTCAAGAATTTGAAATTGACTATGAAAAATTGAATTTTGAAATACCCGAAGTAATAATTAAAGAAATAAATAACTAAGCACAACAACGTATATAGCTCATAGCTTGGTAGTTGCTTAAACGAAGTTAAGGCATATTTGGAAAGTCGCCAAATTTTTAAATTTGACGATTTCCAATAAAAAAGATAAGTAGTAAAACTTAAAAATCTGGCTTGTGCTTAATCCGAAAATAATCGCTAATTTACACGCTACGAGCCATATACAAAACCGTTGTGAGCAATTAAAAAGAACATTTGTGAGAAACATTTTCAACCTATTTTTATTACTATTTTTCTTCGCTTCTTGTGGACAGAAAGGAAATGAATCGAACGATAATAAACGTGAAAATTCTGCACTAACGAATCAAACTGATTTATTTGAATTTAAGATACCTGACACCATTTCTCTTGGAAAGCATATTGGAAGAATAACTAAATATAAGCGGAATAAAAAGCCTAATTACGACTATTTACTATCGGTAATTGTGAGTAATCAATATGTAGATTCAAAAGTCAAAACAGACACTTTTAGCAACGGAACTTTGAATCCGTTTTTTGGAATTAATGGATTTAAAACTGGAACTCAAGAAATTGAATTAATAATTGAAGAACAAATTCTTGAACTGTACGAAAAAGACAAAGACTCTTTTTTAGGAATAACAAAACTATATCACCAATATGACACTCGAATTACAGTCGTTGATGGAGATTTTATATCTGAAACTGAAAAAGAACTATTAACTGAATTAAAAAATGAGTAAAATAACTGCTCACAACACAGTATAAAAATAATTGCTTAGTTTTAGGCTTAAGCGAAGGTCGTTGCAAGTTTACTACGTCTGATTTTCCTGCGGAAAATCCTCGCACGTAAACCCGCAACTCTTTTTATACCAACCGTTCTACGCAATTTGACCAAATCAAGAAAATGAAGGAAAACTTCCATATTACAGGACTTTTTTATGAATCAAAAGGATATAAATTCAGGAAAGTTCTGAATATTAAAAAAAATGAATCCAAATTGAAACTTCCTGACTTAATGGTTGTGATGATGAATCCAGGAAAGTCTCGACCAATAAACGGAATTGACAATAGCGACTTGGAATCGGAAGCGATACCTGACACTACTCAAAGTAAAATAATGGAAGTAATGCTGAATTGTGGATTTGAATACTCTCGAATTTTAAACCTGTCAGATGCTAGAGAAACAAGTAGCGGAAAATTTTACCAAATGATTCCAGTATTTGACAAAGAAAATATTGCTCACTCAATTTTTGATAAACGCAGGAAAAATGATTTTGAAAACTATTTTATAAGAGGTGTGAAAACTATTTTTGCTTGGGGAGTTAATAATTCGCTAACTGAATTAGCCAAAAGCGCAATAGACAGAATAGGAATTGAAAATTCTTTTGGAATAAAAAAAACTGGAACGGAATACGCATATTATCATCCTTTACCACCAAATTATTATAAACAAAAAAAATGGGTGGAAAAGTTAACCGAACAAATAAAAACTGCGTAGAACAATGTGTATAATTCATTGCTAGTTAGAGCCTACTTACGAAAGTCCTTGCGGACTTTCTATCTGTGATTTATTTGCTAAATTAGGTACTTAAACACGCCACTAATCATACACAAACACGTTACCCAACATTTGAAATGACCGACGAGGAACTAAAAAAATTAATAACTGAA
>OJBP01000500.1_pt1 | contig 19600 bp, 20 predicted proteins | sample 1590691 | NCBI WGS metagenome assembly OJBP01 (sample SAMN05416848, study PRJEB24817) | seawater metagenome | isolation source: Sea water | place: Canada:Atlantic | collected 2013-07 | reverse complement strand
ACGAGATAGGAGTCCGTCTCGTGGGCTCGGAGATGTGTATAAGAGACAGACCACGACCCGCGCGTTCTGGACGAGGTGCTGCATGATCCGCGCTGCGCCAAGGTCATCCTGACGCGCAATCCCGTGGACAGCTACGTCAGTTGGAAGATCGCGCAAAGCACCGGCCAGTGGAAATTGACCGATGTGCGTCGGCGCAAGGATGCCACCGCCGACTTCGACGCGGCGGAGTTCGAAGATCATATGGCGACGCTGCAGGCCTTCCAGATCCGGTTGCTCAATACCCTGCAGACCAGCGGCCAGACGGCATTCTACGTAGCCTACGAGGATTTGCAGGATGTCGCCGTGATGAACGGCCTCGCCCGCTGGCTGGGTCAGAACGATCAGCTCGACAAGCTCGACGACAAGCTGAAGCGTCAGAACCCCGCACCGCTCTCCGAAAAGGTCGGGAACTTCGAGCAGATGGAGCAGGCACTGGCCCGAATGGACCGCTTCAACCTGACTCGCACGCCGAACTTCGAGCCCCGGCGTGGCGCGAATGTGCCCGCCTATCAGGCCGCCGCGAAAACCCCGCTGCTCTACATGCCGGTGCGTGGTGAGATCGACCGCGAGATCTCGGACTGGCTCGCCGCGCTCGATGGTGTCGACAGGTCCGACCTCCCCGGCAAGTTCACCCAGAAGCACCTGCGCCAGTGGAAACGCCGCAACACCGGGCACCGCAGCTTTGCCGTGATCCGCCATCCCGTCGCACGGGCGCATTCGGTGTTCTGCAGGCGCATCGTTCAGACCGGCAAGGGCAGCTTTGGTGAAATCCGCCAGACCCTGCGCCAGAAGTACAAACTGCCGATTCCGGGTCGCAACAGCGATGGCAGCGACTACAGCCGCGACCAGCACCGGCAGGCCTTTGCGATGTTCCTCGATTTCCTCAAGGCCAACCTCGCCGGGCAGACGGCGATCCGCATCGATCAGACTTGGGCGACGCAAAGCGCGGTGATCGAAGGGATGGCCGGCTTTGCCCTGCCGGACGTGATCCTGCGCGAGGATGAGATCGCGACCGAGCTGCCCGCACTGGCGCGCCGCCTCGGCCACCCCGATCCGGGCGCGCCGCGCGTCGCGTCCGAGGACACGCCCTATCCGCTGTCCGCGACCTACGACGAAGAGATCGAACAAAAAGCCGCGGACGTCTATTCCCGCGACTATCTGATGTTCGGATTTGGCAAATGGGGATGACCGGTCAGGCCGCCTGAATATTCTGGTCCGAAGTCAGCAGCGCATAAAGCGTGGCCGGATCGTGATTGGCCCGCAACTTCTTGCAGAGATCCCGGTTGCGCAGCGTGCGCGACACCAGCGCCAGCGCCTTCAGGTGCTCGACTCCGGCATCTTCTGGCGCGAACAGGGCCATGACGATGTCGACCGGCTGGCGATCCACGGAATCGAAATTCACCGGTTTTTCCAGCAGGATGAAGGCCGCCGACATGTCCTTGACCTGACCGAGCCGGGCGTGGGGCAAAGCAACTCCATGGCCCACGCCGGTTGGACCGAGGTTTTCCCGCTCCATCAACGCCTCGATCACGGCGGAATTGCCGTATCCATAAGCGCTCTGGGCCAATTCGCCCACATCATGCAAAAGTCGCTTCTTGGACGAAGCCGAGGCAATCACCTTGATTGCCCCGGGTTTGAGGATCGCAGTTAGGGTCATGTCGTCCTTGCATTCAGCACGGGTGGCCCCGCTGCCTCAATTTCTGGGATCGATCCATCCGATATTGCCGTCCTCACGGCGATATACGACGTTCAACCCTTCCTTGCCCTCGTTCCGAAAGATCAGCACCGGTGCGCCTGCGAGCTCCATCTGCATAACCGCTTCACCGACGGACAGCGACGGAATCTTGGTTTCCATCTCGGCCACGATGATCGGCTGCAGGGTCTCGCTCTCCGATTCCACATCCTCCTGCTCAGCGGCGAGGATATACGAGGACGCGCCGAAAAGTTCAACCGGCTCCGGTCTCTGCTTGTGATGGTCCTTCAGCCGCCGCTTGTAGCGCCTGAGCTGCTTGTCCATCTTCTCGCGTGCGTCGTCAAAAGCGGCATATATCTCAGTGGCGTAGGCCTTCGCTGCCGCATTGAAGCCCGAGCTTAGGTGCACGGTCGCCTCGCAGACGAACTCGTGCCCTGACTTGGAAAAGATGACGGTGGCATCGGTGGGACGCTGACCATATTTGTCCATGATCTCACGCAACTCGTTCTTGACGTGAGTCTGAAGGGCCTCGCCGACGTCGATTTGCTTGCCGCTGACTTCGTAACGCATTCCGTCTCCTTTTATGACAATTCGGGCGTGTACCCCATGCTTGGTGCAGAGGGGCATCAGGCGCGAATGCTGCGGAAAGACAGGCTAAGCTCCATGATCTCGCGCAAGGACCGCAAGGGCGTTGCTGGGTCGATCGGGAGTCTTGTGACTGTCATACCACTATATGAAAGGACGCCCGGCCTGCCTGTCAATGGCGTCGCGCAGTCTTGGTAGGCAAACACTTGCGTTCGGGGTCGCGTGCGTCAGGAAATGCGGAAACTATCGCCAAGGTAGACGCGGCGCACGTTTTCGTTTTCCACCACCTCGTCAGGGGTGCCTGACATCAACACTTTGCCATCGTGCAGGATATAAGCCCGGTCCACAATTTCCAGCGTTTCCCGGACGTTATGGTCCGTGATCAGCACACCTATACCGCGTTTCTTCAGATCCGCGACCAGATGGCGAATATCAGAGACCGAAATCGGATCGACCCCGGCAAAGGGTTCGTCCAGCAGCAGATAGCGCGGATCCGCCGCCAGACAGCGCGCGATCTCGACGCGCCGCCGCTCTCCCCCCGAAAGCGCAAGGGCGGGAGCGCGGCGCAGGTGTTCAATGGAGAATTCCGACAGTAGCTCTTCCAGCCGCTCGCGCCGTTTGTGACGGTCCGAATGGGTGATGTCGAGGATGGCAGAGATGTTGTCCTCGACCGACAATCCGCGAAAAATCGACATTTCCTGCGGCAGATACCCGATGCCCATCCGGGCCCGCCTGTACATCGGCAGGGACGTCACGTCCCGCCCGTCGATCCGCACCGTGCCGCCCTCGGGCACCACCAATCCGGCGATGGCGTAAAAAGTCGTGGTCTTGCCAGACCCGTTCGGACCCAACAGCGCCGCGACCTCACCCTGATCTACCTTGATCGTCACGTCCCGGATCACGACGCGCTTCTTGTAGGACTTGCGCAGGTTCTCGATGCGCAGGCCCTTGTCGCCAGAGTGGACGTGCAGCTTGGGATCGGGCACTTCAGTTCCTCGAATTGAGGATCGTGCGCACACGCCCGTCCATTTGGGCCTGCCCGGTTTGCAGATTAACGGTCATCTTCTGCGAGGTCAGAGTCGAATTGCCCTGCACCAGCAACACGTCGCCCTGCATGACCACGTTGCCGTTGTCGATATCGTAATCCGCGCGCTCCGCTTCGGCGGCATCCTCTCCGCTGACCAGCGTGACACCGCCCGTGGCCTGCAGCCTGCTGATCCGCTCACCGCTTTCGTCATAGACGACCAGAACGCGGGGCGCGGCCAGCCGCATCTCGCCCTGCACGATGACCACGTTGCCGAGGAATTCAGCGGTGCCGTCGGTCTGATTGACCTTCAGTTCATCGCTTTCGACCTCGACCGGGGCTTCGGGATCAACCTGTCCGCCGCCAAAGGCGGTGGCCTGTGTCAGGCCGGCGACAGGCAGCAGGGCGAACAGCACAATCGCGCATAGCCGGAAGATCGTCATTGGCGTATCCTCACTCTGGTTTGGGGTGGTATAACAGCTTCACACGGTCGGTGAAGCGCATTTGCACATCGCTGCCGCCGCCCTCAGCCTGAATCACCATACGTCCGGCGGTGAACTGCCCCGGCGGACCGTCGCCCCGGACCTGACCCGGCGTTTCCGCATAGACCCGGTCCATGCCCGCGATCAATTGCTCGGTCGTGACGCGATACCCCGTGGAGGTGTCGATCACGACACGGCCCTGCAACTGCGCCGTGGCATCGGCGCCATCCATCAGCGCGGTGTCGGAGTGGAACTGGATCGACCCGCCACTTTTTAGCTGAATATCGGCCTCGACCTTGTCTGCCGCAATCTGGCCCAGCCCCGTGCCCACCGGCTTTGCCATATCCGCGACAAAGGTGATCAGATCGCCGCTATCCGTTGCGCCCGCGAAGGAGGGGCGCAAGACCCGTTCCAGCAGCCCGTCCTCGCCAATCTCGACCTCGGCATAGGGTAGATCCTGAATGGCTTCGTTCGATCGCGACAGCAGAAAGACCGTCGACAGCAGGCCCAGCGCCATAAGCGGCAGAACGATTTTCAGCCAGCCGACCATCCGGGTATAATTGCGATCGCTCCACGCCATGTCAGGCTCCGACGATCATGTATGGGCAAAGATGTCGGTGTCGGGCCACCCCATCAGGTCCAGCCGCGCCCGCATGGGCAGGAAATCAAAACAGGCCTGCGCGACCCCCGTGCGTCCTTCGCGGGCCAGCCGCTTGTCCAGCTCGTCCCGCAGACGATGGAGGTAGAGAACATCCGATGCCGCATAGTCCAGTTGCGCCGCCGTCAGCTCTGCCGCGCCCCAGTCCGACGATTGCTGCACCTTGGAAAGATCGACGCCGATCAGCTCCTGCGTCAGGTTCTTCAGCCCGTGCCGATCAGTATAGGTGCGCACCAGTTTGGACGCGATCTTAGTGCAATAGACCGGAGCGGTCAGTGCGCCAAAGGCATTGAACATCGCCGCAATGTCGAACCGGCCAAAGTGAAACAGCTTCAGGACCTCGGGGTCCTCCAGCATCCGGCAGAGGTTGGGCGCCTCGGTCTGGCCGATAGCGACCTGCACGATATGCGCATCACCATCCCCGCCCGACATCTGTATGACGCAGAGGCGGTCGCGATGCGGGTTCAGTCCCATGGTCTCGCAATCAATGGCCACGACAGGGCCGAGGTCCAGCCCGTCCGGCAGATCGCCCTGATATAGATGATTGGTCAATGCGATCTCCCTCACTGGTCTGTCGGGGGGTCTAGCTTCTGCGTGACACAATGGCAATTCGTCGGCTTGACACCCGCCGTGGCCGCAACGGGCGCGGACGGCGGGATCGGGGCCGCCCCATCAGCACGAAGCATAAGCTTGCCTTATCCAGGCCATCAGAAAACAGCGGGTTATCCTGATAGGACCCCCCTGATACACTTTGGGCAATGCCGAGTCATTCGGCCCCGAGTCACACTGCCATTAGGAGAGTATCATGGACGGAAACGATAGCGCCGCAGGCGGCTGCCCGGTCATTCACAGGCCTTCCGGTGCCCGCACGAACCGCGATTGGTGGCCGAACCAGTTGAACCTGAAAGTGCTGCATCAGAACGGCGTCGCCTCCAACCCGATGACGCCCGATTTCGATTATGCCGAGGCGTTCAAGACGCTCGACCTCGACGCGCTCAAGGCCGATATCGCAGAGGTGCTGACCGACAGCCAGGAATGGTGGCCGGCGGATTGGGGACACTACGGCCCCTTCATGATCCGCATGGCCTGGCACTCCGCGGGCACCTACCGCACGGGCGACGGCCGCGGCGGCTCCACCTCCGGATCGCAGCGGTTTGCGCCGCTGAACTCCTGGCCCGATAATGCCAACCTCGACAAGGCCCGCCGTTTGCTCTGGCCGGTCAAGGCAAAGTACGGCAATGCCCTGTCCTGGGCCGACCTGCTGGTTCTTACCGGCAACGTCGCGCTGGAAACGATGGGCTTCAAAACCTTTGGCTTTGGCGGCGGACGCGTCGACATCTGGGAACCCGAAGAGGACGTCTATTGGGGCACCGAACAGGAATGGCTCGCCACTTCTGAAAAGCCCAATGGCCGTTACAGCGAAGGCCGGGCGCTGGAAAATCCGCTCGCCGCCGTGCAGATGGGTCTGATCTACGTCAACCCCGAAGGGCCGGACGGCGATCCCGATCCACTGGCCGCCGCCAAGGATATCCGCGAGACCTTTGCCAGAATGGCGATGAACGACGAGGAAACCGTCGCGCTGATCGCCGGCGGTCACACGTTTGGCAAGACTCATGGCATGGGCAGCCCGGATGACATCTCTTCGGAACCCGAAGGCGCCGACATTGCCGAACAGGGGCTGGGCTGGAAGCACAAGCATGGCCTGCACGGCAATGACACCTTTACCTCCGGGCTTGAGGTGATCTGGACCACGACGCCGACGCAATGGGGGCAAGGCTTCTTCAAGAACCTCTTCGAGTATGAGTGGGAACTGACCAAGTCACCCGCCGGCGCGCATCAATGGAAGCCCAAGGATGGCGCAGGCGTCGACACCGTGGCTGACCCGCATGTCGAGGGCAAGCGCCGCACACCCAACATGCTGACCACCGACCTCTCGCTGCGCATGGATCCGATTTACGAGCCGATCTCGCGCCGCTTTTACGAAAACCCGGATCAGTTCGCCGATGCCTTCGCCCGCGCCTGGTTCAAGCTGACGCACCGCGACATGGGCCCCAAGGCCCGCTATCTCGGCAAGGAAGTCCCAGAAGAAGAGCTGATTTGGATGGACCCGGTCCCTGCGGTCGATCACCCGCTGGTGGACGACGCTGACATCGCCGCGCTGAAATCAGAGCTGCTGGAAGCGGTTGCGCAGCGTGACCTCGTCTATATCGCATGGTCCTCGGCCTCGACCTATCGCGGCTCGGACATGCGTGGCGGGGCCAACGGCGCGCGTATCCGTCTCGCCCCCCAGAAGGATTGGGAGGTCAACGAACCGCAAACCCTGTCCCGCACGCTCACCGCGCTGGACGGGATCAAATCGCGGTTTGACGCCAAGGGCGACAAGAAGGTCTCCATCGCCGACCTGATCGTTCTGGGTGGCACCGCAGCGGTCGAAGCCGCCGCAAAGGCCGCCGGTCACGACCTGACCGTGCCTTTCACGCCGGGGCGCACGGATGCGACCGAGGCGCAGACCGACGCCGAAAGCTTTGATCCGCTGGAGCCGCTGGCCGACGGGTTCCGCAATTACACACGCGCTGAATCCAGCATGCCAACCGAACATCTGCTGGTCGACCGCGCACAATTGCTGACACTGACCGCCCCGGAAATGACCGTGCTCATAGGCGGGTTGCGCGCGCTTGATGCCAATCACGACGGCACGGCGCATGGCGTTCTGACAAACCGGGCCGGCAAATTGACGAACGACTTCTTCGTCAACCTGCTGGACATGGGCACAGCGTGGAAGGCGACGTCGGACAAACAGGACCTGTTCGAGGGCACCGACCGCAAGTCGGGCGAGGTCAAATGGACCGCGACCCGCGCCGATCTGGTGTTCGGCTCGAACTCCCAACTCCGCGCCATCGCCGAGGTCTACGGACAGGACGACAATGGCGACAAGTTCGTGCACGATTTCATCGCCGCATGGGTCAAGGTGATGGACGCGGACCGCTTCGAACTGTGATCCATACGATTTGACGACTGGGCGTCGCGCGTGTTCGTGCGGCGCCCTTTTTCATGGCGCCCGTGGCCGACCTACGTGCGGCGAAACTGCACGCTCGCTCGCGAATTTCCCCGTCGAAAGCGTTATGCGCGCGATAAGTGTCGCTTCCTGCCTGTTGAGCCGCTTCAACCTACCCTAATGGCGTATTAAGTAACGCTGGACACCGCAGGCCAACCTACGCCCGCGTCAACACCAAGAGGGACACCCAATGACAAAGATCTGCCTGACCGTAAGCTGCCCCACAGCCCGAGGCATTGTCGGCGCCATCGGCACGTTCCTTGCCCGGAACGGCTGTAACATTACCGATTCCTCACAGTTCGACGACACGGAAACGGGCCGCTTCTTCATGCGCACGATCTTCATCTCGGAAGAAGGGCAAAGCCGCGAGGATCTTGACGCCGCCTTTGCCGAGGTCGCACAGAAGTTCGACCTGGACTTTGCCTTCCACGACACCGCGCAGAAGATGAAGGTCGTCATCATGGTCTCGCGTTTCGGCCATTGCCTGAACGATCTGCTCTACCGCTGGCGCATCGGCGCGCTGCCGATCGACATCGTGGCGGTGATCTCAAATCATATGGATTATCAGAAAGTGGTCGTGAACCACGACCTGCCTTTCCACTGCATCAAGGTGACCAAAGAGAACAAACCCGAAGCCGAAGCCCGCATCATGGAGGTGGTCGAGGACGCCGGCGCCGACCTGATCGTGCTGGCCCGCTACATGCAGGTGCTGTCGGATAATATGTGTCAGAAAATGTCGGGCCGGATCATCAACATCCACCACTCCTTCCTGCCGTCATTCAAGGGCGCGAACCCCTACAAACAGGCCTACGAACGCGGCGTGAAACTGATCGGCGCGACCTCGCACTACGTCACCGCCGACCTCGACGAAGGGCCGATCATCGAACAGGACATCTGCTCTGTCACCCACGCGCAAAGCGCATCTGACTACGTCTCGCTCGGCCGCGATGTCGAAGCCCAGGTCCTTGCCCGCGCGATCCACGCCCACATCCACCGCCGCGTCTTCCTGAACGGCAACAAGACAGTGGTGTTCCCGGCCTCTCCGGGATCGTTCGCCTCGGAACGGATGGGGTGAGACCGAGGGGCGTGGAGCGGGTCTTCGCCCTTAGGACTGGGGCCCGCGTTAAGATGAAGGTGCCAGGCAGGACTATTGCACTGCGCTTGCTTATGAAAGTTCAGTGCCAGTTCTGTCAAAGTGGGCGATCATTGCAGGAGCCCTGGAAGGAAAAGGACAAATTCGGGGAAGGCAACCATCAGTGCGAGGATGATGATATCGGCAAAAATGAACCACATGACGCCCCGGAAAATCGTCCCGGTCGAAATCTGTTCACCCATCACGCCCTTCAGAACAAAAACGTTCAATCCGATGGGTGGAGTAATCATCCCGATTTCCAGCAATTTGGCGACCAGAACGCCGAACCACAGCAAGTTGATATCTGCAGCCTGAATCAGCGGTAGCAGGATCGGCAGGGTCAACAGCATCGCGCCGATCGGTTCAAGGAACATGCCCAGCAGGATATACAGCAGCGCAATCGCCATGATTAGCAACAGGGGGCTAATGCCCATGTTATGCACCAACTCGGCGATCTGATCGCCTGCTCCGGAATAAGCAAAAAACCGGGTCAGCATGCTGGCCCCGATGGCGATGATAAATATAGACGCCGAGATCGTCAGCGTCTCCATCAGCGATGACCAGATGCCGCGCAGGTCAATTGACCGCTTGATAAAGGCGATGATCAGCGCCATGGACGCTCCGACGGCGCCCGCCTCGGTCGGGGTGAAGATCCCGGCGAACAATCCGCCGAATACGCCCAGAATCAGAACCAGCACCGGCCAGACATCGATCAGCGCGACCATGCGCATTTTCCAGGTGATCTGTTCGTCGGCCTTGGGGGCCAGTTCGGGGTTGCGCAACACACGCAGCATGATCACGGCGCTATAGGCTGCGGCCGTCAACAGGCCCACGGCCAGACCGCCCAGAAACAGCTGACCGACCTGCACCTTGACGATGATGCCGTAGAGGATGAACAGAATCGACGGTGGGATCAGCGCACCGATCGTCCCCGCCGCCGCGATGGATCCTGTCGCCAGACCCGGATCATAGCGATAGCGCAACATCTCGGGCACTGCGATCCGGCCCATTGCTGCGGCACACGCGATCGACGAACCGGTGACAGCGGCGAAGCCGGCGCACCCAAGAACGCCCGCTATAGCCAATCCACCGGGCAAGGCCGATAACCATAGTCGGGCCGCGCCGAACAGCCCCTTGGTCAGGCCAGCATGAAAGCAAAAGAATCCCATCAAGACGAACATCGGAATCGAAGACAGGTGCCAAGTGGCGGCAAATGTATAGGGAAACACGCCAAGCGCGCCAAAGGCGGGCCGTGCGCCAACAAGAATATAAATACCACCAAAGGACACAGTGATCAGCGACAGGCCAATCGGCACACGCAGCGCTATCAGAGCCAGAAGTATACCAACCCCGGCGTAACCGATCTGAACGTCAGTCATTCTGGTTCCCGATCTCTTTTGGTGCAGTAAGGCAGGCGAACAAGATCATGCGGCACCATCCTGTGCCGAGCCATCCTTGCCTGCGTCATCTATATGTGCGGTGAAATAACAGGCGACCTTGTAGAACAGCACAAGCGTCAGCAGAGCGGTGCCCGCCGGTACAATGTAATAGGTCGGCCAGGTCAGGATTTTGTAGCCGTCTTCATAGCTGAACGTACCGACCCTGTATTTGCGCCCGGCCTCAATCAGCGCGCGCCATGTCAACAGACCAAAGATGATTGTGCCAAGGCTGGTCGCCAGCATCGCGAGGACATCCTGCAACCGCCTGGGAAAATTGACGACGATGATTTCAACCGAGATGTGCGAATTCGAGCGCTCGACCATAGCCAGAGGCAAGAAGGTGGCAAAGACCATGTAAAATTGCGAGACGATAGCGATTGTCCCCGGCAGCGGGCTGTTGAACACGAATTTCGCGACCACGTCCGCCGTGATGTGTAACATCATCAGCGCCACCGCCACGGCTCCTACCACGGCATAGGCGCTTGCAAATGCACCAAGTAACTTGCCGGCTTTTCCCATCAAACTCTCCTTGCGCGCCAAAAGGGGCAGGTCCGAATGAACCTGCCCCTTTCTTCGTTCAGTCCATATAGTAACTGTCGACCGAGATTTTGGAGAAAATCTCGTCTTCATACAGCTGGGCCAGCGCGGCCTTGTCGTCATAGACTTCGGCAGTCAGGCCTTTCCACTTTTCGATCAGATCGATGATGGTGGCGGTCTTCTCTTCAATGTTCTCGACACCGTAATCATTGGCAAAGTTCTCTTTGATGACCTCGAGGTCCTGTTTCACAAATGCTTCGGTCGCATCGCGCAGTTCCTGCGAGGCCTCGATGATCTCGATGCCCATATCCTTGGCTTTCGCCAGATCGGTCGTCGCGTTGTCGGAATAGTTCACCGTGACCATGGCAGAGTTGTGCGGCGCCATAGTGATAAGCCGCGCGCGGCTTTCCGGCGACATGCCCTGCCATGTGTCCAGGTTCAAGTTCAACGCGCCAACCGCCGCGAAGGTACCGCCCGGCACGTTGGTGGTGATGTATTTCGTCACATCGAACAATTGCAGATTGCCGAGTTCCGGTGCCGACACCATAGCGCAGTCCACCACGCCTTGGGACATCGCTTCGTAGATGTCATTGCCCGGCAACGTGACCTTGGTCGCGCCCAGGCTTTCGGCCCAACGACCCATTGACGCGATCGACGAACGGATCTTCTTGCCCTGAAGGTCAGCCGTCGAACGGATCGGAGAGGTGCAAAGGTTGATGTATTCAGAGGTACCGACGCCGCCCAGGAACACCTGGTTCTCACGCTTGAACTGGACTTGGCATTCCGGGCAGCGCAGCATCACGTATTCTGCGATCACGCCGGTCATCACCGCACCCGCAGATGGGGTCGGCGTGCCAATGGTGGACAGCATCGACATTTCAGACGCCAGGTTCATTTCCGAAAATTCCGCCGGATAATAGGCGGTCAGGACATAGCCGGCATCGGCCAGTCCGTCACGCACACCCGGAGGGGTCTCTTTCAGGTTCAGCAGGGAAAGTTCGAACACCTTCAGCTTGATATCACCCTCGGAGGACAGCAGGTCGTTGAATTCATTGACGCCATCGCTCGCCGCGCCGCCAGGCGGGAAGCCGATGGCATAGTTCAGCGTCTCGCCCGTGGCTGCCGTGGCGGCGAGGCTGGCGGCCAGCCCGATGCTGGCCACAGTTGTCTTGAATGTATTGGAAAGTTTCATAATTTCCTCCTCTGTTGTGTGTATTTTCTCTTGGCTAAGCCAGAGCTCTCATGAGGTGTTCCGGTTGCGAAACACCGTCTGAAAAGCCTTCAAAGGGTCGTAAACTCAGCCTGTTGCTTCGGCGTCATTGATCAACAAGGCACGGCCGATGATCTTGCCGTCTTCCAGCAGGTCCATTACTTCCTGCGCCTGTGTCAGGGGCCATGTCCGCGTGGGGATGGGGCTCAGCGCGCCGGTGCGCACAAGCGTCATCAGCTCGTCAAACTCGGAAAGCGATCCGGTATAACTGCCTCGCACCGAGACGCTTTTCATCGGGATCAGCGGCAGCGCCCAGGGCGTGGCCCCGCCGAACAACCCCACCATGATCAGCGTACCGCCTTTGCCCAGCACGTCAAAGCCCAGCTCGGACGTGGCGGGCGCGCCAACAAAATCAATCGCTGCCATTGGTGCGCCGTCGCAGGCCGCATGAATCTGCGCAATGGCATCCTTGTCCGCGGGATCGACAGAGGCGGCGGCACCGGCTTCGATCGCAGCGGCGCGCTTGGTTGGGTCAATATCAACTACAACCGGCGCTTGCCCGCCAAGCGCCTTGATAAGCTGCAGACACATCAAGCCCAGCCCGCCACCACCGATCAGCACCGTCCGGTGTGATTTCAGCGTCGGTTCAACCTTCTTCAGCGCCGAATATGTGGTCAAGCCCGAGCAGGCCAGCGGCGCGGCGAATGTGGGGTCCAGATCGCCTATCTCGAACAGATATTTCGGATGCGGCACGCGGATTTGCGTTGCATAACCGCCATCCCGATGGACGCCCAGAAACCCCGGTGTGACGCAGAGCTGTTCGTTGCCATCCTTGCACGCCGGGCATGAGCCGCAGCCACACCAGGGATAGACGACATAATGGGTGTCGGGATCGATCTCACCGGCATCCGGACCAGCGGCGACCACCTGACCGGTGGTTTCGTGCCCGACGACGAGCGGAAGTTTCACGCCGCGTTCCTCGTAGGACATACGTCGCCCATGGCCCAGATCGAACCCGCCCTCACGGACATGAAGATCCGAATGGCACACTCCGGCTGCCGTCACCCGCAATACAACCTCGGTTCCCTCAGGGGTCATATCGGGGCGCTCCTGCGCCGCTAACGGTTGGCCGAATTCATGGATACACTGGCAGTGCATTTCTTAGGCTCCTCGTCTCTTCGGAAATCGCAATCAGCTGGCGATTTCTTTTATCGTCTGTCTGATTCTATTTGTCTGAACGTCCAGACCCCGACCCGCTGTCATGGCGGCAGTTTCAGGATCACGACCTTCTCGGCGCTCGAGTCTCCGGGCCTGCGGTCAGGTCCGGTCAAAACTGGCGTTGAAAACCAACGAATACACCCTCCCAAGTGCCTTTTCCGCTTTGCGCCCAGACGACATTTTCGCATTTACTAATGGCGAGTCACCAATACATGTATCAATGACGAATCGTAGGGATCGCCTGTAATGCGGGACTTTTCCTATACTGAATGGCTTTCCGCAAGCGAAATATCTCGTGTTTCCGTGAGGCACTGATCATGACCGCGTCTGATTCTCCGAAGTTTGTCCCCGCTGTTGAGAATGCGATAAAACTCTTGCGCAGCATGGCGATGATCAGCAGTCCCGAAGGCGTCGCTCCCCTGGCGCGGGTCAGCGGGCTAAGCGTTTCGTCTACGTTCAACTTATTAAAGACGCTTACGAAAGAAGGGGTCGTCAGCTTTGATCCGAAAGATAAAACCTACCGCATCGGCATGGGGGTCCTTGAATTCGTCGCACCGATTCTGGGGGCAAATCCGACTGATCTCATCCGGCCTCTCCTGAGCGATCTGGCAAAAGACCACAATGTCATGGTTGCGCTTTGGCATGTGACGGAACGCCAGCGTATCGTCATGATCGACAGCATGGCGCCCACATACATTGTCCACGCGCGGATGCGAACCGGATCCCGACTGCCTGCTCTGATCGGCGCCCTCGGGCGTTGTTATGCTGCACGTACCGGAATGGAGAGAGCAACCGCAGAGGACCATTACGCCCAGCTGCAATGGCAGGCGCCTCCCGGCTTCGACAATTACTGGCGCGATATAGAAGAGGCCCGCAAAACCGGTTATGCCTTTGATTTTGGAAACCTCTTCATCGGCGTCAATATTGCGGCGTCAATAGCTTGCGATGGCAATAGCCAGCCTCGGCTCGGGCTGAGTGCAATCACTATTGCCGGTCAGATGCAGCCGGATCTCATGACCCATGTGGCCATTGGGTTGAAAGAAGCAGCGCACCAGATCGAAAAAAATATTTTTGCGCACACAAGCCGTCCGTCAACACCCGACTGACCGGCCTTTATTGATGGCGTGAATGCCCCCGCCTACCGGCGTGGGAATGTTTCACATTGATGTTTCAGAAAGCATCCTCAAAGGGAAAGAATCCAGGTCAAAATTTAGACTCAAGACCCATTAATCCACTTGAGGCAATCTGGCCTGCACGATTCAAACTCCCAAATTGAGGGGGCTTTATGAGCAACCTTTACTGGCTGAGCGAAGATCAGACGGTACAGTCGCTCCTATTTCCCAACGAGCCATGGTGGATAGTGCCCCTGGGCGTGGATAGTGTCCCAGCCGTTGGTGTAATTTGTTCTCCGGCTGGATGTTGAGCCGGTTTACAGGGCGGCGATTTTTGCCGAGTCCATGATGTTATTGAACTGGCCCCCCTTTCGACCGGACACTTGGGCATAACCATGGAGGCTTTTAGGGATAGCCCTAAGCACGTGCTTATGTCTGACTATGAGATCATCACCGACGGCGGCCGCCGGCGCCGCTGGTCGTCATCCGAGAAGCTGCGGATTGTGGAGGAGACGCTGGACGAGACCGCCAGCATCTCCGCCGTTGCGCGTCGCAATGGCGTCGCGCCGAACTTGCTGTATCGTTGGCGGCGTCTGATGCTGGAGGGAGGGGCCGTGGCCGTGTCCGGGGACGATGACGTCACAAGCAATCGCGCCGTGCGGCAGATGGAAGACCGCATCCGCGAGTTGGAGCGCCAGCTCGGGCGCAAGACGCTGGAAGTCGAGATCCTGAAGGAAGCGCTCGACAAGTCACGCTCAAAAAAACTGACGTGGCATGTGCAGTCGCAGCCGAAGGACGGTTCCCAATGAGCGTCGTAGCCGAGACCCTGGGCGTCTCCAGATCAAACCTGCACGCCCGCGTGACGGGAAGCGCGAAGTCGCGTCGGCGCTACCATAAAGCGCAAGATGCGGCGGTGGTGCCGCTGATCACCAAGCTCGTGGCAGCGCGTCCGACCTATGGCTATCGCCGCATCACAGCCATCCTGAACCGGCAATTACGGGCGCAAGACGCAGCGCCTGTTAATCACAAACGCGTCTACCGGATCATGCAGGCCCAGAACCTGCTGTTGGCGCGTCGCTACACCGAACGGTCCGATCGCACGCACAACGGCAAAGTCGTGACCATGCGATCGAACCTGCGCCCCTCTCGGCAGATTTGCCTTGCAAATCGCCTGCCGGTCAGCGGGTGCTCCGACGGCTTCGAGTTCACTTGCTGGAACGGCGACATCGTGCGCGGGGCCTTCATCATCGACGCCCATGACCGCGAGATCATCTCCTGGTGCGCCGTCGTGAACGCAGGCATCAGCGGATCGGACGTGCGCGACATGATGCTGGCAACGGTGGAAGCGCGGTTTGGTGGTCACCGTGCGCCGCACCAGGTCGAGATGCTCACCGACAACGGCTCGCCCTACATCGCCAGGGACACCCGCATCTTCGCCCGGCAGCTCGGCCTGAAGCCCTGCTTCACTCCGGTGAAGAGCCCGCAGACGGGGGCAAGATCAGACCCTGGCCGCCTGGGTCGGCAAGTCGGCATTCGAATTGACCCCTGTCTATGATGCCCTGATAGCTGATCTGAAGCGCTCCACCAAGCTCTTCATGGACGAAACACCCGCGCCGGTTCTGGCCCCAGGGCGCAAAGCACCAAAACCGGCTACTTCTGGGCGCTGGCCCGTGATGACAGGCCATGGGGCGGCGATGATCCACCTGGAGTGGCCTTCACTTACGCGCCGGGACGATCTGGCCAGCATGCAGACAATATCTTGAAAGGCTTCAGCGGCACCCTGCAGGTCGATGGCTACGCTGGTTATAATCGCTTACTCAAACGACCGACGCAGGATGTGACATTGGCATATTGCTGGGCCCATACCCGCCGCAAACTGCATGATGTCACCCAATCTGGCGCTGGCCCAATCGCGCAGGAAGGTCTGGCCCGAATCCAGGCGCTCTATCGCATCGAAAAAGACCTGCGCGGCCTGCCTGCAGACCAGCGCCATGACGCTCGACAGGATCGCTCAAAACCCCTCATCGACGCCTTCGAACTCTGGCTCGCCCAGAACCGCGCCCGTGTCTCGGCAAAAGCGCCAACCGGAGAAGCCCTGAAATACATCGCCAAATACTGGGACGGGCTGAGCCTGTTCCTCGACGACGGCTGCATCGAACTGGATACCAACGCCGTCGAGCGCACCATCCGTCCCATCGCCCTAAACCGCAAAAACGCGCTCTTCGCAGGTCACGATGCCCGCGCGCAAAACTGGGCCGTCATCGCGTCTCTGATCGAGGCCTGCAAACTCACCAGGGTCGAACCCCATGTCTATCTGTCCGGTGTCCTGACCGCCATCGCAAGCGGGCACAAACAGACCGATATCAACCTGCTCCTGCCCCGGAACTACGTCAATCACGTGTGAACCGCGCACCGCTTACTCTATACCTCTGAATTCAATGAGTTTTGAAACGTAGTCTTCGACCGGATGCTGCCACTTGCAGGCCTCTCTGTCGTAGTCGCGCTGTTTGCGATTGGCTTTCGACGGGATCACGGTCGCCGCACCGCGTGCATCAAGGTCTTGGAGGAGCCAATCTGCATCCAACGCCGTCCACCAGCAGTGAAACGAAAGATACACCCCTGATCAGCGGTGCGACGCGCTTCATGTCGTGCGCTCTTCCCCGCAGTAGGAGGTAGAGCGACGCGCGATAAGGCATCTCAGTGGAACAATGAGAAAAATGAGCCGTTCCTTTATAGAATAACGTGAGAAATGGAGGGCGATATGACACGTTTGAAAAACAAGAGAGCAATCATCACCGGCGGCGCCGGTGGGATTGGCTCGGAAACCGCCAAGCTTTTCCTTCAGGAAGGAGCCCAGGTTGCGTTGGTCGATCTGGATCAAGTTGCGCTGGATGAGGCCGCTGAGATGCTCTCGGAATACGGCAAGGTCGTAACCATTGCCGCCGACGTGAGCGACGAAGCGGATGTAGAGCGCTATGTTCAGGAGGTGAAAAACGAGCTGGGCGGGATCGACGTTTTCTTTAATAACGCTGGTATCGAAGGCACCGTTGCACCGCTGACCGAACAGAAGGTGGAAGACTTTGACAAGGTCATGGCGGTGAACGTTCGGGGTATGTTTCTGGGGCTGAAGCACGTGATGAAAGCCATGGAAGGCGCTGGAGGCAGTATTATCAATACCTCCTCCGTGGCGGGCTTGTCTGCCGGTCCTGGTTTGGCACCCTATGTCGCGTCCAAACACGCGGTCGTAGGTTTGACACGCAACGCATCTGCCGAAGGCGCAGGACAAGGAATTCGGGTAAATTCGGTGCATCCGGCTCCGGTCAATACACGCATGATGCGCTCTATCGAAAAGGGCAGCAATCCGCAGAACGCCGAGGCAGCTAAAGAGGAGTATGAAAGCCACGTGCCGCTTGGCCGATACGGTGAGCCCGAGGACGTCGCGCGGTTGGTGTTATTCTTGGCCTCAGACGAGGCGAGCTTTATCACAGGTGCGCAGTATGTTGTCGATGGCGGCATGACGACCTGAAGAAAGCGCCGGGTCGGGAGGTGGCCAAGCGAAGCTGTCGTTGATGGGTAACGAAGTTCTCAGGCAGATAAGCGCGCGTCGCCCCCACCAGCGAGGGTGAGCAATTCTAGGAACAACGCCATGTTGATTCCGGCGTTCAAAACCAAGGAGCCAAAAGTGTCCTGCATGGTAGGGTACCACGCCGGATTTTCATAGCACTCCATCCGGCGGCCCCGGCTGGGAAACAGAGGTGGTCGCGGGGTTTTGGACTCCTTGTTTAGGTGGCTCGCATGAAGAAAGTGGCGTTGTTGCGCAATTCCCGCCTGAGGCGTGACTGTCCCTTACCCTGCTGAGGTTATGCCACGCGGATGATCTCGGCGGTGCCGAGGGCGTTCAAGCGGTTCATGAGAGCGATGCGAATGTGGATTTCGGCGGTCTGGCCGGCCGGGTCTCTCGCCATGATGCGTTCACCGAATGCCTTGAGGCAGCGCATTCGCTGCCCGGCAATGGTTTGCTTGCAAACCATGAGAGGGTTCGTCTCGATCCGGCTGCGGGCGTGGTATCCGGTCCAACCCTTCCACCGGCCAGCCGCAGCAGGCCCGCCACCATGCCAGTGGTCTGGCGCAAGGGAAGCTTGAACAACACTTTGATCGACAGGCAGAACTGGATGGCTACGTCAGAAAACACCGCCGGAGGTCCAGACCACCCGTCACGCGGCGCACGCCAGGACATTTCCTTGTCGACTCAGATCAGCAGGGCCCCGGCTTGCGCAGCGCGGCGTTATAGCTGGACCAATTCGTCGTGCGATAGCCGGCGGGGGACGGTTCGCTCATACTGCCGTCTAACCGCATGGATTCGCTTTGTGAACCGTCAGACGTCAGAGTTCTGCAACAACGCCCAGTGAATCCCTCCAGAGATTTGTGCAACAAAGGCGCGCTGGTGTACCCTCCTTTGGAGAACCGGTATTGATTCAGGTCAACCTGACCTAATACTCCCGTTACCTATTTGTTTCCGCGGCCTGTGAGTTTTATCTTAATGATAATTAATCAATAGGATGAGGAGAAGAGTATGCGCAGGGACATTCACAGTGCCGATGTCCCGATACTTTGTCGCGCTTGCGAAGCGCGGCACAAGGGAGTGTGCGGCGCGCTCGATGCGCAGGAGCTTTTGCGGCTGGGACGCACCAGCAGCAGGCATGAGTATGACGCCGGCACGACTCTTGTTGCGGCCGGGGAACGTGCCGAGCATTGCTCAAATATCCTCAGCGGCGTCGTAAAGCTTTCGAAGATTTTACCGGACGGGCGCCAACAGGTTGTCGAGTTGCAATTTGCGCCGGATTTCCTGGGTCGACCCTTCGGCGAAGAAAGCGAAGTTCTGGTCGAGGCAGCGACAGATGTGCGGCTTTGCTCCTTTCCACGGGACATGCTTGAAACGATGATGACAGGGTCGTCCGCACTTGAGAACCGGATGCATCGCCAGGCTTTGCGTCAGCTTGACGATGCGCGCGACTGGATGATGACGCTGGGCCGCAAGAGCGCGGGCGAGAAGGTGGCATCATTTCTGCTGATGCTCGCGCGCGATGTAAGGCCTCAGGAAAATGGGTATTCTACCTCTTTCGATCTTCCGCTCGGCCGCTCCGACATTGCCGATTTCCTCGGCCTCACTGTCGAAACCGTGAGTCGCCAGCTGACGAAACTGCGAAAGGAGGGTGTCATAGAAATCGAGAAGACTCGGCAAGTCGAGGTTGCTGACATGAAACGACTGGAAACCGCTGCCGCAAGTGCCAGTTAGCTTTAAGGTTCTCCAGCCCGGCAATAGAGCGGCAAGATGATGTCCCGATCGAAAGCTGAGTGCCGCATGAGCGAGAGTGTCCGACCTTTTGTGTATGATTGATCCGGTTCATGCTTCACC
>OJBP01000477.1_pt1 | contig 20182 bp, 15 predicted proteins | sample 1590691 | NCBI WGS metagenome assembly OJBP01 (sample SAMN05416848, study PRJEB24817) | seawater metagenome | isolation source: Sea water | place: Canada:Atlantic | collected 2013-07 | reverse complement strand
ATACGTAGTTTTACATATTTAACAATGGTTTTTAACGATGATTTTTTACATTTACCCTACATTAAAATTGAACATACATAATGAAATCACCTAAGTTATTCGTCGCTATACTTTTAGCGTTAATTATAGCTTCCTGTGGAAATAACCCTGGAACAGAAAAAAAACCTTTTTCACTTCAAATAAAGAACACACAGAAAACCTATAAACCTTCCGACAATCTTTCAGTTTTAATAAAGAACAAAGAAGGAATGAAAATAGACTCTGTCGTTTATTCTCTTCGGAACAAAAAAGTAGCCGTTTCAGAAAAAAATAGTTCACAAACCATTCCGTTGCAAAATGAAAAACTTGGCAAAGATCAACTGAAAGCAACAGTTTATGCCGATGGAGAGCAATACAATACTAAAGCTCAGTTTACGCTGCTCGCTTCAGAAAAACCTACAGTATACACTTATAAAATACTGGAAACCTACCCACACGATGTAAACGCTTTTACCCAAGGGTTAGAATTTGAAGGCGATACTTTATATGAAAGCACTGGAAAACGCGGCCAATCAACACTTCGAAAAACAAATTACAAAACAGGCGAAGTGCTACAACAAGTTGAATTGGACGACCAATATTTTGCCGAAGGACTAACTATTTTAAATAATAAAGTATATCAACTTACTTGGCAAGCCAACAAAGGGTTTATTTATGATGAAAATACGTTAGAACGCACTGGAAGTTTTGTTTATAACAAGAGTAAAGAAGGTTGGGGATTATGCCATAGCGATACAAAGGTTTATAAAAGCGATGGTACCGAAAAGGTTTGGATTTTAAATCCAGAGACCATGGCCGAAATAGATCATATTGAACTCTACACCCACACGAGCCGTATTCCCAAAGTGAACGAGCTGGAATGGGTTGACAGTAAAATTTACGCCAATGTCTGGGAACAATCGTCCATAGCCATTGTAAATCCTGAAAATGGAGCCGTTGAAGGTGTAATTAACCTCAACGGATTACAAGAAAAAGTAACGCAACACCCAGATTTAAATGTATTAAACGGAATTGCTTACAAAGGAGAGAAAGACATTCTCTACATTACCGGAAAGTATTGGGATAAACTTTTTAAAATACAGATAATAAAAAAGTAGCTTGAAAAAGCTACTTTTTTATTAATTGCACTCTAAACTATTTAATTTCGGGTAACTACACTAGCTCCTTCAGGTTTATCAAAAACTGAATCATCCAATTTTGTTTCGGTTACGGTTATTTTATTAAAACGAAGATCGTTGCGCTCATCGGTTGGTTTTCCGTCTTTCACATTGTACCAAGTTAATTTTTTAGGCAACAAGAGTCCATTTACTTTTTCCCATTGATCATATTTTATAAAATGCCAATCGTCACTTTTTTTATTATCCATATATGTTACAGTGTACCCCAACCATTCCATCGTATTGGTTTCTGGGTTTACATATAATACATACTGATCTTTTGGAGAATCGCCCACTCCTGCGTTATACGAAACTTTGATAGCATTATACATTTCGCCATCCAATTCTGCAGGTTGCATCATTTCATAATTAATTCCTTGATCTCCCAACACAAAAGGCATCGCATAAAAATAGAACATTAAGTTGTGGTAAAAATGAGCATTGCCTTCATATGTATCCTTTTCATTTTCATGCAACCATACATTGGTACCGTCATATCCAATGGACCAATCGTCCGTTTCAATTTTTGAGTGACGATTTTTTAATGAAACGGTATGCACTTCTTTTCCGCTATTTCCATCCATTTCAAAACAAAGATTGTTCATTTTGTTCCATGTATTCATTCCGCCGTGGGCTTTAAATACATTTGTAAGTTCTGAAGGATAAGCCATCGTCATACTTTCTTCGGAAGAATCCATTTCGGAATCATTTTTCATTTCAGAAGAATCCTCTCCATTTTGCATAGCATCACTTCCTTCTTTTTTTCCATCCTTACACGCTGTAAAAATTAGAAGTAATAAAAATACTGATAGTACATTTTTCATAATTAGGTTGGTTTTATTTCTATTAAATATAATAAAGCTTTCTCAGTAGTCGCGAAAAATTGATAAACCTTTATGAAAATTTCAGATTTATAATTAATATTGAATACTTCCCCATCGTATATTTGTAGTATGGAAAAGTACATCTCGAGTCTTCAAAACACATTAGTAAAGGAATTTTTAGTACTTCAAGCAAAGTCGCGTGAACGTAAAAAAACTGGGTTATTTACTATTGAAGGGCAGCGAGAGATCTCCTTGGCTATAAAAGGGGATTGTAGAATTAAAACCGTGCTTTTTTCTTCTGAAATAATCGCCGAGGAAGATCTATACGTAATTAAAGACCTAAGTAACAGCGAAACAGATTTTGTAGAAATTTCGACTGAAATTTACGATAAACTCGCCTATCGGAATTCCACCGAAGGGATTCTTGCCATTGCTAAAGCAAAACAGCACACATTGGAAAATTTCACTTTTTCTACAAAAAACCCTCTTATTTTAGTAGCCGAAGCCACCGAAAAACCAGGTAATATTGGCGCCCTCCTTCGAACGGCCGATGCTGCTAACTTGGATGGAGTTATCATTGCTGATATGAAAACAGACTTGTACAACCCTAATATTATACGAAGTAGCGTAGGCTGTGTGTTTACTAATAATATTGCTACGGGAAGTACCACTGAAATTATTTCATTTTTAAAAGAAAATAACATTTCGATATACTGCGCGGCGCTTCAAGCTTCTAAAAGTTATCATACACAAGATTACACCAAAGCTTCCGCAATTGTCGTAGGCACTGAAGCCTCAGGACTTTCAAAAGAATGGCTACAATATAGTAAGCAAAACATCATTATTCCTATGCAAGGAGAAATTGATAGTATGAATGTTTCGGTAGCAGCAGGAATCCTTATATTTGAAGCCAAGAGACAGCGACAGTTTAAATAATAGCTCAAAATCAATTTAAAAGCACACAAACTGTGGATTGAGTATTTTTTGAAGTGAAACGAAAAAAAAATGTACCGAAATCAGTTTTTTGAAGCCAAGAGACAGCGACAGTTTCAGTAATTAATCTCACCTTTTTTTATACTACATAAGTATGACCCCACAAACTTTATTTTATATTATTATCGCCATTTTGGTTATCAATTTTATCATAGATCAAGTCCTTGATGGGTTAAATGCCAAACATTTTAACGATGCCTTACCCTCAGAAATTAACGATGTCTATGATGAAGCTGAATACAAAAAATCGCAGGAGTATAAAAAAGAGAAATATCGTTTTGGAGTTTTAACCGCATGTATATCAATTTTAGGAACGCTCTTATTTTTCTTTTTAGATGGCTTTGCGTATGTAGATGAAGTGGCTCGAGCTGTTTCCGATAATGAGATTATTGTCGCATTACTTTTCTTCGGAATTATCTTATTTGCAAGCGATATTATCATGACGCCTTTTGGGTATTACAACACATTTGTAATTGAAGAAAAATTCGGTTTTAATAAAACCACAAAAGTAACCTTCTTTTTAGATAAGGTGAAAGGATGGATTATGATGGCCATTATTGGCGGGGTTTTACTAAGTGTTATTATTTGGTTTTATCAATCGACCGGTAGTTATTTTTGGTTGTGGGCTTGGGCAATTATTACCGTTTTCGCCCTATTTATGAATTTATTTTACGCACGATTAATCGTTCCGTTATTCAACAAACAAGCACCACTAAAAGAAGGGGAACTGCGCTCAAAGATTGAAACCTATGCCAATACAGTTGGTTTTACATTGGATAAAATCTTTGTAATTGACGGCTCCAAACGTAGTACAAAAGCAAATGCCTATTTTTCTGGTTTTGGAAAAGAAAAGCGAATTACGTTATACGATACACTAATAAACGATTTAGAAGATGATGAAATCGTCGCTGTTTTGGCGCACGAAGTGGGTCATTATAAGAAAAACCATATTATCATTAACCTTTTTGCCTCTATTGCAACTACGGGTTTCACTTTATGGTTGTTATCTCTTTTTGTAGGCAGCCCATTACTTTCCGAAGCATTGAACGTTTCGCAACCTTCTTTTCACATCGGATTAATAGCGTTTGGCGTTTTATACACTCCCGTTTCAGAAATAACAGGGTTACTAATGAACTATCTTTCCCGAAAATTCGAATATCAAGCAGATAATTTTGCAAAAAACACGTTTAGTGCGCTACCGCTTATTTCAGCATTAAAAAAATTATCTAAAAACAGCTTGAGTAACCTTACCCCCCATCCGGCATATGTATTTATGCACTATTCGCATCCAACATTATTAGAGCGTTTTAGAAGTTTAAAAAAGGTTAAATGATTTTAGGTACGGTTCTTTTTCAGTATTTTTAAGGCAATGAAAAAACTTTTACCCTTCCTCACGCTATTTTTCTGCTTTCTTCTATTCGGAGTTTCACATGTGACAGCCCAGTCTGAACAAGACTCCATAAAACCAGTCAATGAGAGTAAATTACCAAGTAAAAAGCGAGTAATAGATGATAGTGCTTACTATTCCTCAAACCCTTACACCGATTATAACGAAGCATATTACCGCGTAAAACGGCTTAATGAGCAAGTTGGCTTACCACCTAGACAATATAATCTAAGAACGCCTCAAGCAGCATTAGAACATTTTATTTTAAAAGCAAGAAGCGGAAAATACGATGAAGCGATGTATGCTTTAAACTTAAACTTACTCCCTCAAAACGTAACCAAAGAAGAGGCAGCAATCTTAGCCGAAAAATTATATTTTGTCATTAACCAGCGAGTGAGTATTGATTGGGATGGTCTTTCGGATCGCCCAGACGGACAAATTGATATTAGCACTAGTACCAACAAAGCCATCGCAGGAAAACCTAGACGCAGTGTCGTTTTTGGAGAAGTAGAGTTGGGCGAACGCGATATTATCATGCGTGTGCAACGCGTTCGGTATAAAGAATATGGTGCCTTATGGCTAATATCTGCTAATACCGTCGAAAACATTGAACCACTTTATGAAGTATACGGTCCACGAAAGTTGGATAAAATGATGCCCGAATGGTCACGAGTGCATTTTTTAGGGTTTCAAGTTTGGAAGTTTTTTGGCATTATCATTTTATTATTCATTGCTTGGTTTTTCGGTAAATTGGTTACCTATTTATTGAGAAAAATACTGCGAAAATCAAAACGTCCATGGATCAAGTCCATTGCCGATAAACTAGCCCGACCTGCCGGTATTTTATTTGGAACACTGTTTTTTTACATTCTACTTGACAATCTTATCTCCCTCTCTGGAGGTTTTGCCAGCATTGTTTATACCAGTTTGATTATTCTTATCATCGTTTCTATCACTTGGTTTATAACAAGTTTTGTTGACTACCTAATGACGTATATTGCCGAAAATAAAATTGGTGATGTTTCTGAAGAAGAAAACGAAGAAGCCCGTAAAATGCTTACTTACATTTCGGTGGCTCGCCGTATTGTCACTTTTTTAGTGGTGATTATTGGTGGTTATATTATCATTTCACAATTTAGAGCCTTAGAAAAAGTAGGGATTTCGTTATTGGCATCTGCTGGGGTGGCTACTGTAATTTTAGGTATTGCCGCGCAAAATACGCTGGGAAACATTATTGCGGGTCTGCAAATTGCTATTACCAAACCGGTTCGTATAGGAGATACTGTTATTATAGAAGAAGATTGGGGGCATGTAGAAGAAATTGGCTTTACCTATATGGTAGTCCGTACGTGGGACTTAAGACGGTTAGTCGTTCCTTTAAAATTTGTGATTTCTGAAGTTTTTGAAAATTGGTCTATGACTAGTTCCCACCAAATACGACCTATTTTCCTCTATGCAGATTATCGAGTTGATGTTTCAAAAATACGTGCAGAATTTGAAAAAATGCTAGAAGCCGAAGAGGATTGGGACGAAGATAATCCCGCTGTGGTTGAAGTGGTCGATATGACCGAAGAATCTGTAAAAATACGGGCACTTTGTAGCGCTAAAGACGCTAAGACAACTTGGCAATTGCATTGTACACTTCGAGAAAAGCTCATTTCCTATATTTGTCAACTAGAAGACGGTGTATATCTTTCCAGAACTCGTGTGGATGTTACAAATCGTTCAGAAAATCGCAGGAATCGCCAAAATTCTTCTTCCGAAGAACAATAAAAGAAATATACTTACCAACAGTAAATAACCGAGCCAAAAAGAAATGGCGAGGTTTTTGTTGTTTAATACATATTGAAATTGTACTTTTAATTTATGACTGAAGCTGTTTTAGAAGCCGAAAAAAAACAACTCGCCAAAGAATATAAAAAGCTTCTTAAAATTAGTTATCGAACGCTTTCTGCAGACGATAAAAAACTAATTAGAAGTGCTTTTGATGTAGCCGTTGACGCACATAAAGATCAACGCCGTAAAAGTGGCGAAGCATATGTATTCCACCCAATAGCCGTAGCTAAAATTGTAGCTGCTGAAATTGGGCTGGACGCAACTTCTATTGCCGCTGCCCTACTACACGACGTTGTAGAAGACACCGAATATACGTTAACAGATTTAGAACAATTATTTGGTGAAACCGTGGCTCGAATTGTCGATGGTTTAACGAAAATCTCTAAAATGCCATACGATAAAGATGTATCGTTACAGGCAGAGAATTTCAGAAAAATGTTGCTGACCTTGAATGAAGATATTCGGGTTATCATCATTAAAATTGCCGATCGTTTGCACAATATGCAGACGATGGATAGCATGCCACCGCATAAGCAAGTGAAAATTGCTTCGGAAACGTTATACATTTATGCCCCAATGGCACATCGTATTGGGCTTTACAACATTAAAACCGAACTAGAAGACCTTGGCTTAAAATATACAGAGCCTGAAGTCTATAATGACATTCACAGCAAAATAAAAGATAGTAAAGAAGAACAGGATGCTTACATAGAAGCCTTTTCAAAAACTATTAAAGACACCTTAGATTCTGAAAAATTAGAATATGAAATTAAAGGGCGTCCTAAATCAATTTTTTCCATTCGCAGAAAAATGATTGCTCAAAACGTAAGCTTTGAAGAGGTCTACGATAAATTTGCTGTTCGAGTTATTTACAAAAGTGATTTAGAAAACGAAAAATTCCTCGCTTGGAAAATATACTCTATTGTAACCGACCACTTTAGGCCAAACCCCATGCGATTACGCGATTGGATTTCTTCGCCAAAATCTACTGGTTATGAAGCACTTCATATTACCGTAATGGGACCAAAAGGCAGATGGGTGGAAGTACAGATACGTAGCCAACGTATGAATGAAATTGCCGAAAAAGGCTATGCTGCTCATTATAAATACAAAAACAAAGAAAAAGATGATGGCGGTTTAGAAAATTGGTTAAACAAATTACAAGAAACACTGGAAAACTCAGAAATCAGTGCGGTAGATTTTGTTGAAGAATTTAAACTAAACCTTTACGCAAAAGAAATTTTCGTCTTTACACCAAAAGGAGACTTATTTTCATTGCCTAAAGGATCTACTGCTTTAGATTTTGCCTTTCAGGTGCACACCGAAGTAGGAATGCACACCCGTGGAACCAAGGTAAATGGAAAGTTGGTTCCGTTAAGTCACGAATTAAAGAGTGGCGATCAAGTAGAAATTATTACTTCAGAAAAAAGCAAACCATCAGCCAACTGGCTAGATTATGCCACTACCGGTAGAGCACGTTCAAAAATTAAATCTTCCTTAAAGGACGAGAAAAAACAACTTGCTGAAGAAGGAAAAGTAATTTTAGCCAGAAAATTAAAGTCTTTAAAAATTACATTAGATGAAAAAACCATTAATCAATTGGTTGTTTTCTTTAAAGTAAAAACCAGTTTAGACCTTTTTTATCGTGTAGGTGCGGGAATTATTGATAATCAAAAATTAAAAGATTTTGCCTCTTCCAGGAGCAATGCCTTTGTAAACTTCTTTAAAAATAAAATACGGAAACCAGAGAAGCCTCAAGATGTAAACAAAGAGGAAATTACCGAAAAGTACGACCAATTGGTTTTTGGGAAGGAAGAAGAAAAACTGGAATATAAAATGGCTAATTGCTGTAACCCAATACCTGGCGATGATGTATTCGGTTTTGTGACGGTAAACGAAGGCATAAAAATACACAAACAGAACTGTCCCAATGCTTTGCAATTACAAAGTAATTTTAATTATCGCATCATGCCTGCTAAGTGGATAGACTCTACACAGCGGGAGTTTAAAGCAAAATTAATCATTACTGGTATCGATGCTGTTGGGCTTGTAAATAAAGTTACCAAGCTTATATCAAACAGCATGAATATTGATATGAGAGGCGTACACTTTGATAGTGATGATGGCGTTTTCAATGGGAAAATTACTGTCGTGGTAAAAAACAAGAACACCTTGGACGATCTAGTTTCTAAATTGAAAAAAATAAACGGAATAGATAAAGTTACAAGAGTTTAAAATGAGTAACTTTGCATCCTTATTATGAGTACTAAAACTGAGAAAAATAACCAGGCAATCGTTAAAAATGTATTTACGACCTATCTCGAAGAGAAAGGACATCGTAAAACACCAGAACGCTATGCCATACTCCAAGAAATTTACGATCACAAAGAACATTTTGATATAGAATCCCTTTATATCAATATGAAAAACAAAAACTACCGTGTTAGCCGTGCAACCCTTTACAATACTATTGAGTTGTTGTTAGAGTGTGGTTTAGTTCGTAAACATCAGTTTGGTCAAAATCAGGCACATTACGAAAAATCATATTTTGATAAACAACATGATCACGTAATTTTATCGGATGGTGAAGTGATTGAATTTTGTGATCCACGCATACAGACTATTAAAAAAACAATCGAAGAGGTTTTTGATATTGAGATTACAAAGCATTCTCTTTATTTCTACGGAAACCGAAAACAGACCAATCAATAATACATTATGGCAGTAGACTTACTACTTGGATTACAATGGGGCGACGAAGGAAAAGGAAAAATCGTCGATGTCCTCACCAAAAACTATGATATTATCGCCCGTTTTCAAGGAGGGCCAAACGCAGGGCACACGCTTGAGTTTGATGGTATAAAACACGTGCTACATACTATTCCTAGTGGGATTTTTCATAAAAACGCGGTAAATCTAGTGGGCAATGGTGTTGTTATAGACCCTGTTATTTTCAAAAAAGAATTGGATAACCTAGCTCAATTCAATCTTGATATCAATAAGAAATTGCTTATTTCACGAAAAGCACACCTAATTTTACCAACGCATAGATTATTAGATGCTGCCAGTGAAACTTCAAAAGGAAAAGCAAAAATAGGCTCTACGCTTAAAGGTATTGGCCCAACCTATATGGATAAAACCGGTCGTAATGGAATACGAGTAGGAGATCTTGAATTAAGTGATTGGAAAGAAAAATACCGTACTCTTGCTAACAAGCACGAAGCGATGATCGATTTCTACAATGTAGATATTCAATATAACTTAGCAGAATTAGAAACTGAGTTCTTTGAAGCAATCGAAGTTTTAAAATCCCTAACTTTTATTGACAGCGAAGAATATTTACACAAAGCGCAAAAAGAAAAGAAAACAATCTTAGCTGAAGGAGCGCAAGGTTCCTTGTTAGATATTGATTTCGGAACCTATCCGTTTGTAACTTCTTCAAATACGACTGCTGCTGGAGCCTGTACAGGCTTAGGCGTTGCCCCTGGTAAAATCAATGAAGTGTATGGAATTTTTAAAGCCTATACCACCCGTGTTGGTAGCGGCCCCTTCCCTACCGAACTTTTTGACGAAGACGGCGAGCGAATGGCCAAAGTAGGAAATGAATTCGGAGCTACTACTGGACGTCCCAGACGCTGTGGTTGGTTAGATTTAGTTGCATTAAAATACGCTGTTCAAGTAAACGGAGTTACCCAATTAATGATGATGAAAGGCGATGTATTAAGCGGCTTTAAAAAATTAAAAGTGTGTACTGCTTACAAGTATAAAGGTGAGACCATTGAGCATTTACCATATAACATTGAGGCAGAAAATATAACCCCCGTTTATACCGAAATGAAAGGTTGGAAAGAAGATCTTACCAAAATGAACGACGCTTCAGAACTTCCGAAGGAATTAAACGACTACATCGAATTTTTAGAAAAAGAATTAGAAACGCCTATAAAAATTGTTTCAGTAGGGCCCGATAGAACACAGACGATTGAAAGAAAATCTAACTAATATTTTCTTCAAAAATGAACCGGACGAAGCTATCAAATACCTTACGTAAACTAAAACTCATTTATGTAGTTGATAAGATTCGGTTTCATATTCAAAAATTTAAAAACCGAAAAATTAATAGGAAGTTTAAAGAAAATAATCCTTCTGTAGTATTGCCGCCTGATTATTTAATTTATGAGTCGTTCCAGATGAACTATCATAAATATTATACTGAAAGCGTTAATAGTGCTAAAGAGTTGGTTGGTCACATTGAAAAGCATATTCAATTAAAAGAAAAGAAAATTTTAGATTGGGGCTGCGGACCCGCTAGAATAATTAGACATCTTCCTACAATTGTAAATAACGGCTGCTCTTTTTTCGGTACAGACTATAACACTAAAACCATAAATTGGTGCAAAGAAAACATAGCGGAGGTCAACTTTAACAATAACAACCTTACAGCAAACCTCCCCTATCCTGATGATCATTTTGATGTAATTTACGGAATTTCTGTTCTTACTCATTTGTCTGAAAAAATGCATTATAACTGGTATAACGAACTTATTCGTGTTTTAAAACCAGAGGGAATTATGCTCCTAACCACACAAGGTGATAATTATAAAACTAAGCTAAGTGAAAGTGAGTTAGAAAAGTACAATGAAAATAACTTGATAATTAGAGGAAAAGTAAAAGAAGGACATAGAACCTATTCGGCCTTTCAACCTAAGCTGTTTATGGAAAATTTATTTTCAAATTCAACTATTCTTGAACATATTCAAAAAGAGCCTCAAAATAATTGGATTCCTCAAGATATTTGGATTATTAAAAAATAGGTTTTCATCACACTAATAAATAGTATTATCAGTTATTAAATAAAAAATCATTATAATTTTATTGTAAACAGAAATTTATTGAAAGTATCCTTTTACATATTCCTTTGCTTTTTTTTCTTCGGAATAACTTTGCAAGCGCAAGATGAACCGGAGAAAGCAAAAGTAAATATTGAATCTGGTTATTTAGAAATTAGACCAGAACTACCCGATGCTGCCATTTACACTAAAGATGAAACCGGCCAAGTGTATATTGTTCACGAAGGGGTTGAAATGTGGTGTGATCAAGCCTACGTATATTTAAAAGAGAATTTTGTAAAAGCCTACGGAAACGTACAAATAAATCAAGCTGACACCGTAACATTAGACAGCAAATACGCTGAGTACAATGGAAACACCCAGTTTGCATTCGCCAGTGGTGATGTGTTGTTTAAAGACCCGAAAACAACCTTAAAAACCGATACCCTCTATTTTGATCGCATAAAACAACAAGCGTATTACCGAACAGGTGGAACTGTTAGAGATACCGCCAGTACTTTAACAAGCCAAATTGGGCGGTATTATGCAGAAACAAAGAAATATCAATTCCTTTCAGATGTTGTAATCAATAATCCAGATTATACCGTAAATTCTCCCCAATTGGATTTTTACTCTGAAACTGGAGGCGCATATCTGTATGGCCCTTCAACCATTAAAACTGAAAACAGTACGGTATATTGCGATCGTGGATATTATGATACTAGAGCAAAAACGGGCCATTTTGTAAAAAACTCCCGTGTAGACTACAAAAACCGAATTTTATACGGGGATAGTATTTATTTTGATCAAAATAAAAGTTTTGCTTCGGCAACCAACAATATAAAAGTGCTCGATACGGTAAATAAAAGTATTATTCGTGGCCACTATGCAGAAGTATTCCGCGAGAAAGATTCCGTTTTTATTACCAAACGAGCTGTAGCGGTTACGCTTCGAGATCAAGATTCCATTTACGTACATGCCGATACACTTCAAGTTACCGGTAAGCCAGAAAATCGAGTTATCAAAGGTTTTTACCGGGCACGAATGTTTAAACGTGGTTTGGAAGGCGAACAACCTACTAGCGGAAAGTGTGATTCCATTTACGTAAACCAGAAAAAAGGTATTACTAAATTACTACGAAATCCTATTTTATGGAGTGGTGAAAACCAAATGACGGGCGACACCATTCATATTCTTTCCGATACTAAAACAGAGAAACTGGATACGCTAAAGGTTTTTAATAATGCTTTTTTAATTCAGAAAGACAGTGCGGGCTATAATCAGGTAAAAGGAGAACGGCTTATTGGGCTTTTTACTAATAATGAGCTAGACACTGTAAATATTCATAAAAATGCCGAAGTAATCTTTTTCTCTAGAAATGATAAGGATGAATTAGTCGGAATTAATAATACACTTTCCAGCGATATACAAATGTATTTGGAAAGTCAGGAAATTACCGGAATCCGTTTTTTAAAAAATGTTGACGGAAAACTCTACCCTCCTTCTGAATTTCCCGAAAACGCACGTATTTTACCAGGTTTTAATTGGCGAGGCGAAGAACGCTTGAAAAAAGTAGAAGATCTGTTTAAAGGAAAGCCTGCTCCTATTCTACCTAAAATTAAGGGAATTCTGTTACCAGAAGACGAAGGTGAGTTTTTTGAAGAAACTTCAGAAGATGAAATGGAAATACCGGAACAATCTAAATTGAAAGCAAAAGACCTCCAAAACAGGGAAGACGACCCTAAACCAATGACGCGTGAAGTAGATAGTATTCTAAACGATTCGTTACAAAAACCTCCCGATCCCAAAAAGAATTCATCAGAGAATACCGACGAAGAACAAGAAGAGCAGTAAAATGATGTAGAAAGACGATGAAAGAAGACTTTTTTAAATACCAAACACAAACAACACCGCATCCGTTGGCTATGGAAATCTCCCACGCCGAAGGAAGCTACATTTACGATACAAACGGAAATAAACATCTTGACTTTGTAGCAGGGGTTTCGGCTTGTAGTTTAGGGCATCGGCATCCAAGGGCAATAAAAGCAGTAAAAGATCAGCTTGACAAGTATCTGCATGTTATGGTGTATGGCGAGTACATTCAGCAACCGGCGGTGGATTTGACCAAACTGTTAGCAGAACACTTACCCAGTCCCTTAGAAACAACTTATTTGGTAAACAGTGGCGCGGAAGCTATTGATGCATCATTAAAACTAGCAAGACGTGCCACCCATAGAACTGAAATATTATATGCGCACAATGCCTATCATGGCAACACGTTTGGCGCTTTAAGCGTGATGGGATATGAAGAGCGTAAAACTCCTTTTGCACCTCTCGTACCCGATTGCAGTCCCATTAGGTTCAATAATTTTGACGATCTCGAAAAGATAACTAATAAAACAGCTGCGGTTATTTTAGAAACTATTCAAGGGGGAGCCGGATTTATTTTTCCGAAAAACGGATATCTAAAGAAAGTGCGTGAACGCTGTAATGAAACTGGAACACTTTTAATTTTAGATGAAGTGCAACCAGGCTTTGGCCGAACTGGTAAACTTTTCGGTTTTCAGCATTTTGATGTGGTTCCCGATATTTTAGTGATGGGAAAAGGGATGGGTGGTGGACTTCCTATCGGAGCGTTTACCGCTTCTCAACAACATATGGCACTGCTAAAAGACAATCCAAAATTAGGGCACATCACCACTTTTGGTGGAAATCCAGTTATCGCTGCTGCCGCTTTGGCTACTTTGCAGGAAATTACTGAAACCGATTTAATGGGCCAAACGCTTCAGAAAGAGCAACTTTTTAGAAAACTACTGAAACACCCATTAATTAAGGAGGTCCGCGGTAAAGGTTTAATGTTGGCTTTACTTATGGATTCAACCGAAGTTGCTTCCGAAGTAATTTTACGCTGTAAAGAGAGAAATTTAATCCTTTTTTGGCTACTTTTTGAACCGAAAGCAGTCCGTATTACCCCACCACTAACCGTTTCAGAAGAAGAAATTAAGCAAGGCTGTGACATTATAACAGGTGTGCTTGATGAGATTTTAAAACAACAAACAAAACACAAGTAGCTGATTATCAGGTTTATATTTGTTAAAAGTAGCTGTTAATAAGCCTGTTAACAACAAACACGGCATAACTATTGAATACCCCATTACATTAGTATCTTTAAAATAGAAGAAACCGTAAAACGTTCCGTATGCAATTACCTCCAAACGAGCATGACAACTTCTCCCTCTCCCGCTTTGAATCTATGTTGAAGACAAATAGTGTCTTTTTTTTCGATTCGGAAGAGTTTGAAGACATTATTCAATATTATCTTGAAAACGGAAAAATTGCCCTTGCAAAAAAGGCAACCAAATTAGGGCTGGAACAACACCCTTCGGCTACCAATTTGAAATTGTTTCAAATAGAAATGCACATTTTTGAAAACGAGTTAGACGTTGCAGATTCTTTGCTAAATGACCTATACTCATTGGAACAGTCTAACCAAGAAGTATATATACAAAAAGCAAATATTCTTTCTCGTCGCGATGAACATACAAAAGCAATCCAGTTATTAGAACAAGCGCTGGAAATTACCAATGATGAGAATGACGTTATGTCTCTGATTGGGATGGAATATCTGTTCTTGGAAGACTTTGAAAATGCCAAACTCTTCTTTATGAAGTGCTTAGAAAATGATGAGGAAGATTACTCAGCGTTATACAATATTATTTATTGCTTTGAATTTCTAGAACAACACGAACTCGCTATCGATTACCTAAACGATTTTTTAAATAAAAATCCATATAGCGAAGTGGCTTGGCATCAAGTAGGAAAACAATACTACATTTTAAAAGACTTTAAAAAAGCACTCGCAGCTTTTGATTTTGCTATAATAAGTGATGACCGTTTTATTGGTGCTTATTTAGAAAAAGGTAAAGTTTTAGAGAAGCTAAAAAAATACGAAGAAGCTGTTGAAAGTTACTCAATTACGTTAGGACTAGATGATCCAACTTCGTTTGCTTTATTGCGAATTGGTAAATGTTACGAAAAAATAGGAGATGGAGAATTAGCACTTCAGTTTTACACCAAATGTGTAGAAGAAGACGGTCTGTTAGACAAAGGTTGGATTGCTATTACCGATTATTATTTCAGAAATAAAGACTATAAAAAAGCATTGTATTATATTGAAAAAGCAATCAATATAGATAGTGAAAATGTACGCTATTGGAAACGCTATGCGCGAATTAATTTTAGGCTACAATTATTTGAAGAAGCAGAACACGGCTACCGGAGAACTTTAGAATTAGGAAATTACGAACTTAATACCTGGCTTACGCGTTGCGACTTGTTGTTAAAACTAGGAGAATATGGAGCAGCAGTAAAAAACTTGTTGCAAGCTTCTGAATTTTACCCAGAAAATGCTGAAATAGAATTCAGGTTCGCAGGATTATACAATGTTTTAACTGAAGAGAGAAAAGCTATTTTTCATTTAAAAAATGGATTAAAATTCAATCCAGAATATGTTATTATTATCGAGGAACTATTTCCAAACTTTTACGGGCGTCCATCGGTTCAACAAATAATTGAAAAACACAAAAACCCTTCCTTGTAATTTTCGTATTTTTGGCTTAAGTAAATCAAACCTATGCCAAAACGTACTTTTACCCAATACCTTGTAATTACTGCAAAAGGTCTCGCTATGGGTGCAGCCGATGTAGTTCCTGGAGTTTCAGGCGGAACTATTGCTTTTATTTCAGGTATTTATGAAGAGTTAATTGAAACAATTCATAAACTCGACCTTGGTTTTTTTAAAACTTGGAAAAAAGAAAATCTTTCTACTGCTTGGAAAACATATAATCTATCTTTTTTAGTGGCACTTTTTTCTGGAGTTGCTATTAGTATTTTATCACTCGCCAAAGCAATTACATGGTTGTTAAGCAATCACCCCATTTTAGTTTGGTCATTCTTTTTTGGGTTAGTAATTGCTAGCATTTTATATGTCGGCAAACAAGTTACCAGTTGGAATGTAATCACGGGTGCGGCTTTAATTATTGCAGCCGTATTGGCATATCTCATAACATTGGCAGAACCATTAGGCACAGCAGATAGCACTTGGTTTTTATTCTTTGCTGGGTTTGTAGCCATAATAGCTATGATTTTACCTGGAATCAGCGGCGCGTTTATATTATTACTTCTTGGAGCTTATACAGCCATTATTGGCACCATATCACAATTAGGCGAAGGAATCTCTAATTTTAATTGGCAACTTGTATCACAAGCTTTATTTAAAATTTTCATTTTTGGAATAGGTGCCATCGCAGGCTTAAAGGTTTTTTCAAGGGTATTAAATTGGATGTTTAAAAACCACAAAAATTTAATTTTGGCAGTTTTAACCGGTTTTATGGTGGGTGCACTTAATAAAATATGGCCATGGAAAGAAGTTTTAAAATATCGAGTAGATTCTCACGGAGAAGAAGTACCTTTTATTGAGCGGAGTATAATGCCCACACAATACCCGGAGGACCCACAAATACTATATGCGCTTATTTTTATGATTTTAGGCTTTTTAAGTATTTTTATATTAGAGCGTGTGGCGGTTTCAAAAAACAGACAGTAAATGTACGAAGAAAGGTCGTTTAGCGATAAAATGTGGCTGGTCCTTAAAGGGCTTGCTATGGGTGCAGCTAACAAAGTACCGGGAGTTTCCGGTGGTGTGGTTGCCTTTGTCGCTGGCTTTTATGAAGAATTTATTTATTCTCTTCAAAAAATTAACCGAAAAGCAATTGGTTTATTGTTCGATGGTCGCTTTCGGAGTTTTTACCGGTATATAAACGGACGGTTTTTAGGTCTCTTGGTTTTGGGCATGATTATTAGTTATTTCAGTGTTTCAAAAATATTGGACTTTTTATTACTGAATTATGAACTGCTTGTCTGGAGTGCTTTCTTTGGAATGGTTATTGGTTCTATTTACTACATAGCCAAAGATTTTGGGGATTGGAACCGCAAATACATCGCCTATCTTTTATGCGGTATTATTGCTGGTGTTAGCATTAGTTTTCTAGAACCTGCAAAAGAAAACAGTAACCTAATTTTCGTTTTTTTCTGTGGTATTATTGGTGTTTCAGGAATGACTTTACCAGGACTTTCTGGATCGTTTATTTTAATTCTGTTAGGTAATTACGTGTTGTTATTGGTAGATTCGGTAAATGCGCTGTATGATACTTTCATTGAAGTTGTTCAATTAAATTTCAGCTTTACCAATAATGCCGAGCGTATTAAATTATTAAAAGTATTGGCTTCATTTTCATTGGGTTCTTTAGTTGGTTTGGTATCGCTTTCGCATCTCTTAGCATACGTGCTAAAACGCTTTAAAAAGGCTACATACGCAGTAATTATTGGTTTTATTTCAGGATCATTAGGAGTTGTTTGGCCTTGGAAAGAAAAAATCTATGCTTTAGATGCTTTCGGAAATGTAAAATATGATGCCAATGAGCGTGAAATTATCACAGGGTATGATCGCTATTGGCCATCAGAATTTTCTTTCGACACCCTTTGGGCTATTTTATTTATTTTCGTAGGTATACTGATTGTGTTAAGTTTAGATTGGTACCAAAAAATTAGACTGAGAAAAAATGGCTAAATATGGGCTTATAGGAAAAAACATTTCCTACTCTTTTTCAAAAACTTTTTTTACCATAAAGTTTGAACAAGAAGATAGAATGGATACCTACCAAAATTTTGATATTGAAACGATTGATGAGTTTTCTAAAATTATTTCTGAAAACAAGAACCTCAAAGGTCTAAATGTTACCATTCCATACAAAGAGAGTATCATTCCATTATTAGACCGCATTGATAAAGAAGCTTCAGAAATAGGAGCTATAAATACCATAAAATTTCAGAACGATGGAAGCTTAAAAGGTTTTAATACCGATCATTATGGTTTTGCAAAAGCACTTGCTAATTTTCTACCATTAAAAGAAAAATCTGCATTAATATTAGGTACAGGAGGAGCATCAAAAGCTGTAAAATATGTTTTAGAAACGATGGGGTTTACCTATAAAATTGTGTCTAGAACCAAAACCGAAGCTACCATTACCTACGCAAGTTTAAATAAAAGCATTATTAATGACCATTATTTAATCATTAATTGCACGCCATTAGGCACCACTCCAAACATAACCCAATGCCCCAACATTCCATATCAATTTATTACCGAAGATCACGTTCTTTTTGATTTAATCTACAACCCTTCTCAAACCGAGTTTTTAAAGTTAGGCCGTGCTCAAGGAGCTAAAACAAGCAATGGACTAAAAATGTTGGAGTATCAAGCAAAAAAGGCTTGGAGCATCTGGCGTTCATAGAATTCATCTAAATCCATTCAAAATAAAGGGTCTGCCTTTGCAGTTTGCTCAGTTGTTAGTATCTTGACAACCTATCAATAAAGAACTTAAACATTGAAAAATATGTCTGACGAAAAAACGGCAAAGGAAGAAGAGCAAAAAACAGTTTCAGAAAATACAGAAACTTCAACTACTTCGGTAAATAAAGTAGGAGAGACAGCTGAAAATATAGAAGAAACTAATGCTAAGGATGAAAATGAAGTATTGGAAAATGCCCTAGTGGATGAATCTTCTAAAACCGAAGCTCCAAGAGAAAAAGTTACTGCTGAAGATTCTTCTGAAGAAAATGAAAGTTCAGAACAAAAAAAAGCTTCTTCAAAAGAAGAAAACACTCAAACGAAAGATGAAGAGGAATCAACTGATGACGAAGAAGAAGTAACGTCTTCAGATGATGAGGAAAAAGAAGAGGACGACGAAGACGAAGGAAAAGATTACAGTGAGCTTTCAGAAAAAGAGCTGATTAGCGAATTTAAATCGCTAATAAAGAATAACCCTGTTCAAAAAATAAAAAACGAAGTAGAGGAAATTCGGTCAGAATTTAATTCAAAATTCAATGATCTTTTAGAACAAAAGAAAGAAGAGTTTTTAGCAGATGGCGGAAACATTATCGACTTTCAGTATACCACGCCGTTAAAGAAAGAGTTTAACTCCCTTTACTTCGATTATAAAGAAAAACGCAATAAATACTACAAAAATTTAAAACGTGACCTTCAAGCCAATCTTGAAAAAAGACAAGAACTTATTGAAGAGTTAAAAGGCCTGCTAAATGCCGAAGAGAGCATGGGCAAAACCTACAATCACTTTAAAGACATACAAAACCGCTGGCACGAGGCGGGACCAATTCCACGTGACAAATACAATCTGGTTTGGAACAACTATCACCACCACGTTGAAAATTTTTATGACTTTCTGCATTTAAATCGTGAGTTCCGTGATATGGATTTCAAACATAACTTGGAGCAAAAACTAAAATTAATTGGTCGTGCCGAAGAACTTGCACAAGAAAAAAATGTAAACAAGGCTTTTAGAGAATTACAGATGCTCCACAAAATGTGGAAAGAAGATGTAGGGCCAGTGGCCAAAGAATATCGTGAAGATGTTTGGGACAAGTTTAGCGAAGCTACTAAAGTTATCCACGACAAACGTCACGCACATTTAGAAGAACAAGAAAAAGAATACGAGACCAATTATGAGGTAAAAAAAGACCTTATAAACCAAATAAAGCAGGTTACAGAAAACACAAAACCTAGCCATCAAGCTTGGCAGAACTCAATTAAGAAAGTACAAGAATTGAGAGATGCTTACTTTGCCGCTGGAAAAGTACCAAGAGCTTTAAATAAAGGAATTTGGAATGCTTTTAAAGATGCAACCCGTACGTTTAATAGAACTAAAAATGCGTATTATAAAGACCAGAAAAAAGAACAATATGCCAATCTTGAAAAGAAACGGGAACTTGTAAAAATAGCTGAAGACAACAAGGATAGTGAAGATTTACAAGCCACTACTCCACTCATGAAAAAAATACAAGCAGACTGGAAAAAAATTGGTCACGTTCCACGAAAATACAGTGATAAAGTTTGGAAACAGTTTAAAGGAGCTTGTAACCATTACTTTGATAGACTACACGCTCAAAAAGACGAAGAAAAAGTAGAGGAAAAAGAACATTTGGAAGCTAAGGAAGAATTGCTGTCTCTTATACACATCTCCGAGCCCACGAGACGGACTCCTA
>OJBP01000475.1_pt1 | contig 20271 bp, 18 predicted proteins | sample 1590691 | NCBI WGS metagenome assembly OJBP01 (sample SAMN05416848, study PRJEB24817) | seawater metagenome | isolation source: Sea water | place: Canada:Atlantic | collected 2013-07 | reverse complement strand
CCAAAATGTTCGCGTCGTTGTCCGTCAGGTTGAAGACTCCCGCGGTCGTGCCGTAATCGCACTGGTAAAGATCGACCGCTGGGTTAGCAATGGGCTGGGGCCTAAAAGTAATTACAACTGAATTACTATCTACCCTGCAAATACCATCTACTGCTTCAACCGAATATATACCATCTGTTGTAACGGTAAGTGTAGCATTGGTAGCTCCTGGAATGGGGGTGCCATTTCTAAACCACTGAATGTTAAATGGAGGATCGGTAACTCCCGAATCTAAAATAACCGGCCTGCCCAAACAAGCTGGGCCTGGATCAAGCAAAATACCAGCCGTACTAAGATCAACTGGATAAATAAACTCATTATTACTTTCATCAGTTTCAGCTACGATACCGGTACCATTACCAATATCGTCAACAACGGCTCTGAGATTAAAGTTATTTGGAGTAGCAATTGGTATATTTAAAGTAATAGTACCGCTTTCAGAGCCACCTAAAGGGATGATATTAGTAGTAGTGGTTTGGCCTATAAGCACTGCATCGGCATAAAATGCTATAGGAGTATTTGCAGGCAACTCGTTGGTACTATTTACATTATAAACAGTATATTCTACATCAATATTATTGTTATCGCAGAGTACACCAAGGTCATCAATTACTATGGTAGCATCGGGTAATTCAGAGTTAACCCCCACAATAACATTGTTGACCATTATAAAATCCTGACCAGATCTTAGTTGAATGTCAATTTGAGTATCGCCCGGTTGAATAATGTTTAAACTTTCTAAGTCATAATAATCCAAATCCATATTGTAAAGAGTACTGGAATTGGTATAACTGTTTGTTCCATTAAAAGCATTATTAGATGGATTTAACGGAGGGTTGTCTATAAGAACAGTGTTAATGCGAAGTTCTTCAGTAATACTAATACCCGCATCCCCTTCCCATGCCAAAAAACCAATTTTTGAGGCTATGTCTGTAGAAGCATTGATATTACCTAAAACTATATTTATATTTTGGTTGGTGGAATTTACATATTCCAATCCGTCAAAAAGGGTTATCTGATTAAGACGGAGTGAAAGATCTTCATATATAACAATGATACTCCAGCCAGCAAAGTTTGTCCCGAAAGTACAATAATCAGGTTCGGCTTGCAGTGCTGGATTCACATCCAATTCCGAAAGTGTATAAGTTCCATTTCCCGTTGCCGCTACAATATCTGTTACATCTTTATAAGCTGAAAAATAATCTAGACCGGTGTTTGCACGAAGGGGGAAAATACGGTCAGGAGTAATATCTGCGCCATTTAGTTTTACATCAAAATCTCCAGTTCCAGATCCCGCCCAGTAAAGATGGGCTGAGAGAAATGTTTGCCCTGGTCCCAAATTTAATTGAGCACTGCTTTGAGTTAAAGCCACACATGGAGAATAAGGATTTTCCTGTGTGTTTAAAGTATTTCCTAAAGCGGTAAATTGATACCTCCCGTTAAACTGTCTAAATTCCGTTATTGGATTTACTTGCGCAAAAAATAGTAGCGATTGAATAAATACAATAGTGAAGAGTATTAATTTTTTCATAAATCTGGGTATTACAATGCCAAATATATTGAATACATTGTTTTTCTTTTTATATTTTTGCAAAAAAAACAAGTAAATGTCCCAATTTAACATTGAAATTTCTCAAACTTCCAATCCGAATATTGTTAAATTCACGGCTAACTCTTTTCTATCACGCTCTTCCAGCTACGAATTCAAAAATATTGATGAAGCAAAACCGAGTGCATTAGCGCAACAGCTTTTTTATCTGCCTTTCGTCAAAACAGTCTATATCTCCCAAAATTTTATCGCAATTGAAAAATATAATATTGTTGAATGGGAAGATGTGCAACAAGAAGTAGCCCATTCGATTGTAGAGTACCTAAATACTGGGAAACCTGTAATTTCAGAAGAAACCACAGTAAAAAAATCTCCGGTAAGTATTTATGCGGAAAGCACTCCAAATCCCAGTGTTATGAAATTTGTTGCCAACAAATCCTTGGCATCGGGAACTTTTGAATTTAAAAATATTGACGAAGCCATCCATTCACCATTGGCCAAAGCGTTGTTCAGCTTTCCATTTGTGAAAGAAGTTTTTATAAGCGCAAACTACGTTTCGGTCATGAAATTTGATGTAGCGCAATGGCAGGATATTTCATCAGAACTGCGGGAATTCATCAGAAAATTTATCGAAGGAGGAAAACCAGTATTGAACGATGAAATATTGAACGCTACAAATATTGCTGAAAATAAATCTACCTCAACAAGTACTTTCCAAAATTCTCCCAAAGCATACACCGATCTTGAAAAGGAAATAATCTCCATACTGGATGAATATGTTAAACCAGCAGTAGCTAGTGATGGTGGGCATATTATGTTTGATTCTTTCAACACTGAAACCAAAACAGTTAAGGTAATTCTTCAAGGTGCCTGTAGTGGCTGCCCATCATCTACGATTACCCTGAAAAACGGCATTGAAACCATGCTGAAGGAAATGCTGCGCGGCCAAGTACAGCAAGTGGTGGCCATTAACGGATAAGGTTTAGAAACTTCTCTTTTAACTTAATTTTCTGAAAATTAGCGCTTAATAATTGTAATTTAGGGGTTCACTGAATTTTAACCCAAAACCAAAAAATAATTATGGCAGTATTAAAAGTAATTGAAGTGCTAGCAAACTCCAGCCAAAGCTGGGAAGACGCTACAAGAAACGCAGTAAAGGAAGCATCCAAAAGCGTAAAAAACATACGCTCCGCCTATATAAATGAACAAACTTGCGTTGTGGACGGGGACAACATTACCCAGTTTCGCGTAAATGTTAAGATCACTTTTGAAGTGAAATAAGATTTTTATCGCTTAGACTCAATACGCTTTTGATATGCCAAAAGCGTATTTTTGTTTTTCTGAAAAGTTATTATGCGATTGATATTGTTTTTTTTGGCATTACAAATTCTATTCGGTTGCAATTCTTCAACAATAAACAACTTGGAAACACACAAATTTACTAACGATTTAAGTAAGGAATCCAGCCCCTACTTGTTACAGCATGCCCACAACCCTGTAGATTGGAAGGCTTGGAACGAAGCATCTTTACAACAAGCTAAAAAAGAAAAAAAACTAATGATTGTAAGCATTGGCTATGCCGCCTGCCACTGGTGCCACGTTATGGAGCACGAAAGTTTTGAGGACAGTACGGTGGCCGCTGTAATGAATAAAAACTTTATTTCAGTAAAAGTAGACCGAGAAGAAAGACCCGATGTGGACCAAACATATATAAACGCCGTACAACTAATGACTGGTAGTGCTGGCTGGCCTTTAAATGTGGTGACTCTTCCGGATGGAAGACCTGTTTGGGGCGGGACTTATTTCAGAAAAAAAGACTGGATTAATGCGCTAGAGCAGATACAGGAAATTTACAAGAATGAGCCCGAAAAATTGATTGCCTATGCCAACCGATTGGAAGAAGGTATTAAAAGCATGGACCTCATTCGTTTGAGAACCGAAATCGTTGATTTTAAAAATTTTCCCGTTGAGAAAATTACAAAGGATTGGTCAAATAGGTTTGATGAAAAAAACGGAGGTTTTAAAGGCGCTCCAAAATTTATGATGCCGAATAATTTAGCGTTTTTATTAAGACAGGCAGTTTCTGAAAAAGACGATAAATTACTGTCCCAAGTAACCCTAACCTTAGATAAAATGGCTTTTGGTGGGCTCTATGACCAAATTGGCGGAGGTTTTGCCCGATACAGTACCGACGAAAAATGGCATGTACCCCATTTTGAAAAAATGCTTTACGACAATGCCCAACTGGCAAGCCTTTACAGCGATGCATTTTTAATTACACAGAATCCACTTTATAGCGATGTTGTTGAAGAAACCTTGGATTTTATCTCACTTGAAATGACCAATGATGAAGGTGGCTTTTATTCGTCACTTGACGCAGATAGCAACAACGAAAATGGAGCATTGGAAGAAGGCGCTTTCTACGTTTTTACTTCAGAAGAATTACAAAAACTGCTAAAAGATGACTTCAAAATATTTAAAGAATATTATAATGTGAACAGTTACGGAAAGTGGGAAAAAGACCAGTATGTGCTCATCCGCCAAAAAACGGATGCCGAAATTGAAAATGAATTTGATCTTACCTCCGAAGCATTTCAGCAAAAAAAGAAAAGCTGGAAAAAGATCCTCCTCACCTATCGCAACCAAAGAGCCAAACCGCGTTTGGACGACAAAACCCTAACTTCGTGGAATGCCCTAATGCTTAAGGGATATGTTGATGCTTATAAAGCCTTTGGAAAAAAGAAATACTTTAACAGTGCCCTTAAAAATGCAGACTTCATTTCTGAAAAACAACTACAAGAAAATGGCGCCTTGTTTCACAATTACAAAGACGGTAAAAGCAGCATAAATGGTTTTTTAGAGGATTATGCCTTTACCATCGATGCTTTTTTGGAACTATATCAAATAACGCTAGATGAAAAATGGCTCCAACTTTCAAAGAAGATGACTGATTATACGATCACTAATTTTTTTGATTCGGAAAAACATATGTTTTATTTCACATCAAAAGAAGACCCTGCCATCGTAAGCCGAAATTTTGAATATCGGGACAATGTGATTCCGGCTTCAAATTCCGCAATGGCAAAAAACTTATTTCTGCTTTCAAAATATTTTGAAAATTCCGATTTTGAAGAAATTTCGCATCAGATGCTAAAGAATGTCTCTGAAGAAATTATGCAGTACCCCAGTGGGTTTTCAAACTGGCTGGATCTTCTGCTTAATTTTAAAAACGATTTTTACGAAGTAGTAATCGTGGGAAAAGATGTTTCTGAAAAAGCAAAGCAAATAAACACACACTATCTGCCAAATATAATTATTGCCGGAAGTATAGGTGAAAATAACGGGCCTCTATTTAAAAATAGATTTGTGCCCGGTGAAACCCTTATTTATGTTTGCAAAAACAATACCTGCAAACTGCCGATAAAGGACACAAAAATTGCAATTGAATTATTAAACAAAAACGAATAAACTTTATGGACAAATTTCAAGACTTGGATATTTACATTGAAAAGTACGGACAAAAACTGATTGATTTTTTACCAAGTGTAATTGGAGCAATCTTGATGCTTTTTATAGGACTTTGGCTGATTAAAATAATCAACGGTTTTATAAAAAGATTTTTTGACAAAAAGGATTATGACCCCACGCTTGAAAATTTTATTGCCAGTCTTATAAATTGGGGCTTAAAGATAGTACTCTTCGTATTAGTAATTACCCAACTGGGTGTTGAATCGGCTTCGCTGGTAGCCATTATTGGTGCTGCAGGACTTGCCGTTGGATTGGCGCTGCAAGGCTCCTTGGCAAATTTTGCGGGAGGTGTTCTTATTTTATTGATAAAGCCATTTCGGGTTGGTGATTTTATTAGCGCCCAAGGTGTTGATGGAACGGTAAAGGAAATTTCTATATTCAACACCAAATTGACAACCTTTGGAAACCAACTTGCTATAATTCCAAACGGAAAATTGAGCAATGATAATATTATAAATTATACCGAAGAGGGCATCAGGCGTGAAAATCTTACTTTCGGCATAGGTTATGACGATAACATAAAGCAAGCAAAGGAAATTCTTTTAAATTTGGTTTCCGAACAAGACACTGTTTTAAAACTAGAAGACAAAATGCCAATGGTAGCAGTTGCTGAACTTGGAGATAGCTCTGTAAACCTTACTGTGCGTTATTGGTCCAAAAATGAAGATTTCTGGAACCTACGCTGGTTAATTCTGGAGGAAGGGAAAGTCCGACTGGAAGCTGCAGGAATCTCTATACCTTTCCCACAGCGAGATGTACACCATTTTAATTTGGAGACTTTAAAGAAATAAATCATTAAATTTGTAGGAATAATTCATATTTTTATAAAACAAATTAAAAAATTAAAAATGAAAAAGATAATATTTACTGCCGCTTTTGTCTTAATGGCAATTTCAATGTTTTCCCAAGCCAGACAAAGTAGCTACACCAGTGTATATGACCGAACTATTGACATTAATGAAAAGTCATTGGCTTTTGGTCTTACCGAGGCGCAGTTTGCTGCTATTAAAGATGAGGCTTATGCAAATCCCAATTTTTTACAGGGGAAAATATTTCAGGAAGATCAGTTAATAAAAGATGATGTGCCTATGCGTTACAACGCTTATGCCGACGAAATTGAAATAAAGAAAAATGTTTCTGATGAAACTTATAGTGCGCTCATTAAATCGCCAGACATCTTCGTGAAGATAATCAACGAAATTTATGTTTTTGTACCTTTTAACGGCTCAAATGAAAAAGGTGGCTATTTCAATGTATTGAATGACGGAAAAACATATGATTTGTATAAAAAAACAAAAGCTGAATTCAGAGAGCCAAGAAAAGCACAAACATCATATCAGCAAGATACACCTCCATCATTTGTGAAGGCAACTACTTATTATTTGGTGAAGGACGGCAGTTTTTTGGAGATGCCAAATAGCAAATCCAAGATTTTAAAAATGATGGATAGTAAAAAGAACGAAATGAAAAAATACATAAAAGACAACAATATCGATCTTGACAAGGAAGCAGATTTGGTTAAGACCATTGCCTATTTCGATTCCTTGTTATAAGTCTACCCCATCATAAATTCCTTTAAATAAAAAGGCTCGAAATAAGCGACATTTTCTGTGTCGCTTATTTTGTATTTAGTTTCGGCCAAACTTACCATATCTGCTGAGGAAGGAAACAAATCTTTTTGAAAAACAGCGTTTTTATGTTTGCAAATTGCTTCAAATTTTACTGCGCCGTCACCAATAAAAATAGTTTTCCCTTTTTCCAAAAAGTCGGCAAATGAATCTTCCTTTAAAATTTCAGCTTTTGTCTCGCGTACTTGTTTTTTGTCTGAAGTATAAACTGCCGAATAAACCTCCATTCTTCTAGCGTCAAGTAGTGGAATAATGTGGCGATTAGGCATATTTACTTGCTGTGCCAAAACTTCTAAAGTGGGTGTTGAAATTAACGGGATATCCAATGCAAAGCACAATCCCTTTGCTGCTGAAACGCCAATACGGAGCCCTGTGTAAGAACCTGGCCCCTTGCTTACGGCAACAGCGTCAATGCTTTTTTTTTCAATTTTAGCCTCCCTCAAAACTTCTTCAATGAAAACATGAAGTTTTTCTGCGTGGGAAAATTTTTGATTGTTTTCTTCGCGAATGGCTTTCACTCTTCCATCAACCGCCACCGCAACTGAACAATTGGTAGTTGCCGTTTCAAGACATAGAATAACTGCCATTACTTATCTTTTTTATCTTTTTCAGTTGAAGAAACCTCAACTTTATCGCCTTGCTTTAATGATTTTGTAACTGTGTTATAAGGCCCCGTGATTACGGTTTCGCCTTCTTTCAGTCCTGAGATTATTTCAATGTTTGAATCGTCTTGAATTCCCGTCTTTACAACGCGTAGCTTTGCCTCATTTCCTTCTTTTACATATACAGCCTCAAATTTTTCAGCAGTTGCGGTTGAAGTTTCATTAGTTGTATATGATTTTTTTGTGTCTGTCGTGTCAGTTTTTATAACCACTGAACTGATGGGTACACCAATGATATTTTTCTTTTTATTCGTAATTATATCAACGGTAGCGGTCATTCCCGGCCGGAAAGGTGAAAAACTTTCGGGTTTTCCTTCGGTAAGATCTTTGTATGATTCAGGAAGAATACGAACTTTTACTTTGAAATTTGTAACCTGATCTGCAGTGAGGGCGCTTTCGGCACTATTGGCTATTTCGGTTACAATTCCTTTAAATTCTCGTTTTAAATAAGCATCTACCTCAACAATGGTAGAATCGCCCACGGAAACTTTTACGATGTCGTTCTCGTTAACGTCCACTTCCACTTCCATATTTTGAAGGTTGGCAACGCGCACTATTTCGGTACCAGCCATTTGTGCAGTCCCCACTACCCTTTCGCCCAATTCAACAGAAAGCTTGGAAATGGTTCCGCTCATTGGCGCATAAATGGTGGTTCTTGAGAGGTTATCTACAGATTGTTTCACATTTGCCGAAGCGCTCTGAACATTATAGTACGCTGCTTTTGCATTGGCTTGGGCCATATCGTAATCTGCAACAGATTTATCCCATTCAGATTTGGAAATCACCCCTTTTTCAAATAGCGCCTTGTTTCTTTCGTAGTTTAAACGTGCATTTTTTTCACTGGCTTGTGCTTGTGCATATTGTGCCCGAACGTTTTGAAGACCCGCTTGCGATTGACTTACGGCGGCCTGTATAAGGTCTGGGTTTATTTTTACCAACAAATCGCCTTTCTCAACTGTTTGTCCTTCCTTAACAGGAAGTTCAATAATTTCTCCCGAAACTTCTGAAGAAAGTGCAACTTCAATTTCGGGTTGAATTTTCCCCGTGGCCGCTACCGTTTCAACAATATCAATTGCAGAAATCTGGGCAACTTCCACCTCTTTGAAATCACCTGATTTTCCAAACCAACCAGCTTTTTTCCCAATAAGCAAAAAAGCAATCAGTACTACTACTGCAACAATAACCCAAACGAGTGTTTTTTTCTTCATATTTAAAATTTTAATTCGTTGGCCGGAACCCCAAAGTATAGTTCCAGTACCTTCAATTTAAAAATATATTCAAATTTAGCCCTGTTTTCTTCAATTCTAGCATTATCATAACGCAATTTTGATTGGCTAAAATCAAATGCATTTGTAAGGCCCACATCATATCTATCTTTAGCATATTGATATGCTAACTCCTGTGACTCCAGCGCAACTGTAGCCGCTTCGTAAGCCTTCAATGCACCATTTGCATCTACATAGGCCTGATAAACGTTGGACTCCAAATCAAGCTGGGCCTGCTCTAATTGATACTCCGTATTTTTTAAATTGATTTTATTACGTTTTACATTACTCCGTACGGTAAAACCATTAAAAATAGGGACATTAAGTTGAAGCCCATAACCAATACCATCATTAAGATACAGTTGGTCTATAAATTCTCGGTTTAGCGGATCGTTGTCAGCATAACGGGTATTATAACCAAAGAATGCCGAAAGTGTTGGATAATACGCTCCACGGGAAATCTGCAGGTCTTTTTTGGCCAAATCCACATTTTTCTGGGCTATCTTCACTTCAGATCGCGTTTCCTTAGCGCTTTCAATTATTTCTGACACATCCTTATCGGCAATCCCGCCATCAATAATTTTATACTCTTCATCGGCTATATCAAAATTTGAATAGTCCTTAATAAGAAGTAATTGTGCAAGACTGATTAATGAAATCTTTACCGTATTCTCCGCAACAGCAATGCGTTGCTTTTCGGCAGCATCTGTAGCCTTAATTTCCAAAAGATCTCCGCGAGGAAGTACACCAGCATCCACAAGGTTATTGGTCCTGTCCAATTGTTCCAAGGTTACAATATTTTGTGATTTTGCCACTTCCAAATTTGCCTTGTTCAACAAAACCTGTAAATAGGAATTTGCTACTGCCAGAGCAATATCGTCCTTCATTTTGTCCAAACGGTATTGGGCTGCAAGTTCAGAGAGTTTAGAACGTTGCAATTGGCGTACATTTCTCAATCCATCAAAAAGTGTAAGCCCCAGGTTTATAGCAGCCGAAGCTGAACCAAAGGTAGTATTCTCTAACTGATTGGTGGTTGGATTTAAACTTAGTCCAGTGTTTTTGGAGGCACTGGCATTTGCGTTTAGAGAAGGTAAAAAGTTACCTACTGCCTCAAGCTTATCGGTTTCTGTAAGCTCTAAATCAAGCTCGCTCTGTTTTACAGAAATATTATTTTCCAAAGCATGGTTTACACATTCCTGTAACGTCCATTGTTTGGTTTGGGCTTGAATTGAAATAGTGAATATCAAAAAAAAGAAAGGGATCGCTATCTTCTTCATAAGTTTTTCTGTTGATGAATAAGTCTTTTGCATTGCCATTGCGTTACAAAATTTTAAAAAATTAAACAATTAGCCTCTGCCGGATGGTCCGGCGGCTGGTTTCAATTGGTTCCAAACCTTTATATTGTCATCTTTAGATACGCCGCTTTTGATCTCTACATCTATACCATCGCTTACACCCAGTTCCACCTGTCTGCGTTCAAATTTTTGATCGCCCACCATTACTTCAACAAAAGGTTTTTGTGTTTTGGAATCGTACTGTACCAGGGCTTCCTTAATGGTAAGAACATCATCTGCCTTGGCCAAAATAATAGAGGCGTTTGCGCTTAGACCTGCACGGATAAAAGTAGAGGTAGTATCCAAATTTTTCATGGTTCCTTTTATTTCAAACTGAATGGCGCCGTTTTCGTCCACTCCCTTTGGGGCGATGTAATCTAGCACAGCATCAAAAGTTTTGTCGGGAAGTGCGCCCACGGTTATTTCTAAAGGAAGACCTTCCTTAATTTTTCCTACTTCACTTTCATCTACCTTTCCTTCAAAAATCATTTTGTCCACATCGGCCAAGGTAGCGATCGTTGTTCCGTCGTTAAAATTGTTTGCTTCAATTACCTGGTTTCCTGTTTTAACGGGAACATCCAGCACCATGCCTGAAACCGTTGCGCGAATTTCGGTATTTGCCGAAGCACCCATGCCTCTGGTAGTTCCAGTTCTTACGATATCGTAATTTTGGCTTGCAGCCGTAAGACCTACTTGTTCCTGTCTAAGCCTTTGCTGTGCTTGGTCATACGCCAATTGTGCATTGTCAAATTCATTGGCAGAGATTACGCCTTTTTCAAAAAGTTCTTTTTGGCGATTGTAAATACTTTTTTGGTTTTCAAAAGCCAATCGCGCAGTCTCCACTTGTGTACGGACACTGTTGATATTGTTTTTGGCACTATTCAATGAAGAAACGTTTGGAACGACTTTCACTTTCGCAATCAGGTCTCCTGCCTTTACAATTTCACCAGCTTCCACAAAAATTTCGTCAATGATTCCGGAAATATTGGGTTTTATTAATACTTCTTCCTTCGGAACAATGCTTCCCGTAGCTACCGTTTTTTTAATTATGGAACCCATTGCAGGTTTTTCGGTTTCATAGACAACGGGATCTTCTATGTTTTTTGAATAGAGCCAATACATAGAAACTGCAAACAATACTCCAATTGTTACAAGAATGATTATGGTTTTTGATTTTTTCATTTTTTCGATCGTTGAAATTATGGTCTTAAATTGATGATTCGTTAATTTGTTTTATGTGCCCAATAGTGGCAAATGCTTTATTTTATGATATGTGAGCGCCAAAGCGATACAATGTTTTAATTCTTTTACGGGTATTTTATCTTTTAGTTGGAAAACGATAGCCCGATTGCCTTCAAAATTGAATTTATCTTTATAAAGTGATTTAAATGTTGGAACCAGTTTTGATGTACATTTAAAATAAACTGCAATATGCTCAGGATTTTTTTCCTTCCAATCCATCCTAACGGTACTTCCGTGTTTTGTCAAATAACTCGGTTCACCCCATTTCAGGGTTTCTTCAATTTTTTGGAGACCGTCAATCCCAGAGGCTGTTTTCAAAACCGTCTCCCGAAGCTGAAGCATTTGTGCTTTCACTGCCTTGGGATAGCTTTCAAAAACTGTTGCTACTTTTGGATCGCTAATTATTTCCACTTTAATAATTGTTTATTCCGTTCTTAATGCCTCTACAGGTTTCACCTTAATTGCGTTTTGGGCAGGAATTAATCCCGCTAAAAGGCCTGAAACTATCAATATTGTAAGCGCTATGAAAACTACACCTATATTTACTGATGGGTTTATAAACATCATTTCGCTTGTATCCATTCCGCTGAGTTGATAATTGACGAACCATAAAACAGCACTTGCCAAAACTATACCCGCCATTCCCGAAATGATAGTCAAAAATATGGACTCCAACAGTACCTGTGCGCGAATGCTCCAGGGAGTAGCTCCCAGAGCACGGCGGATTCCAATCTCTTTAGTGCGTTCTTTTACCACTATCAACATAATGTTGCTGATACCAATAATTCCCGAAAGTAGTACCAAAATTCCAACGAAATATGCCACAAAATTAAGCGCAGTAAATAAGCCGTTTATTTTACTGTATTCCTGATAAAGATCAAAATTTCCCACGGCCCTATCGTCGTTTGGGTTTATGGTATGGCGTGTTTTTATAACATCAAAAATTTGGGATTTTAAATTGGTTATGGAAAAATCATCCTGCGCCGTTATTGCCATCCATCCTACAATGTCGCCCATATTAAAGGCCTGCGAAAAAGATGTGAAAGGCACGTATATTTCTTTTTGCATTTCTTCGGGATCACCGTTGTTTCCTTTCTTTTTATAGGTTCCTATAACCAAAAAGTTAACGCCGTTTATTTTTATGTAACTACCAATTACTTCTTCACCGGGATCATATAATGCACTTTGTACCCCACTGCCAATAATGGCAACTTTTCGCTTTTCATTTATATCTGAATAATTTATAAAACGGCCCGAAGTAATATCCATAGGTTGTTGTTGAATAATTTCAGGGTAATCACCATATACGTTAAATGCACCTGTTTGAAGGCCACGAACTACATTGTTGCTTCCGCGGAACCCTCCCAATTGATTTCTGGGTGAAACAAAGCGCAATCCTGGTACTTGCTGCTTTATGGCATCAACATCATCTGTCTTAAAATTGTACCTACGCCCTTTAGGTAATCCTTTATAGGGTTGTGACGCCGTTTGCGCCCACATAAACATAGAGTTTGTAGCCATACCGCTGAAACCTTGTTTTATTCCGTTCTCAAGACCATTTCCAGCTGCCAAAAGGATTACAAGAATGAATATGCCCCATAACACCCCAAAAGCAGTCATGACGGTTCTAAACCAATTACTGCTAAGGGCTTCAATTATTTCGGCCCAACTGTCTCTGCTGAGTAATTTACTCATCGCGCAAGGCTTCTATGGGTTTGATATTTGCGGCTCTGTAGGCAGGAAAAAATCCAGCAATGGCTCCAGCCACCACGAGGATAATTACCGTTGTAATAGCTACCGAAAAATCTACGGAAGGATTTCTTATGTAATCTGTTTCAATATACGGTCCAACTAATTGCAATAACAAAAGACTGAAAATTAAACCTACAAATCCTGCAATTGCGGTTACAAAAATAGATTCGTGCAAAATCATGCCTATGATGGACCAAGGCTGTGCGCCAATGGCCTTACGTACGCCAATTTCCTTTGTGCGCTCTTTTACAATAATTAGCATAATATTGCTAACGCCCACTACGCCCGCAATAATTGTACATATTCCCACACCCCAAAAGAACCACCGAATCATATTGTTGAGATCGTAAAACCGTTTTGTGTTTTCCAACGTGTTGTTCACATTTACGGCCCGTTCATCATTTGGCGCTATGCTGTGTTTTGTTTTTAAGTCAGCTTCCAATTGCGCTGAAAAGGCTTCAGAAGCTGCCAGGGCGTCTTCATATTTATCGTGCTTTTCAAGTGTGAATGCAAGTGAGCGCAGTTTATCGCCAGCATTATAAACACGTTGTGCTGTGGTAAGTGGAATGAATATGCGCGTTTCTTCACGCTCGCCTCCCGGATCGGTATAAACCCCCACTACCTTAAATTTTATTCCTGTAATGTCTATATACTCACCAAGCGCTTCCTTTCCCTTAAAAAGATCGAGATAGACTTGGTTTCCGATCACGGCGTTTTTTTCAAAGGAATTTAAATCGTTTTGGTTAATGTATCTTCCTACGACCAAGGTTTCATTTTCCAAAAACTGATAATCGCCACGAACGCCTTCTACCCTGTAGCTGCCGCTTTCTTTTTTATATGTGGTCAATTGTCCCCATCTGCTGTAAACCCCAGACTTGAGTTCAATTTTATCAGTGTTTTTGTTTACCGCCATTTCATAATCGCGGTTGTCCATTTCTATTATCCTACCGGGATTTAAACCTTTATATTCTACGGAGGTAACATTTGTCCACACACTGATACGGTTGGTGGCATCATTTTCAAATTCCTTTGCAACCCCATTGGACATTCCTTGACCGATTGCAAGCAGAATTACCAAAATGAATATTCCCGAAGCAACGGAAAGCCCCGTTAAGAAGGTTCGCAGTTTGTTTTTGCGAATAGCTTCGAAAATTTCCTGCCAGCGTTCAATATTAAACATAGGCTTCGCTTTTTGCCCGAACTTGGTTTACAACGGAATCGTCAATAATAATTCCGTCCTTTAAGTTTACGATACGTTTGGTCATATGTGCAATATCGTCTTCGTGGGTTACAATAAGAATGGTTTTGCCCTCATCGTTTATACCTTGAATGAGTTCCATTACTTCATAGGAAGTTTTTGTATCCAGTGCGCCCGTTGGCTCATCTGCAAGCAATACTTTGGGGTCACTCGCCAAAGCCCGAGCTATGGCAACCCGCTGTTTTTGCCCCCCGGAAAGTTCATTGGGAAGATGGGAAGCCCAATCTGCTAAACCCACTTTTTCAAGATAGTGCATTGCTTTCTCAACACGAACATTTCTTTTTACGCCTTGATAATAAAGGGGCATGGCCACATTTTCCAAAGCAGATTTGTAGTTGATAAGATTGAAGGATTGAAAAATAAAGCCGAGAAACTTATTACGGTATCGTGCGGCTACCCTTTCGTTTAGATTTTTAATCAAGGTTCCGTCCAGTTTGTAAGTACCTTCATCTGCTTCGTCAAGAATACCGAGAATATTCAGCAATGTAGATTTTCCCGAACCGGAAGACCCCATTATGGAAACCATTTCGCCTTCAGAAACCGTGAAATTTATTCCTTTTAAAACATGGAGCGAATTTTTGCCCATGTGATATGACTTGTGAAGGTTTTTGATCTCTATCATCCTAAAATTTGTTGATTTACAAAATAAAGGGGAATTCTCCCTGCAAATGTGAAATTCTTGTTAAGACTTAAAACTTTAATGGTTTCGAGTATTTATAAGACTATTATAGGTGGCAGGTGTTACAATTTCTTCCGAAAAACTATAATTTTTTTTCTTCACGCGCCTTTTTTCGGCTTCTGTAGATAGCATATCCAATGCCGCCGATCAATAGGTATGGGAAAATCATTAAATAAACGATTCCGTTATTGATGCCTTTGGCGGCTTGCCCCCCTTCTTCGCTTTCAAGCACGGCACGGCACATGGCGCATTGGGCCTCAGCGGGAAGTACGGACACTAAAAAAAGAAGAATTAATATATAAGCAATTTTAAGTTTCATAATCTATCAATAATAAGGAGAAATCATTAAATAAACAATCACTCCAGTAACCGCCACATACAACCACAGGGGATAGGTGATTCGCGCAATTTTTCTGTGTTTATAGAACTGTCCCGAAATGCCCCTAACATACGTAATCAATACAAAAGGAATAACGACTATGGACAGTAATATATGCGTCAAAAGGATAAAATAGTAAACATATTTGACAAATCCTTCACCACCAAATGGGGTGGAGTCTGAGGTCATATGATAGGCCACATACATGACCAGAAACAATACAGAACATGCGATAGCCGTCTTCATCAGACGCTCATGCAACTTTCGGTTTCCTTTTCTAATTTGGTAAACAGCAACAACCAAGATAACTGCAGTCAATCCATTAATTGTGGCATAGATAGGCGGCAAAAAACCAAGGCGCTCTACTCCGGGAATTCGTACCGTAAAAAGAACGGCAACAGCCAACGGAATGACAATGGAGAATATCCAAATCCACAAGTTATAATTCTTCGTTGTTTGGGGTGAAGCCTGCATAGGTTACAACAGTTTTTTAATATCTTCTTTTAACATCTGTATTCCCTTATCTTCCAAACCATCATAATAAATGATTGGGTTTCCGTTTTCATCCTTTCGGGAACGGATATTCCCTTCTTGGTCTATAAGCGCAAAAAAGCCGGAATGTTCAAACCCGCCCTCTACTTCGGGGGCTTCGCCTACATAGAGGTTAAAACCTTCGTTGGCAAGTTTAAAAATTTCTTCTTTTGGACCGGTCAGCAAATGCCATTGCGGTTTGGTAATTCCTTTATTATCGGCATATTCCTTTAAAATCTGGGGCGTGTCATACGCTGGGTCGATTGAAAATGAAGCGATGCCAACTTTGGGGTTTCCCAAAAACTCATTTTGTATTTTCAGCATATTCTCTGTCATAATAGGACAGATGGACGGGCAGGTGGTGAAAAAAAATTCCACTACATATATCTTGTCCTTAAAATCATCGTTGGTGATGGTTTTTCCGTTTTGGTCCGTAAAACTGAATTGTGGCACGGAGCCAATTGTTTCAAGATCAGGCTTTGAAAGTGCATTGATGATTTTTGGCACTGCCCAAATTCCAAAAACCAAGATTATAAACGAAATACCGATGTAGGAATAATTTTTTTTCATTTTTTAAATGATTCTGTGGATGCTATTGATTCTGTGGATGCTTTAAAAATTATTGCGTATGTCTTTCTTCTTAACTCTTTATTCTTATTCTAATTATATCTCCCTATCTGAAGTGTTATACTTTTTTAGCGCCCTTCTGTATTCAGCAAGCAACACTTTAACATCGTCGCTCATTTTATTGTTTATTTCAGCAATATTACTGGAATCAAATCCATACATAACGCCCTCATCCTCATCATCATCCCTGCCCCGAAGACCGCGTTCTTTATCTATTATGAAAACATACGGAGTAGAGATATTGGAATCCAAAGCTATATCAGACTTCAACGATTGAAATACTTCCTTTATATCTTCTTCGGTCCCAAAAGCAAAAACCCATGCATCGGTGGGAGCAATTTGTTTTAGTTTTTCCTCAATATTTCTGGCTTGCTCCTCGGTTCCTTTTGGCAGAAGAATTACAAACTGAAATTCGTTAAACTTATGATTTTTACTATATATTTTATGCGCTAAATTATAAGCATATGCCCTGTGCGCTTCCAAATCACTTCCAAAGAAACCTAAAACCGTAATATGATTTTCCAACCTAACAGGTTTACCGTTTAGTGTTTCAAAATTTTGCAATTCAGTGACTGAAGGTGTAAGAAGCGGCAAAGTGGCAAAGTTATTTTTTCCGGAAGCAAAAAAAACATAGGCCGTAATGGGCAGTAAAAACAGAATTCCGAGGACAAGATACTTCTTCATTTCCAGCAATTTTTTGCTTTTGCAAAAATACAGGGTAAAAGGGGGTTGGGCAATGTTTTGGGTGTTAATTTTATTTTTTTGGAATACTTTTAAAACCATCAAAAAATTCTTCAGGAGTAATATTGAAGTAGTCACACAGTTTAATCAATGTAGTAAAGGAAATATCACGCTTTCCTTGTTCAATCCATCCAATATGAACATTTGTCTCGTGAAAAGATTGGAGTTAAGTCAAGCCTTTTTGCAGCCTAAGCTCCTTTGTTCTGGCCGCAAGCCAGGCTAATAATTCAGTATTATTTTCTTTTGCATCCAATGACACGAAGGTCAGTGGTCGAAAAAATTCATACAATTACCGTTCAGTCATTAGTTTTTGTACTTTTAGATTCCTCCCCAGTTATTTAGCTAATTAATTTATTGTTTAACTAAATACTGTTATTATGAAAACCAAATTATTTTCCGATTACTTTTTTGTACATTTATGCTTAATGTACTTTTTATGAATGCGCAGATAAATAACCAAGAATGTGTTGTTATCGAAAATGGAACCGACCCTGCTGGAATATACAGTTATTCCACAGACATTGCAACCTTAAATAATTATGGACCTCTTGTCTTTAACGTAAAATTTTGGGGTGTCAATCGTCCCAATGGCGATACTGATTTTTATAATCGAGAGCATGATGCCCTACAAGCAATAGCCAATCTTAATATTATGTACAACCCGTTTAATATCTTTTTTAAATTTCGGGGACTTGAAGAATTTAATAGCCCAGAAGTTACGGTACCTCTACCTAACGGAGACCCTGACACAAATGGATATTATGTGCTTGAAACGAGACCTCAATTCCGTGCAATGGTCAATTGGGCAGCTGCCAATGGATATAAAGATTTAAATGCCTTAAATGTATATGCAGTTGGCTGGTTGGGTTTTGCTGGGGGTATAGCATATAGGCCAGGTTTTGTATGTGCCACAAATTCTGGAAGTGGATTGGCTGGCAATAATACAGTACATGAAATATCGCACAATCTTAATTTAAAACATACCCGCTCTTTTAATGAGCATACCACCCGGGACCCAAACAATCAATATTTTAATGCAACCACAACGGGGGATGAAATAGTGGATACCAATGCTAATAGTGGTTTTTGGGACTCTAGCTGTGATTGTACCCCCTATGTAGATCAAAATACCTGTACTTATTTTGGTACTGAAACGGATGAGTTAGGTTTTCAATACACAATAGCACATAAGGATGTCATCAATATTATGGGTGATGCCTATGGTGGATGTGCAACAAAGAGTTTAACCGTAGGGCAGGCCATCCGCGTTCATGAAAAAATAGCAAGCGGATATTATAATGTCGCCCTTACCAATGTGGCTTCACTTTACGAGCCTTATGCAGGAGCATATTATGACCCTAACAACCAGAACCCTCAATTATACAAACCCCTATTTCAGCCCGGATTTGAATATCGTTTTTTGGAATGCAGTTGTGATTGTCCTGATCCAGTACCCTATGAGGATATATCCTTTTCATATACCCAGAATATCATTAAGGAAGTTAGCAAATATGAAAGTGATTTTAGCACGATCTATCATCCAAACCATTCCGCTATAGGTATTAAAATTGAGAATAATCCTGTTTTTTGGCCGCAACCGCGTAGATGTTATGACAATCCAAATTATAGGCCTATTGGCGGGAGTATTACCCGCTTTAACGACAATGTGTTCAATACCAATATTACCTTAATTCCAAAAGATTCTACTGGTATAAATAATCCGAACCTTATTGAACAACTGCAACCCGGTCTTTATAAAATTGAGAAGACATATGAAGAAGGAAATACGGAACAGGATATCATATTCAAACAAGATTAAAAAATTAAAACAAAAATTTAGGCTCCCAGCTATTGGGAGCCATATTTTTAAATAGATGGGTATGGGTAAATACATTTTTGTTGCAGCATTTCTTTTAGTTGTATGTACGGGTCGAGGACAATTTGGTTCTCAGCGCATTATTTATATGGATAATGGATTAGTTACAAGTGCCCTTGCTGCCGATCTGGATGGCGATGGCGATTTAGATGTAGTATCGGGTTCTAGAACTGGGTCTTATAATATTGCTTGGTTTGAAAATCTGGATGGGTTAGGTAATTTTGGAACAGAGAATATTGTTGAAAACAACCTTTTTGATGAGGTTTATTCTATATTTTTAGCAGATTTAGACGGTGATGGAGATATGGATATCCTAACAACGGCATTTTCATTAGATAAAATAATTTGGTATGAAAATTTGGATGGGCAGGGCAATTTCAGTGTCCAAAAAATTATTTCCAATACTGCCGACGGGGCATTTACTGTGGTTGCGGGCGATCTGGACGGTGATGGTGATATGGATGTAATTTCAGGTTCCGATTTTTCAGGGTTAGCATGGTATGAAAATTTGGATGGGCAGGGAGATTTTTTTATGCACCTTATTGATAATAATGTTTCGGGCACACGTTCCGTAGTAGCAATAGATGTGGATGGCGATGGTGATATGGATATTGTGGGAAATAGTACTGCTCCTAATAAAATCTATTGGATTGACAATATCGATGGCCATGGTACTTTTGGTGAGCCTAACTCTATATATGAGATGGGGCAATATGTAACCAATCTTATTACTGCAGATGTGGATGGAGATGGTGATACGGATGTGCTTACAGTATCTTTCGGAGATAATGAAGTAGCTTGGTTTGAAAACCTGAACGGCTTTGGCAACTTTGGCCCCAAAAAAACGATAAGTAATATTTTGGATAAAGCTTTGGAAGTCTTTGCCGCAGATTTGGATAACGATGGCGATATAGATGTATTAACATCTAGTGGAGGAACTTTTGATGGCGAAATCGTTTGGTTTGAAAATCTGGACGGAACGGGTTCGTTTGGATCTAAAAACGTTATCAGCACGGAGCATCAATTTCCCCGTTCCGTGATAGCCGCAGATATAGATAACGATGGCGACATGGACGTCATTGCCTCATCGCAGAACGACGATAAAATAGCGTGGTATGAAAACCTGACCATTTTAGGGGTGGAGGAGAGCCAAATTGATCCTATTAAAATATATCCAAACC
>OJBP01000471.1_pt1 | contig 20473 bp, 19 predicted proteins | sample 1590691 | NCBI WGS metagenome assembly OJBP01 (sample SAMN05416848, study PRJEB24817) | seawater metagenome | isolation source: Sea water | place: Canada:Atlantic | collected 2013-07 | reverse complement strand
CTTTTATAGGAAGTAGATTATGAAAATTTTATCAAAAAGTTATTTTAAAAACACTCTCACAACTTAATTTTTAACATAAAATTTTGCAAAGCGTTGATTTTCTTACGTTTTCGGAAGACTTCAAAAAAAGTGAATTAAAAAAGAGTGTTTGAAAATATTTTAAAATATTTTCAAACACTTTATGAACAATTGCCCCAATAATGCAAACTAAGGAGAATTACGGCATTTTAACACAATCTTTAAAATTGTAAAAATATTGTTAAACTAACATTTCAATTTATACTCAAAAAGATAGTGAATTTTCTATAGAAACCACAGATAAAAAAAAGATTACTTGCCAGAGCTTTCTCCTTTAAATTGTTGCGAATTATTCTTAAACAAAACATTAAACGTAGTTAAGCTACCATAGCACCGTGTTATGTATTGCTGCAAATCTATTTTATCCTGTTCTGCCAATTCTTTACTAGAATTGATTTTTTGTTCCATAACCCGCAATCTATCGCGGAGCATCACTATTTTGTGAAAAAAAGTATCGATAGGAATTTCCTTTGAAGCCAAATTTGAATCTGCTGGCTTTAAAACCATAGTCCCGCCTTTCCATTTATCGGCTATGGGTACAATTTCACTGAATCCATTCCATTTTTTTAAAATATCACGCAGGCTTTTTTCTACTTCGTAAAAACTTACGGTGTCCACCTCGTCCTCGGCGGCATCAATGATCTCAAAATCCTCGTCTGTGGAGATTGTTTCAAGGCCGTTTTCAATAAAGGTTACCCAATACATTTTTGCGGTAACATTTGTTACCACTCCCTTTCCGTATTTGGGGTGGTTTATCCGGGAACCTATTCCTAAAATTTGTTTCATTTTAATAATAATTTAGTGAGTAAAAATATATAAAATGATTTATCTACTAAAAAGACGAACACTGTATTTCTAAAAATAAAAAACCATCCAAATTCTAAATCTGGATGGTTTCTCGGGTCAAAATGTGACCGACCAAAAACTACTTCTTTTTAGGAGCAGCTTGTGGAGCCTTTTTGTTATCCTGCTTTTTGGCCTGTGGACCTTTTGCGGGTTGCGGCTTTTTGTTTTGCTGTTGTTGTGGCATAACAATTACTTTTTTTGAATTAACTATATAAAGGTAAAAGGAGCCACTGTTAAATTATTCTCTTCTTAGCTAAACTTTAACAGCCTGTTTAAGCTAAGTAATTACGACACTCTTCGGCACATTTTCTACAGGCTTCTGCACAATCTTGGCAATGTTTTGCTTCGTGCTTTGAACATTCATCTGCGCAAGCGTCGCATAGTTTTGCACAATATCGCACAAGATCGTCAACATCACTAAAGTTCATTGCCAGCAACTGGTTGAGCGTACTACAAACTTCCGCACAGACTCTGTCCGTTCGTATGCAGTTTACCATCATTTTTACATTTTCTTCGTCCAAACATGCATCTGCGCAATAATTGCAATGGTTAATGCAATTGCCCAAAGCGTGAATTAATTTTTCATTTTTCATAATTTGAATTTTTTTATAAAATCAAATTACCAAAATCAATGCTTACTCACTATTAAGAAAATTATAAAATCCTGCTAAAATTACTCCGCGCCTTGCTTATGATCGTCAATAACTTGCTGGTCGCGATATCTGCAGCAAGGATCTATTTTTTCATAAACCTCATCTTTCGCCTTTATATCTTGGGTATCGTGCCCGGTATCAGCAATACTTTGTTGAATTTTTGTCAAATCGGTTTTCCCTTCGTTATAAATCAAGTCCAGTTGATGTGTTTCCACATTCCAAATTGCCGATTTCACACCTTTGGCCTGAATAGATGCCTTTTCAATGCGTTCCTTACACATACCGCAAACACCGTCCACTTCAATCGTAGCTTTGGCATTTTTGTTTTGGGCGAAACCAGTTGCTCCAATAAAGAGAATTCCTAAAATTAAAATTACATTTTTCATACATTACATTTTTAAAGTTGATTATTAGAATTAATTAAGTCGATATCTTAAACCTGCATAATACGAGCTTCCAAAAATGGGGCCGTAAACATAGGTAGTGTCAAAAGTTGTTCCAAACGGGCTGTCACTGCCCACAATTGGATTTTCCTGCGTAACATTCGTTATGTTTTCACCGCCTACGTAAATTTCAAAATTAGTTGAAAAAACTTTAGTAATCTGCGCATTCAAGGTGGAAACCGAAGGTGAAAATTCTGAAAGTCCAATGGTATTCAAATAGCTTTCAGTGGAAGCAAACCGTTGCTCGCCCAAATAGTTGAACGTAGCATCAAACTTCCAATTGCCGCCATTTGCCCCTTGCCCGGTTTCATACGAAGCGTTCGCAAAAAAGCGATGGTTTGGCGTCAATGGCGTTTGCTTTTTACCGCTTAAATAAGTTGTTTCCACGTCGTAATATTTATAGGCCAATCGCATGTCAAAATGGGTAAAGGGATTATAATTGAATTCTACTTGAAAATTATTCGAAAAACTTTCACCTTCCAAATTATAAAAATTAATTTCATTCGGGTTTTCCCAATCCACAACAATTTGGTTTACAAAATCAGTCCTGTAAAAATCAAAAGTAATATCCGCCTTTCTGCTAAAAAGATTGAAACCCTGTAAATATGAAAATCCATAATTCCAAGCTATCTCTGGGTCCAGCCCGTAAATTTTCCCACCGTTGCCCAAAATATTCAAGCTGCGCGATGTGGCAAAAAGACTTTGGTTTTCAGTGAAAATATTTGCGCTTCGCTTTCCTCTGCCCGCAGAAACTCTAAAAGCCGATTTATCCCAAGGTGTGTAACGCAAATGGAACCGCGGCGTTAGGAAAGTTCCCAATCTGTTGTGCACATCAGCGCGAATTCCCGCAGAAAAATTAAGATCGCCCAAATTGTCGAAATTGTATTCAAAAAACGCCCCAACGGAATTTTCAACCCTGCTGAAATTTTCGGTCAAAACCAATTCGTCATACCCATCATAAGTAGCGCTCAGCCCGGTTTTAATTTTATGGCGCGAATCGCTGATTATGGAATTGTAAAGCAAATTGGCGTACAAACTGTTGTGCTGAATATTGTAATCATTCAACCCAAAATAAGATTCTTGGTCGTGGTGGCTATATGCTATTTGCAAGCCACCAGTGCGCCAAGGAATATCAGGATTTACATACCCAAACTTTCCAGAAACATCAAACCGCTGGGTTTTTATTTCACTTCCCCAAGCGTTGGTGGTTCCACGGTCTTTATCTGGGTTAAAGAACGTTTGGCCTGTCTGTTTTTCATCATTCAAATACCTAAAATTGAAAAAACCAACATAACCGTTTTCGGTATCGGTGTATTGCCAACGGTTCATCACATTTACTTGCTGCATCAAGGGTGCATCGAGAAAAGAATCATCATTTTTATCAAACTCTGTTTCCCGCAAATTTCCGTGAATATACAGCCCCGTGCTCCAACGGTCAGTAATTTTTGTGTTGAGATGTGTATTCAGCTCAAAACGGCCATTCCCTGCGCCATAAGCGTTAACAAAAAGTTTATCGTCTGTGGTAGGTTTTTGCAATTCGGCATTTATTTGCCCTGCAATGCTTTCATAACCATTTGTAACACTACCTGCGCCTTTGGTTATTTGGATGCTTTCCACCCAGGTTCCCGGAATAAAACTCAGTCCATAAGCCTGCGAAGCCCCGCGAATGCTTGGAACGTTTTCAGTGGTTATCAAAATATACGGACTGGTAAGCCCAAGCATTTTAATTTGTCGCGTTCCCGAAATGGCATCGGCAAAGTTCACATCAATGGAAGGATTTGTTTCAAAACTTTCCGCCAAATTACAGCAAGCAGCCTTCAAAAGCTCCGCGCTGCTTACGTTCAAAACATTTGTAGCTTGAATGAAAGAACGTGAAGTAGCTTTCTGTCGCGCCGTAACCGTAACCTCGTCAAGATTGGCTGTGGACTTTAACGAATGTGTAATTCGCTTCGGAGAATTTACTGAAATAGTATCGGTTTTATAACCCACAAAACTGATGACCAATTTCTTGTATTCGGGTTTATAATCCAATTCAAAATTACCGTCAAAATCGGTAACCGTTCCCACTTGGGTATTCAGCCAATACACGTTTGCGCCCCCAAGCGGAACTTCTTTGTTATCAACATTTTCAGTGATAGTCCCTGTTACTTTTTCCTGTGAAAAAATGCAAAGTGGAAGTATAAAAAATAAGTATAATAGATTTTTCATTGTTTAATTTATTTTAGCGGTTCGTAATCGAAGCGCATTAGTAATAACTGAAACCGAGCTGAAACTCATAGCCAGCGCGGCGATCATTGGTGATAATAATATTCCGAAAACCGGAAAGAGCACCCCTGCGGCAATAGGCACGCCGAGTGTGTTGTAAATCAAAGCGAAAAACAGGTTTTGTTTAATGTTTCCCATTACTTTTTCGCTTAGATGAAAAGCTTTCACAATTCCGTGCAAATCGCCTTTTACCAGTGTTATTCCGGCGCTTTCAATCGCCACATCCGTTCCAGTTCCCATCGCAATACCCACATCACTTTTTGCCAAAGCGGGTGCATCGTTAATTCCGTCGCCGGCCATTGCAACTTTTTTGCCTTCGGCTTGCAGTTTTTCAACTACTTCCAGTTTATTCTGCGGAAGCATTTCGGCTTTAAAATCTTTGAGGTTTAATTCCGAGGCAACAGCTTTTGCGGTATCGTGATTATCGCCCGTAAGCATGATAACCTCAACTCCTTTTTGCTGAAGTTCAGTGATGGCGGCTTTACTGGTTTCCTTTATTTTATCAGCAATCACAACATAACCCACCACTTTCCCATCTACGGAAAGCATCGGCACGGTTTTGCCTTTTTGCTGTTCTTCTGAAATTTCTTTTTGAAGTGCTTCGGAAATATCCGCACCAGCCTCCTGCATCATCTTTTCGTTCCCGAGCGCAATCTTTTTGCCGTTGATAGTTCCGGTCACCCCTTTTCCGGTAACCGAATTGAAATCGGTAGTTTTTAAAACTTCGGAATTCTTTTCCTTTCCGTATTTAACAGTAGCATCAGCCAGCGGATGTTCGCTGTTGTGATTGAGCGAAACGATATATTGAAGCACTTCCTCTTCCGAAAAATCTTCCGAAAAACCTACTTTTTCAACAGACGGTTTTCCTTCGGTAATCGTTCCGGTTTTATCAATTATCAAAACGTCAATTTTATTTAGCGTTTCAAGCGCTTCGGCATTTTTGATAAGTACTCCGTTTTGGGCGCCCTTACCTACTCCAACCATTACGGACATTGGCGTGGCAAGACCCAAGGCACACGGACAAGCAATTATCAAAACCGCAATTGCATTCACCAATGCGTACACATATTGTGGTTCGGGACCGAAAATGGCCCACACGATAAAGGTTATAATCGAAATCATAACAACGATTGGCACAAACCAACCCGAAATTTTATCTGCCAGTTTTTGGATGGGCGCACGGCTTCTGCTGGCTTTGTTTACCATTTCGATTATTTGCGAAAGCAGGGTATCGCTACCTACTTTTTCGGCTTTCATTACGAAGGTTTGTTTCCCGTTGATGGTTCCCGAACTTACTTTGTCGCCCTCGGTTTTTGAAACGGGCACGGGCTCACCCGTAATCATCGATTCATCTATGGAGCTTTCGCCTTCAAGAATGCTGCCGTCCACGGGGATTTTCTCGCCCGGTTTTACGCGGAGTTTATCGCCTACTTCAATTTTATCGATTGCGATGGTTTCCTCTTTTCCGTCAACAATTCTAACTGCTTTGTTTGGTGCAAGTTTCAATAATTCCTTTACAGCGGAATTTGTTCGATTGTGCGCTCGGGCTTCCAAAACCTGACCCATTAAAACCAAGGTTAGTATTACCGTTGCTGCTTCAAAATAAACATGTACCGTTCCCATTTCGGTTTTGAATTGCGCGGGGAAAAAATCTGGAAACAGCATCCCGAAAACACTGAAAAGCCAAGCTACTCCAGCACCAATCCCGATGAGGGTAAACATATTGAGATTCCAGGTTTTGATGGAACGATAGGCGCGTTCAAAAAACATCCACGTGGCGTAAAAAACCACAGGAATTGAAAGACCGAATTGAACCCAGTTCCAATATTTCATTGGCATTAAATAGTACAATGGATTGTTGGGAATCATTTCGGACATTGCGATTATGAAAATGGGAAGCGTAAAGGCCACGGCAATCCAAAACTTTTTCAGCAACTTTTTATAGGATTTGTTTTCGGCGGATTCGTCGGCTTCCTTTGGCACCAAATCCATTCCGCAGATTGGGCACGAACCCGGTTCGTCACGAATTACTTCGGGATGCATTGGGCAGGTATACTCCGTTGCCGAGTTTGTTGAAGTTTTTGCCTCTTCTACCAAATCCATTCCGCAAACGGGGCAATCACCGGGTTTGTCATAGGTTTTTTCACCTTCGCAATGCATAGGACAATAGAAAGTACCAGAACTGCTTTGGTTGGCTCGTTTCTCTTCCTTTTTCTTTTTATGCTTTTGCGCGGCTTCGGCATCGTCGGGAAGGGAAATACTATACCTTCCACCGTCGTCTTCCAAAGCTTTTTCAAAAACGTTCAATGAAATGTGTTTTTCCATTTCAATAACCGCTTCAGCTTTTTCAAGATTTACCGATGCCTTGGAAACACCTTCAATTTCACTTAAAGTATTTTCCACATGGCCTCGGCAGCCGTTGCAGGTCATTCCGTGTATTTTGTATGTGTGTGTCATTTTTGTTTTTCAAGACGATTAATCATTTCTTTCATCTCTCTAATTTCCTTGCGCTGTGCTTCAATAATATCATTAGCCAGTTTTTTTACTTCGGGGTCTTGGATATCCACTCTTTCACTCGTTAAAATAGCGATGGAATGATGCGGAATCATTGCTTTCATCCACAAAACATCTCCAATTGGTTTCTGTGCCCGAACCAAGAAAAGTGCGCTACCAAATAGCAGCATGCTTCCCAATAGAATTGCAGTATTCTTTTTACGGTTTTTGTACATTTTCTTCATAAAGAAAAACATGATTAAAGCCATAGCCGATATGCCCAAACACGTCATGTAAAAACGGGTGAGGCTGAAATAGACATGGTCTATTTCATACGTATTTAAATACATCGTTATATACATTGCCACAAAAGAGGCGGCAAGCATTAAAACAAATTTTGTGTAAGGATTTCCGTGAGTGTTTTTATTATTTTCCATAATTCTTAATTTATAAGGTTATTAAAAACGAATAGATAGGCCACCTCCCGCACCAAAACGATTGTCGTAACTGGCCATTAATGAAAAGTTCTTTGAAAGAAAATATTCAAGACCTGCATTCCAAGTCAGTTCATCGCCGTAATTAATTCCTGTGGGCAGATCGTCCACCAAACCGAAATCGGCTTGGTATTCAATCATTCCAAAGGCAAGGGTTCGGGGAAAAATCATGATTTCCCGCTCCAGCCCAATTTGGGGGCGCAGCTTATTGTCTATCCGTACATCCAAATTAAATAAATAAGGTGTTAAATACCGAATTCCGGCAATAGCCGTGGTTTCAATTTCATCTAAACTATCTTCGGTTTCGTTTTCTACATTTACGCCTCCAAAAATGCGCAGGTAATCGTGCAAATAGCGCTCATAGGTTACCTCAGCCTCCAGATTTTGGTTCCAACCATACTCTGCCATTACATTGAATTGATTTCGCAAGTTGGAAGAAGTTAGATTCAATTCCGCCATATGCGAAGCCACATCTGCAGTTCCCCATGTATAAAAGTGATTGGCCTCATTCATGATTTTTGAAACAGGATATTGCTCCATTCTTGGGTCTCTCGGCGTTTCATAACTAAATACGCGCGCCATTCCACCCATCATGTGGTAAAGCACGTGGCAATGGAAAAACCAATCGCCGTAAGCATCGCCGTAAAACTCAATGGTCACCTCTTCCATTGGTGGAACGTTTACCGTGTGTTTTAATGGAGAATATTCGCCGTTTTTGTTGATTACCCTGAAAAAGTGCCCGTGAAGGTGCATGGGGTGGTGCATCATCGTGAGGTTGTTTAAAGTAATTCTCGTTACTTCGTTTCCCTTTATTTTGATATTATCGGTTTCTGAAAGCGGCACCCCGTTCATACTCCAAATGTAGCGGTTCATATTTCCTGTGAGATTCAATAGAATTTCGGTAACGGGAGTATCTTGGGAATAACTTGTTTTTTCGGGTGATTTCAGATAATCATAGGTATATTCTGAATTCATCCCCATCCCTTCCATTTGCATCGGCTCATTTTTCATATTCATTTTGGAATGATCCATCTTTGAATGGTCCATTTTCATTGAATCTTTTGGCATTTCCATTTTGGAATGATCCATTTTTGAGTGGTCCATTTCCATCCCGTCCATTTCCATTCCGTATTCCTCCTTCATTTCAAAACGCTCATCTTTTTTAGGCTGAAATTTTAAAGCGTGGGCGCCCATTTTCATCTTCATTCTAGCCATTTCCTGCATCATTGCAATTTTATCAGGTTTTTCAACTATAGGTGCTGGCAGAGTTTCTCCTTTGCCCAAATAAGCAAAAGTAGTTCCCGAACCATCCTGTGCCATGGCTCTAAATTCAAGTTTTCCACTTTGTGGGATGGTTACAATAAAATCATAGGTTTCGGCAATTGCGATAAAAGTTTTGTTCCTTTTTACGGGAGTTACATCAAGTCCATCTGCTGAAATTAAGAGCGGTGATTCGCCACCAAAAGTCATCCAAAATTGTGTAGAGGCTGAACCATTGATAATTCGCAATCTAACCTTTTCACCAGGTTTAAAGTTCGGATATTCCGCCAGCTGTTTACCGTTAATCAAAAAAGCAGAGTAATAAATATCGGCAATGTCGGCACCTTCCATTCGCTGTCTCCAAAAATCGATCTGGGCGCCTAACGCACCGCGACCAATTACTTGGTTTAACGGCGTTGAAGTTCCTTTTTTAATCTCATACCATTCACTGCCACGCTTTAATGTGCGCATTACATCTTTCGGCTTTTCATTGGTCCAGTCTGATAGCATAAGCACCAATTCCTTATCGTAATCCAAGGCTTTCTCTTTTGGCTGAATTACAATGGAACCAAAAACACCGCTCTGCTCTTGTAGCATGGTATGCGAATGGTACCAATAGGTTCCGGAATGGTTGATAGGAAAATTATAGGTGAAAGTTGTCCCCGCTTTTATTGGCGGCGTAGTCAATTAAGGCACTCCGTCCTGAAAATTTGGCAACAATATTCCGTGCCAATGGATGGAGGTTTCCACGTCCATTTTATTGATTACATGGATTATTGCCTGCTCTCCTTCCGTAAATTCAAGGGTCGGCCCGGGAATGCTTCCGTTTACGGTCATTCCCATAACCTCTTTGCCCGTGATATTTACAGTTTGTTGTTCAATGGTTAATGTATATTCACGAACGGGTCTTTCTTCTTCCTGTGAGTAGGAATAATTCAGAAAAACCAAATTCAGGAATATGGTTAAAATAAGTTTGTATTTCATTTTTTAAGATTTGATTGAATATGAGTACTTGCTCCGTAGAAAGTTGGAGTTTTAATCATGAGATGTCCGCCGGAGTTTAGTCGAAGCCAAAACCGAAGGACGGGTATTAATCAAATCAGAAAAGTCTCGTACAGAATATTAAAATCCCGTTCGAGAGGTGGCGGATTGTAATCCGCAAAGAAGGTTTTTTCTGCGGAAGCTATTTCAACTTCCTGCAATACAAATACCGAAACGAATGTTGCTACAAAGGTTTTGTTTAATTTTAAATCGAACGAGGCTTTTGCAAAATTATCGTCAGTCTGTATTTTGGTAAAATGGTTTTTACAGCAATCGTGGCTTTCGGGAGCAACACTTTCATCACCACAATCCGAAACGAGGGCATTTTCATCCATTCCGCAGGAAAGATGTTTTTCACCCAAGGTAACCTCAGCCATCATTTCCATCCCGCTGCAGAAGTGCTGCGCATAGGCTATCCCTGAACTGCTGGCGAGTATCAGTATGGAAAGAAATATGGAAATGGTTTTTTTCATGCTTTCGCAAAAATACAAAAAAGCCTCCCAAATAAAATGGAAGGCTTTGTTAAAGTTATTTTACCTCGGAATCGACCCTTCCGCATTTCAGCATTTTATCGCCAAAATATGGGTTTAAAATATCTTTGCTGCTGCTTATCCAATAGGCGCCTTTATTGTTGAAGGCCATTGGGCAATACTGCTTGTAAAGCGTCCCGGATTTTAAACTTCCCTGTAGCATCTTTTCAATACTACCACTTAAAGTTTCAAAATTTTGTCTTTGAACACCAATATCTTCGGAAGCTGCCATTGCTGCTACTGCGGTTTGTGTTTCTTCATCTGCTTCTGAATCTTTAAGAAGCGCTTCAAGTTTTGAAGATTCTGTAGCCGTTTTAGCGGCATCTGTATTTACCAAAGCTGCTTCAACCTGCAAATATTGATCAAAAATAGCCTCTACTTTTGGATCATTGAATTCTGCTTCTACTTTAGCAATTTCATATGTTTTTGGCTCTGCATTGTCAACCGTTACAACTTCTGGCTCGTTTTGTTTTGCGGTTTCTTTACAAGAAGTAATTGCAAATGCTGCAAACGCAAAAAAGAAAATAAAAGAATTTTTTTTCATTTTAAAAGTCTATTTAGTGATGCAAAGGTATTAAAAAATCAGCGCGATTTGTATTTCTGAAAGTAAAAAGCGGGGAGCAAAATAAGTAGTAACAATGGCTGGATTAAAAATCTTCTAACATAAAACAGAACAAAATGCCTGCTAGATTCTTCCGAAGTAAAAATTATAAAACTAAATGCCATAAAAAGTATCACAAAAAGAAAAGTGTAAAGTATCAGGGAGATTTTAATAATTTCCCTATCCCTAAAAACCACCCAAAGAATAGCTAAGGAAATAATAGTATTCAGCAAAAACCGTAATGCAATTCCTGTCTGCAGTGCAAAGGTGTCCATTTCCGGTAACGACATTGATTTGTAATCCATTTCAAAAAAATGAAGCAATGGGTCGTAAAACAGGGAGTTTTCAAAAGCGCGAATCAAGACCAGCAAACTTGCGAGAATTATAACGCCAAATATTTTTAGAATCCTTTTCATTTAGCCGAATTCGGTTTCAGCATCCGCACCCAAATCATCCATAAAATAAAAACCATACTATAAATAATACCTGGAAAAACCACGGAATGCAACACATTTTCATACTGTGGATATTTATAAAGCGATACAGTAAGTATCGCAATGCGAAGTAAATTCACAATGTAAATCAATACCACTCCAGCAAAAAGAAACAGCAGGGTTTTTTTGAAATCTTCAGCAAAAGCGACAATAAAAGCTACAAACAAAATGATAATACTAATGGAATTGCAACCCTCCACAATATTTACGGTGTATTTGCTGTCAATGGTCAGCAACATTCCCTGATCTATGGAATCGGGCATTAAAATTGAATTATACCCGAATGCGCCCAATATCGCACTGCTCTGTTTCGCAACAAGGTTCGTTATAAAATCAGGAAAGTAACTTCCGTTTTCCGAAGCTTTCAAATACAATCCATACACTACGCTCATTAAAAGATATGTACCCATGAAAAGCACCACAAAGCGAATGACGGTTTTGTATTTTTTAAAAAGTTCCTTCAAAAAGTTAAAGTTTGATATTGTTTTTCCTGCAAATTAACCCACATTCGGAAATCATAATTTTCAGCGCTAGTATTTAACAAAAATACAGGAATTGTTTTTGGTGTTTGTAACGGTTTTGAAATACTTTTGCCAAAGCAATCAACATATACAAACCTAATGCCTTTTACACACTTAAAACCAAAAGTAACAACAATACTCGCAAACGCGAACGAGAGTGCCGAACAACGCTTAAAAGAAATTTGCGAACTGCTTCAATCCTCCGTAGGCTATTATGACTGGGTTGGATTCTATTTTGCAAACGAAGCAGAAAAAACACTTCATCTAAAAGCTTTTGCTGGCGAACCTACGGACCATACGGTCATTCCCTTCGGAAAAGGGATTTGCGGACAGGTTGCTGTAAGCAACAAAAACTTTGTGGTGCCAGACGTAAAGGCCCAGGACAACTACATTGCGTGCAGCATTACCGTGAAATCTGAAATCGTAATCCCGCTTTTTAAGAATGGAAAGAATATTGGACAGATTGATATCGATTCGCACGTGGAAGATCCATTTTCTGTCGAAGACGAACAGTTTTTGGAATGGGTAAACGAAGAAGTTGCGCTGATACTATAATTATCTGATAAGAATTTTAGGCGCCACTTCTTCTTAAATTCCAAATTACAAGCTCCAAATTTCAAAGCAAACAATAAATCTATTTGGGATTTGGAATTTAAAATTTTGGAATTTTCGAAGCTTACATTCCAGTTCTAATTGCTTCAACCGGATCGAGCTTTGAAGCTGAAATTGCCGGAAGAATTCCTGAAATTAAACCAATTGCAGCAGAAATTGCAGTACCAATGAACATGTTCCAAGGCGAGAGCACAAATTCAAAATCTCCGGTAAAACTAGAGGCGATTAATGAAACTATAAATACCAAAAACAACCCTATCAATCCTCCAATTACGGAAAGAATAACCGCTTCAAACAAAAATTGGAAAAGGATAAATTTATTTTTCGCACCCAATGATTTTTGAATACCGATTAAATTGGTTCTTTCCTTTACACTCACGAACATAATATTGGCAATCCCAAAACCGCCCACAAGCAGCGAAAAACCACTGATTATTAGGCCAATTATATTCATACTTCCAGTAATCTCGTCTATAAAATCAGCAAAGCCTTGTAATTGATTTATAAAAAAGTTACTTATTTCATCAGGTTTCAATCCTCGCTTTGTTCGTAGTTGCTGCGTAAGCATCGCTTTAAACTCGGCAATATCCACATCCTTCTCGGGTTTTATCACTATCTGCGGAAAAGTGTTTTTGTTGTTATCGCCATAAATTCTTCGCACAACATTCACGGGCATCCAAATGGAGGTGTCCTTAGAGTTTCCGAAAAGACCAGCTCCTTCTTTTTCCAAAACTCCAATTACGTTAAATTTTCTGCCATAAATGCGCACTTCCTTCCCAATAGCGGTTGCGGCATCACCAAAGAGCTGATTGGCAATTTCATCGCCCAAAACAACGACCATAGACCCACTGTTCGATTCAGATCCGTTAAAAAAACGTCCCTCTTCCAATTGAAGCGACTCAATATCGTAATAGCTATCGGTCACCGCACCAATAGGAACATTATCTACTTGATTATTTTCGTATTTTACACTCTCGTTTGGCACGTTTAACGTAAAGGTAGCGGCTTCAACATTTGGAGTATTTCGTTCCAAATATTGATATTCGTCAAAGGAAACATCCGGGAATTGCTGCCATTTCCAACGAGGAATATCTGTTGGCCCAAAATTAAAGCGCATAATAATAATCGTGCTGTTGTCCAGCCCGCTGATGCTTCCCTCAATTTCACGTTTCAAGGAATCAACCGCCGCCAAAACCGCAATGATAGAAAATATCCCAATGGTTACGCCCACCAATGAGAGGAAGGTCCGCAATTTATTGTTCCGAAGCGCATTGAGCGCAAAATTGAAACTTTCCTTTAAAACGCGAAGATATATCAGCATTTACGATTTTAGATTAATGATTGACGATTTTCGATTTCGTCCCAATTGCTATCGGGATCGATTTCAAAAAGGGTTAATAAAATTATGAAAAGTAAGACGTTTTCTCTTTGCTTATGTTACAAATTTACTATGCAATTATGTACTTTTGCACCTTAATTTTCGATAATGAACAATTCCAAAAAAATTACTTCTGCTTTAATTTCCGTTTTTAGCAAAGATGGGCTTGCCCCGATTGTTAAAAAACTACACGAACAAAACGTAAAAATCTACTCTACCGGAGGCACCGAAAAATTCATCAACGATCTTGGTATCGAGGTGATTGCGGTAGAAGATATAACCGATTACCCTTCCATTTTGGGCGGTCGCGTAAAGACTCTTCATCCAAAGGTTTTTGGTGGAATTTTGAACCGTCAGGACCACGAAGGCGATGTTGCCGAAATGGAGCAATACAACATTCCGCAGATTGATGCGGTGGTTGTGGATTTGTACCCTTTTGAAAAAACGGTTGCGTCGGGCGCTTCGGAAGCGGATATTATTGAAAAAATTGACATAGGCGGCATTTCCTTAATTCGCGCCGCCGCGAAAAATTTTAAGGACACCATTTGCGTTTCCTCGGTTGATGATTACGCTGAATTTTTGGAATTGATTTCAGCAAACAATGGCGAAATCTCGTTGAAGGACCGCAAGCGTTTTGCAGCAAAATCCTTCAACGTTTCTTCAAATTACGATACCGCGATTTTTAATTATTTCAACAAAGAAGAAAAATTACCTGCTTTTAAATTAAGTGAAACCAATGGGCAGGAACTTCGCTACGGCGAAAACCCACATCAAAAAGGGTATTTCTTCGGAAATTTTGATGAAATGTTCACTAAACTTCACGGAAAGGAATTGAGCTACAACAACCTTTTGGACGTTGACGCAGCCGTAAATTTGATGAGCGAATTTAAGGGCGAAGCGCCAACGTTCGCAATTTTAAAACACAACAATGCCTGCGGAATCGCACAGCGCGAGACCGTGCAGCAAGCCTATATGGCTGCTTTGGCGGGCGATCCGGTTTCAGCCTTCGGCGGAATTTTAATCAGCAATGTGGAAATTGATGAGGCAACCGCACACGAAATCCACGATCTTTTTTGCGAAGTGGTCATCGCTCCTTCCTTTTCAGCAAAAGCACAGGAAATTTTAGAAGGAAAAAAGAACAGAATCTTGTTGGTACAAAAAGAAATTGAACTACCTTCAACAACCGTTAGAACTTGTTTGAACGGCGTTTTGGTCCAGGATAAAGACAATATTACAGACAGTGCTGAAATTTTAACGCATGCAACAAACAATAAACCCAATTCCCAAGAGTTAGAAGACTTGTTGTTCGCTTCAAAAATTTGCAAGCACACAAAGTCGAACACTATCGTTTTGGCAAAGGGAAAACAACTTTGCGCCAGCGGAACCGGCCAAACCAGCCGCGTTGACGCGTTACGGCAAGCTATAGAAAAAGCACAATCCTTTAATTTTAACCTTGAGGGAGCCGTGATGGCGAGTGATGCATTTTTCCCGTTTCCCGATTGTGTGGAAATTGCGGACAAAGCAGGAATAACAGCGGTAATCCAGCCCGGAGGGTCAATCAAGGACCAATTGAGCATCGATTATTGCAACGAAAATGAAATGGCAATGGTATTTACCGGAACGCGCCATTTTAAGCATTAAATTTTATTACATTTGTTAAAAACCAAACTTAACACGTTAACTTTCAATACCACCGACTTATACTATGGGATTTTTTGACTTCCTGACTGAAGAAATAGCCATTGACTTGGGTACTGCAAATACCCTGATAATCCATAACGACAAAGTTGTTGTGGACGCCCCCTCAATTGTTGCACGCGACCGAACTACGGGGAAAATAATTGCCGTGGGCCGTGAAGCCGCAATGATGCAGGGAAAAACACACGAAAATATTAAAACAATTCGCCCTTTGAAAGATGGGGTAATTGCAGATTTTGACGCCAGTGAAAAGATGATAAATATGTTCATCAGCGACATTCCCGCGTTAAAAAAGAAATGGTTAAAACCTTCGTTGCGGATGGTGGTTTGTATTCCCAGCGGAATTACCGAAGTGGAAATGCGCGCCGTAAAGGAAAGTGCCGAACGCGTTAACGGAAAGGAAGTGTATTTGATCCACGAACCCATGGCAGCAGCCATCGGTATTGGGGTTGACATTATGCAGCCCAAGGGAAATATGGTCGTGGACATAGGAGGAGGAACCACTGAAATTGCCGTAATCGCCCTTGGAGGAATTGTTTGCGACAAATCCATAAAAATTGCGGGAGACGTTTTCACGAATGATATTGTGTATTATATGCGCACCCAACACAACCTTTATGTGGGTGAAAGAACCGCGGAAAAGATAAAAATCCAGATTGGTGCCGCAACCGAAGATCTTGAACTTCCACCAGATGAAATGGACGTACAGGGTCGCGATTTACTTACCGGAAAACCGAAACAGGTACAAACTTCCTATAGAGAAATCGCTAAAGCATTGGACAAATCCATTCTTCGAATTGAGGATGCGGTTATGGAAACCCTTTCGCAAACACCGCCAGAACTTGCAGCTGATATTTACAACACTGGAATCTATCTTGCAGGTGGTGGCTCGATGCTTCGCGGGCTTGACAAAAGGCTTTCCCAAAAAACCGATCTTCCGGTTTATATTGCCGAAGACCCATTGCGCGCCGTAGTTCGTGGTACAGGAATTTGCTTAAAAAACCTGAACAAGTACAAAAGCGTGCTGATTAAATAATTTTTCAGAAGAAACCATTTTTCTGAAAAACTCAAATAGAATAATTGCCCATTTATGGCGTTGCTCCCATTAGAAAGCAGAATATTTTAACCCCACAAAGCAATGCAGCAGATTATATATTTCTTCATTCGGAATAAAAATTTCCTGTTGTTTGCCGTGCTTTTTACAATTTCCGTAGCGCTTACCATCCAAACGCACAACTATCACAACGATAAATACATTAGCTCTGCCAATTTTATAACCGGTGGAATATATACATTCAGAAATAACATTACCGACTACTTAAATTTAGGAAAAGAAAACCAGCAGTTGCTAAACGAAAATTTAATGCTTCGGAAGAAACTGGATCAATTTAAGGAAGTAGTAAATGTTGAAAAACTGGACAGTACCGTGCTTCCCAATAAATTCAACTATTTCACTGCGCGGGTAATCAATAACAATTATTCAAAAACCAAAAACCAGCTTACCCTTGATAAAGGCCGAAGCGATAGCTTAAAAATTGATTTGGGCGTAATTTCTTCAAAAGGAATTGTTGGTATTGTGAGCGATGTTTCCAAAAATTACGCGACTGTGCAATCTATTTTGAATACGAAAAGCCGGATAAACGCAAAACTTAAGAAATCAAGCCACTTCGGATCACTTATATGGAATACAAAAGATCCGAACGTAGCACAATTAGTTGACATTCCACGTCTTGCACAGCTGGAAAAAGGAGATACCATTATTACTGGCGGGCGCTCTACTATTTTTCCCGAAGGTATTTTGATAGGAACAATTAAAGACTTTCATCTCGATAACGATGATAATTATTACTATGTAAACATTGATCTTTTCAATGATATGACGAGCTTGGAGCACGTTTATTTAATTGAAAATAACGAAGCAGCGGAAATTTTGGAACTGGAAAAAGGAGTGGAAGATGTCGAACAGTGATATCATTATAAATATCGTCCGTTTTATACTGTTGGTTTTCCTTCAGGTGCTGTTGCTTAACAATGTAAACCTGGCAGGATACATTAACCCGTATCTTTATATTTTATTCATAATTCTTTATCCTTTGGACGGCATCAAAGGACTTTTGATTTTTTTCAGTTTTCTTTTGGGGCTTTCCATAGATATTTTTGAGGATTCGGGAGGCGTGCATGCCGCAGCCTGCGCCTTTATTGCATACATTCGGCCCGTTGTTTTAAAATATTCTTTTGGTGTAAGTTATGAATACAATAGCGTCAAAATCAAGAAAGCCGACCCAATGGAAAGGCTCACATATATTGCTTCCTTGGTTTTTATGCATCATTTTGTATTATTTTCTTTAGAAATTTTCAGTTTTAAGCATATTCTTTTATTGTTGAAATCCACATTGTTTTCTGGTCTGTTTACAATTATTGTCGTTGTGTGCACAATGATTCTTTTCAATAGAAAATCATCATGAGAAAAATTGTATTAATAGCATTGGTTTTGCTAAGCGGGATACTTTTTACCGCAAGACTTTTCTATTTGCAGGTTTATGACGCTTCTCCAGATTCGCTATCGCAAAACAGCGCCATTAAAGTGATGTATGATTATCCGCAGCGCGGCTATATGTTTGACAGAAATATGAAACTTTTGGTGTCCAACCAACCTTCGTATGATGTCATGGTAATTCCGCGCGATGTTAAACCGCTCGACACTTTGGAATTTTGTGGTTTACTGAAAATTACAAAGGAAGAATTCAAGGAAATTCTTCATAAAGCACGAGTGTATTCGCCAAGATTGCCCTCCGTTGTGATTCCCCAGCTCAACAAGGCCGACTATGCTTCCCTTTCAGAAAAAATGTATAAATATGAAGGGTTTTACATCCAGCGCCGTTCCCTTCGCGAATACCAAGTGGACCATTCGGCAAATGTGATGGGCTACATTGCGGAAGTGAACAATGCCATCATCGAAAAAAACCCATATTACCAAATGGGAGAGCTCATTGGTACCGCCGGTGTGGAAAAGGAATACGAAGAAGTGTTGCGCGGCGTAAAAGGCGTGAAATATATTCAGAAAGACCGCTTCAACAGAGATATTGGGCCCTACAAAGAAGGAATTTTTGACACTTTGCCAGAACGCGGCCACGATGTACAATTGACCATCGATGCGGTACTTCAAAAATATGGCGAAGAATTAATGGTTCACAAAAGAGGGGGTATTGTGGCGATTGAACCCGAAAGTGGTGAAATACTTGCCCTGGTAACGGCACCAAGTTATGACCCGTCACTTTTAGTGGGACGAGATCGGTCAAAGAATTTTACAAAATTGTGGTACGATACTATTAGCAAGCCACTTTACGACCGGGTTTTGATGGGTGAATACCCCCCCGGATCGCCTTTTAAAACTTTAACGGCATTGATAGGTTTGCACGAAAATGTGGTAGATACTCTAGATACTTTTGCCTGCTATCACGGTTATCGCTATGGAAACCGTACATTGGGCTGTCACTCCCACCCTAGCCCCTTGGCAATGGTCAGCGGAATTGCAAACAGTTGCAATGCCTATTTTTGTAATGTTTACAAACGGATTATCGATAAATACCCCAATCCACGTGAAGGCATTGATCATTGGCGCGAAGGGCTTTTAAGTTTTGGACTAGGTGATTTTTTGGGTTATGATCTTCCCAGTGGTAAACGAGGCAATATTCCCACTTCAAAATACTACAACAAAATTCACGATTATCCGGCACATAATTGGTCTTCATTGGCAACCATTTCAAACGCCATTGGACAAGGTGAAGTTTTGCTTACGCCTATGCAAATGGCAAACTTTACAGCGGCTATCGCCAATCGTGGTTATTATTACACACCCCATATAATTAAAAATGTTATCGGTCCGGATACAATTCCCCAGAAATTTCGTGAAAAACATTACACTACTGTGGAACCCGAACACTTTAAACCCGTGGTGGAAGGTATGTTTCAGGTTTACAAACGCGGGACCGCGTCTTCCATACAAATCCCGGGAATAGATATTTGCGGAAAGACCGGAACTGCTGAAAATTTTACCAAAATTGACGGTAAACGCGTTCAATTAACAGACCATTCCATTTTTGTGGCTTTTGCGCCAAAGGACAATCCAAAAATCGCCATTGCGGTTTTTGTTGAAAACGGCTATTGGGGTTCGAGATGGGCGGGACGCATCGCAGGCCTTATGATTGAAAAATATCTAAAAGGCGAAATAACCCGGACCGATATGGAAAAATATGTGCTGGAAGGCAGTTTGGAAGCAGAATACGCCAAACCCTACAGCGGACAACCTTTTTCAATTAACCGCTAATGGCAGGAGGCAGAACTTATGTACGCTTTGATTGGCTAATGATTTTTATGTACATCGCCCTTGTAATAATGGGGTGGATAAACATTTACTCTGCCTCCTTGAGCGACACCGCAAAAGGGTTTTGGGATTTTGACCAAATCTACGCCCGACAGTTTATGTTTATTGGGTTTAGCATACTTCTGATAATATTTTTACTTGCCATAGAATCAAAGTTTTACGAAAAATTCGCAAGTGTTTTCTATATTATTTCCCTAATATCTTTGGTCGGGCTTTTTGTCTTCGGAAAAAATATTTCGGGTGCTACTTCTTGGTATGCCTTTGGTAGTTTTAGTCTTCAACCCAGTGAATTTGCAAAAGCCGCAACTGCTTTGGCACTCGCAAAATATGTGAGTGATATTCAAACCAATATGCAGGAATTGAAACATCAAATTGCAGCTTTTACAATTATAGCCTTGCCTGCCGTTTTGATTGTTCCGCAGCCAGATCCCGGAAGCGCACTGATTTATGCTGCGTTTGTCTTTACACTTTATAGGGAAGGATTGCACGGGGTTTACCTTTTGTTAGGCTTATTTGCTGTTATGCTTTTTGTTTCTACACTTGCATTCGGTGCTGTTTGGGTAGCGATTGCCATTACAGTAATTGGCGGTATTATTTTCTTTAGAAATAGAAAAAAACGTCCCAGTATTATTACTGTCTCTTATACACATCTCCGAGCCCACGAGACGGACTCCTATCTCGT
>OJBP01000463.1_pt1 | contig 20863 bp, 18 predicted proteins | sample 1590691 | NCBI WGS metagenome assembly OJBP01 (sample SAMN05416848, study PRJEB24817) | seawater metagenome | isolation source: Sea water | place: Canada:Atlantic | collected 2013-07 | reverse complement strand
CGAGATAGGAGTCCGTCTCGTGGGCTCGGAGATGTGTATAAGAGACAGTTGTAACACTAGTGATTGTATCATCTGGTCGCTACGTGCGATACGTTCTAAAAACCAGCCAACTCCGTCTGTCTCTTGTTTATCATCTAGAAATAATGTTTTATTCCAATGATCAATGGAAAATAAGACACCATTAATGCTTTTTTTAAGATTTAATGAATACGTAGTTTTTCCAGCTCCTGTATTTCCAGTAATGAGATATATCACTAAGATTCAATTTTCTTAGGCTCCTTACTCGCAGGTATTTCTAGTGATGAGTAGTCTAGTTTCCAGCCTATAGTTTCTACAAGTTTTTGCATTAACTGTACTGTTTCTAGCGCCTGTGTTTTTGCTTCCTCAAAGAGTCCGCTCTGTGGGATTTTATCGCGTATGTGTTGCTTTGCCTCTCTGTTTATCTCTGTAAGATCTGTGCTTGTAAAAGGATTTGCCCAGCCTTCTTTCTTATCATAATATTTAAAATCTGTCTCTACAGATAGTAATTCTGGCTCTGGAAAGTTAAAAAGTTTAATGGTTCTATTCTTATCATCTGCCTCCATTTTAATCTTAGTAAGATCAAAACCTATATGTGCTTTTGCATCTATGAGGACAATAGCCTTTTTTGAACCTAGTAATAGGTTCATCCATTTATTTTTTAAACTTTCGTAGTGATATATCTCTGCAAAGTCGCCTTCTACGGTGATAAATTTACACACCGTTCTTATGCGCTCCATAAGCACAACAGATTGTGCTTGAGCATCTGGCGCTTTAGATTTTCCAGAGATAAAGTTAAATACAAAATAAGAGAGTATCGCTCCTACGGCGAGCCCTATAAATACTAATTCCATAAAGTAAAGATACTAAAAGCCCTCAAAGACTTCACCATATAAAATGCCAGTAACCACAATGGGACACTGGCATCATAATTTAATATCAAGAATCTTTATACTAGTCTATTATTTACTCTCAGACTTAAAGCTTTGTATTGCCGCATTAGGCTCCATAATGGTATACTCTTTCCAGAAATTAGGATCATAATTAGACAAGTATGTTGCCTCCATCTCCTTAATTTCTTCTACAGCATCATAAGTACTTTGATCAATACTAGTGGTGCTAAAAACAACTAGCTCCTTTTTTGAATAGCTAGTGTTTGCTATTTCAATCTCCATCGCTACTTCATTTTGCTTTCGGCGACCTCCTACATTTTTGTTTTTTTCAATGATTTTTAAAGGCCTATCTATACCAACGCGTTCTCCGTTTTCTAGCTCCATAAATCGCAATGAGTAACCACCATTATCATCTTTTGCATAGATGCTTTTACCCTTATACAAATACTTCTTGTAGCTTATACCAAACATCCCAAAACTAGACAACTTACGCACATTCTCATACTCTAGACGCATTACTGCAAAGTCATCAGTATTTACATATAAGGTTCCCTTAAAATCTTTTCTTCCCTTAGGTTCAAAGTCTATTACATAAACAATATCATCACCTATTGCCGTAATTTCTCTTTTAGTAAACTGATAACGATTGGATTTTGTTAAGAAGTCAAGCTTTGTATCCTCCTTATAAAACATAGCCTCAAACAGATCAGAAAGGTCAGATTTTATACTTTCTGTAATGGCTTGCTCCTTGTCATTTTCTTCTTGCTCTGTATCTACCTCTATTTTAAGTCCGCCATTTGAACTGCCCATTTTTGTAGAGTCATCTACTTCTATAGTGGTACCTATGATTCCAGATTTTATTTTAAAGTAAGAATCTGCTTTTACATTTTTCTCAATAATTTCTTCAAGCCTTTTTCCAAAACTCTCCACCCCTACATTTTCTTTAGTTTTATCGTAGAGCTTTGCGGCTTTATCTATAACGAGCTTTTGATTGTCATAATTTCCAGAAAGTGTTCCTACAGACTCACTGTAGTAATCACTCTTCTTTGCGACAGACCCCACTAGACTATCCATAAAGACTTGGTTAAATTCTGGAATAGTCGTTTTTTCTACTTCGATATCCATTTTATCAATACGATCTGACTCAGACTGTCTGAAGAATATTTTTTTCTCAGTGAGCGCATTAGGATAATTGACAACTATATTCTCTTTAACGCGCTCTATAATCTCCTCTGCATCTAGCGGATTATTTGTGAGAAACACATTATCCAGTTCGTTTGTTTTCACACGCAGCGATATAATGGTATCCATCACTTTCTTAGGAAAAATAGCCACCTCTTCATATCCCATAGATGAGATATACACAGAGTCTCTAAGTGTAGATAGTTTATGCTCTCCAAGAGTAAAGATGCCTTCTTCATTTGCGATTGTGCCTGTGTTTTTAGATAATTTTACAGTCGCAAAAGGAATGGGTTCTTTAGTCCTTTCATCAATTACGGTTACACTATAAGATTGTGCTGCCGCTGTAGTAGCGCAGGTTATTGTAAGTAATGTGAGAATGAATTTTATAAGTGTCGTCATAAGATGGTTATTTAATATATAGACGCTAGAAAAATTAAAATGGTTGCCTAAACTATTAAAATGACGTCTTAATTGTCAATATGTTACGCTCTAAAACTAAAAAAGCGTCCATCGGGACGCTTTTGTTATTCTTCTTCTTTCTCTTTAAGAGCTTTCATCTTTTCTTTTGCTTCGAGTAATCGCGCTTCACTAGCGTCTCTCTTCTCGCGCTCTTTCTTTTTCTTACGATCCATAAGCTTAGAATGCTTAGCTTTATTTTTCGTGTTCTTAGGAGTTCCTCGTTTTGCCATGGTGCAAATATAGTAAAGGTTAGGTATTCGCTTTCGCGAAAGCGTTTTTCATCTCAATAAATGCTGCTACAGGATTATCTGCATTCCACACACCACCTAGAGCTCCTACACCTTTGAAGCCAAGTTTTAGTGCTTCTGGAGTCGTAGTTGCATTTATTCCTCCCATACCTACAATATCTTTATTGATGTGACGCACATCAAAACCTCGACCCTTCATATCACTCTTAGAAATTGCCGAAAACACAGGGCTTAATAAGGTATACTCAAAACGTACTGCTTGCGATGCTAGATCTTCTGGTTCGTGGTAAGAGGAAGATACGCTATTGCCTATAGTAGTAAATGACTGTACGTATTGTTCTAATTGGTTTCCTTGGGCTCTCCACATCGCTTCTTCTAGATGCACACCCATAATATTAAACTGACTACACAGCTCTTTATGAAAGTTATGCGTCATTATACGATTATGATACGTAGCATCAACCATATTCAGGTATGCTATGTGATCATCACGACTCGCATTTGGTTTTCTAAGATGAAAATGAGATAACCCAGCTTCAAATAGTTGATGCAGCGTGGCAATCTCGTTTTCACTCGTTTCCTCAGGAGAAATTAATATGATCATCTATGCAGTTTTTACAACATCAATGATAGCATTTTTCTCTAGTACTCCAGATTGTCTCCACACCTGCTTTCCTGCTTTATAAAGAATCATAGTAGGTACTCCTCGCACATTATATTGAGCAGCAAGCGGCTGATTTTTATCTACGTCTATTTTTACAATTTTCACTTGATCACCTAGCTCGTCTTTTACTTGTTCTAGAATAGGCCCCAGTGTTTTACAAGGTCCGCACCATGTTGCATAAAAGTCTACTAAGACAGGAGTTTCAGATTGGATTATATCAAAAAAGGATGATTTCATCGTTGTGTATATTTTAGATTTATTGAAATATAATAAAATACCTCTGTACCATTAATGGCTTTAAGAGATTTATAACCTTAGTCGTTTTTGATGTATGTTCCTTAATATCTAAACTAGCACATTTTTGAACCAGTAAACACCCTCAAAACTACTCGCATTTACAGCTCTAATTCTCAAACATCTCTCTTCACATTTTTTAACAACGGGTGGTTAAGGTTTATTAATTGCTTTTACAAAAAGGTAGTTTCAAATTATCTTTAAGTAAACATTAAAAATTAAAATCATGAGTAATACAACACCTAATCCAGAGAAAACTAGCAAGAAAGAACAAGCGATTAATCTAGAGGCAACTCACGGCAAAGAGATTAATAATCAGGTAAAAGATAAAAAAGAGTTTACCCAGCCACGAGATAATCTAAAGAGTTAATCACTCACTATACATAAGAAACCCCGAAGAAATAATCTTCGGGGTTTCTTATGTTATAATAGCGCGTTGTCCTTTACGCTCTGTACAACTTCAGGATTAAGTAGCGTACTTATATCGCCTAGATTGTCTCCTTCCCCAGAGGCAATCTTGCGCAGTATACGTCGCATGATTTTACCAGATCGTGTTTTAGGTAATCCATTTGTAAATTGGATTTTATTAAGCTTTGCAATCGGGCCTATTTTTTCTGTAATAATCTGATTAATTTCCTTGCGTAAATTATCATGATCACGTCCTTCTCCAGTCTCCTTTAACGTTACATAACCATACAAGGCATTCCCTTTAATAGTATGAGGAAAACCTACAATCGCACTTTCGGCAACAGCTGGATGTTCATTAATAGCATCTTCTATAGGTGCTGTACCCAGGTTGTGACCAGAAACGATAATGACATCATCTACACGTCCTGTGATTCTATAATAACCCGTAGCATCTCTCAAAGCGCCATCTCCAGTAAAATACATATTATCAAATGCCGAAAAATACGTGTCTTTATACCTTTTGTGATCTCCCCATATCGTTCTAGCTATACTAGGCCATGGAAATTTAATGCACAACCTTCCTTCTACTTGGTTTCCTTTTATTTCTTTGCCTTGTTCATCCATTAAACAAGGCTGTATCCCCGGTAAAGGCAAAGTTGCAAATGTGGGAATTGTAGGCGTTGCAAAGGGGATAGGACTTATCATAATCCCACCGTTTTCCGTTTGAAACCAGCTATCAACAATTGGACATTTTTTCTTCCCTATATTATCATTATACCAGTGCCAGGCTTCCTCATTTATGGGTTCGCCTACGGTTCCTAAAACCTTGAGAGATGATAAATCATACTTCTCTACATAACTCAAGTTCTCCTTTGCAAGTGCTCTTATCGCCGTGGGTGCTGTATAAAATTGGTTTACTTGATGTTTATCTATTATTTCCCAAAAGCGTCCCCAGTCTGGAAAACTTGGAACTCCTTCATAAAGTACAGAGGTGGCACCATTTGCAAGTGGCCCGTAGACAATATAACTATGCCCAGTAATCCATCCTATATCTGCACTACACCAGTACACATCATCCTCCCTATATTGGAATACATTTTTAAATGTATATGCACTATACACCATATATCCCGCGGTAGTGTGCAACATTCCCTTAGGTTGCCCTGTAGAACCAGAAGTGTATAATATAAAAAGAGAATCCTCTGCTTCCATAGTTTCGGCAGGGCATTCTGTTGATGCTTCCTTTAACAGTGGTGCTACCCACTCATCACGCCCCTCTTTCATTACTACATCACCACCAGTGCGCTTTACAACAAGTACGCTCTCCACAGATGGAGTATTTTCTAATGCATCATCTACAATACTTTTAAGGTCAATTGTTTTATTACCACGATAGGAGCCATCGCTCGTAATAACCATCTTACAGCTTGCATCATTAATACGAGTACTCAATGCTGTACTAGAAAAACCGGCAAATACTACTGAATGCACCGCTCCTATACGCGCACATGCAAGCATAGATACCGCAAGTTCTGGTATCATGGGTACATAAATACACACACGATCACCGCGCGTCACCCCTTTAGCCTTAAGCACATTTGCAAACTTGCACACGCGCTCATGCAGGTCTTTATAAGTAATATGTTCGGCAGGATCTTCAGGGTTATTGGGCTCAAAGAGCAATGCAGTTTTATTACCACGAGTGTAAAGATGTCTATCGAGACAATTTTCTGTAATATTTAATTGGGCTCCATCAAACCACTTTACTTCTGGCTTTTTAAAATCCCATTCTAATACGGTATCCCAGCGCTTTCGCCAGACAAAATTTTCTTCGGCAATTTCTTCCCAGAACTGCTCAGGCTTATCTACAGACTTTTGGTAGACTTGAAAATACTCTTGTAGACCTTTTATGTGGTAATTACTCATTATGTATCCTATTTGATTGATAAAAGATATAGAGTATGACGCTAATAATGAAAACATTTAACGCTTTCGCGAAAGCGCACCAAAGACAACACCCATCACAATCTGCTTTAAATATAAAATTTTAACTAGTTAAGCTATAAATGTGCAACAGAGAGCCTTTTTATAACATTAAAATTATTCATTACTGATAATTAGCGGCTTACAAAAAATTTAAAATCAATCTTAATAAATAAAAAAACTCATCAAACATCTCGAACAATCGGTGAAAAGCAGTATTTTTTTAGATTAAAAGAATATTATTAGTTAATTAAATACATTTTCTGATGTAAAAACTGCTCTAGAGACAATTGCTTAAATTTTAATTCCCAAATCAATATTTATGACTAGACTAACCATACTACTGCTAGTTGTTTTAAGTACTGTATACTCTTTTAAATCCTACAGTCAAGAGACAATCTCTCAAGAAGAAATCTTATTAATAAAAGAAAAGCAATTCACCGTAGCAGAGATAGACTCTCTGATGCCTGCCATACTTGCCTTATTTAATGAGTCCAGTTATGAAAAAGTTATTGAGGTTGTACCACACCTTCTAGATAACGCTAAGAGAGTCAAATCACCTATTACTACATCTCGTTTAAGAAGTATTCTAGGAAATGCATTTATACAAGTAGACAATTTTCAGGGTGCCGAAGATCTTTTTAATAACGCCATTGAAGAAAATAAAAAGTCTAATGACACCTTTAATTTGGCAAGAAATCTTACTAATCTGGGAAATACTTTTTTTGAAGAAGATCCAGACAAGGCCATCACTTATTTTGAAGAAGCACTCGCCATAAGCCCAGAAATTGAAAATAGTATCCTAGTTGATTTTATATCAAATAACAACCTAGCTGAGTTATATGTAATAAAAAAGCAGCCAAATGAGGCGCAACACTATCTAAATCAAGCAAAGGAATTACTAATGAAAGGTGATTTTAATGGAAGGAAAAACAACTTTGAAGGAACCGTCTATCACGTTCAAAGTTCCATCTATCTATTACAAAACAGACCTAAAGAGGCGATTGAAGCCATTAATTACTCTATGGAGGTAGCTGGTGATGAACAAGATGACAACTACAAGATTGATAATTATAAAAACCTAATGAAGGCCTATGAAAGCTTAGGCAACTACGAGCAAGTAAATAGCATACGTAAAACCTATGATGTACTCGTCGAAAAGAGATACGAAGCAAACAAGATAAAACAGCAAAAAAATGCTACCTCTCGCTTTAACCTGAATAAATTCAAACAAGAACTACGAGCCTCAAAATTAGAAAATGAGCTCGCACTTCAAAAAGCTGGTGAGAACAAATTATTTCTAAAAACTTCACTCGCACTAGCAGCCATCCTGCTCTTATTTATCGGGACTTTATTACATGGTAGAAAGAAACGAAAAAGGCTCCTTGATAATTTAAAATCAAAAAACAAACAATATCTTCAAGCCAAAAAGAAATCTCAAAAACTAGCTAGAAGTAATACTAAATTTCTTTCTACAGTAAGCCATGAGTTGAGAACTCCGCTTTATGGAATTATAGGACTTTCTTCTGTATTTCTTGAAGACCCAGCGCTTAAAAATCATACAGAAGATTTAAAATCTTTAAAATTCTCTGCCGACTATCTACTAGCGCTTGTAAATGATATATTAAGCTTAAATAAATTTGACTCAAAAGAAGGCGAGCGTATCCAGAAGACTAACTTTAGACTACATAAATTAATACCTCACATTGTACAAACCCTTGAGTTTATAAATAAGAAAAATAATAACACTACAAAGGTGATTATTGATTCTAATATTCCAGATACCTTACTAGGCGATAAGACTAAAATCTCTCAAGTCCTCATGAACTTATCGAGTAATGCTAGCAAGTTTACCGAGGATGGCACAATCACCATAAAGGCCACACTTCAAGAAAAGAATAAAGATGTAAATACTATACTCTTTAGTATAGCAGATACAGGACAAGGCATTGCCAAAGAAGAACAAGCAAAAATCTTTACTGCATTTGCTCAAGTAGGAGCTATGTCAAACCATCAGGGTACAGGCTTAGGTCTTCCCATTGTCAAGAAGATTTTACACATTCTTGGCAGTAAATTATCCCTAATAAGTAGTCCAAATAAAGGTTCTACTTTTTCATTTACAATTGACCTAGAAACTGGATCCGACTCCTACCTAGAAGTCCAATCAGATATCTCAAGCTACGAACGTCTCAAAGGCAAAAAAGTACTTATTGTGGACGACAATAATATTAACCAACTAGTAACTAAAAAGGTACTTGAACAATACGGTATAAAAAACGAAAGTGCCAGTGATGGACAACAAGCTGTGAGCGCAGTAAAAAATAACGACTATGATTTCATATTAATGGATATTAATATGCCTGTAATGAACGGTATTGATGCCAGCATTGTTATTAGAAAGTTTGACAGCATAACTCCCATCATTGCTCTTACAGCCACAAGCTATAAAGAGGGAGATAAAGAACTAACAAAACACGGCATTAACAATAGCATACTCAAACCCTATAAGACAGAGATTCTTTTAGACATGCTCTTAATGTATAGCTCGACTTAAATAGTCATATATACATTTTCACTTAACATCGCTGGCTTTTTATCGAATCTGACCTACTTATAATATGGTTATCTTATTCTTTACGCTTTCGCGAAAATGGCTCTTTCAGTTTAGTTTTCTTCTAGCCTGAGGTTGTAGATAATGGGATGTTTTTTAATATCTACTCCTCTAAAAGATTCTAAAACCCTTCAAATTTTCAAGGAAATCTAAGTCTCTTTCTCGCGCTATACCGAGTAAACAGTCTTTATTCTTCTAAAAATTCTCTAAAACAAGGAGTTCTAACGCAACAGACCACAAAAACCTCAACACACAATAAATCAACACATTAAAACGTTTTTAAACGTTTACAAATACTTACAAACGACTATAAACGTAAGTAAACGTTTAAAAGTCGGCTAGGAATTGTGGTCTGACGCATATTTGCAGTGTTCTTATTTACAAGTGGTTATTATAATTTACTTATTAGGAACAAATGATTTTTTCGAGAACGGCTCGAGAAAGAAATATAACTCAATTTGGTAGGCTTAACCTACTCAAGAAAAACACATTATTATGAACGCATTACGCAACAAAGTACAGTTAATTGGAAGATTAGGTCAAGAACCAGAAATCACAACATTTCCTGATGGAAATAAAATTGCCAAGTTCTCCATGGCAACAGATGATTCTTACAAAGACAAGAATGGTCAGAAAATAGAACGTGCATACTGGCACAATATCATAGTACGCGGCGGCCTTGTCAAAGTGGTAGAAAGCTACATTCAAAAAGGACAAGAAATCGCAATAGAAGGAAAACTTACTAATCGTTCTTGGGAAGATAAAGATGGTGTAAAAAGATATATGACAGAGATTGTTTGTAACGAGTTATTAATGCTTAGTAAAAACAATTAATATTACATTTTTAATACTAAAGGCGCTCTTACGAGCGCCTTTTCTTATTTAAAGTTCATTAGGTTATCAATATCGCAATTACGTATATTTATATCTTAAAATACAAGCGATGAGCAACACCTATAAAACCACCGTAAACGAGGAGCACGAGTTCGAAGTTTCTCGTGATCAGCTATCTCAGTTAGACGCGGTACATACCTCTCAGAATTCTTACCATATTCTAGAGGATAACTCTTCTTTTAAAGCAACTGTGGTCTCCTCAGATTTCAGCAAAAAGACGTACAACATTCAGGTAAACAGCAACAACTATGAAGTTGTAATTAAGGATGAGGTTGACATTCTTATTAAGGAAATGGGCTTCACAGTAGGAGCTTCAAAGCAGCTTAATAATCTTATTTCTCCTATGCCAGGTCTTATTATTGATGTGCAGGTCTCTGCTGGTCAAGAAGTAAAAGAAGGTGACACGCTGGTGATTCTAAGTGCCATGAAAATGGAAAACAGCTTTGTATCCCATACAGACGGAGTTATCAAGGCCGTGCACGTTGTAAAAGATGACGCGGTAGATAAAGGGCAATTACTTGTAGAATTTGAAGAAGAAAAATAGATGAAAACTATAAAAAAAATATTAATTGCAAACCGTGGTGAGATAGCTATCAGGGTAATTCGCACGGCTAAGAAAATGGGTATTAAAACAGTAGCCATTTACTCTACTGTAGACCGTAATGCACCACACGTGCGCTATGCAGACGAGGCCGTTTGCGTGGGTAATGCGCCTTCATCAGAGTCGTATTTACTAGGTGATAAAATTATTAAAGTTGCTCAAGAACTTAACGTAGATGCAATCCACCCTGGCTACGGATTTTTAAGTGAGAATTCCGCTTTCGCGAAAGCGGTAACAGAAGCACAAATGATCTTCATAGGCCCAGAGGCACACGCAATAGAAATCATGGGAAGTAAGCTCGCAGCCAAAGAAGCTGTAAAAGCATATGATATCCCGATGGTACCAGGTATCGATGAAGCTATCACAGATGTAGAGAAAGCAAAAGCAATCGCAGCCGAAATAGGATACCCCATTCTCATAAAAGCCTCTGCCGGAGGTGGCGGAAAAGGGATGCGCGTGGTAGAAAAAGACAGCGAACTAGCATCACAAATGAGTACGGCTATTAGTGAAGCGACTGCAGCCTTTGGCGATGGATCTGTTTTTATAGAAAAATATGTTGCATCACCTAGACACATTGAGATTCAAGTAATGGCAGATAATCACGGTAATGTGATTCACTTGTTTGAACGTGAATGTAGCATCCAGCGTCGTCACCAGAAAGTAGTAGAGGAAGCTCCATCTGTAGTCCTTACTCCGCAACTTCGAGAAGAAATGGGGCAAGCTGCAATAAAGGTGGCAAAAGCATGTAACTATCGCGGCGCAGGTACCGTAGAGTTTTTACTAGATGATCAGCTCAATTTCTATTTCTTAGAAATGAATACTCGTTTACAAGTAGAACACCCAGTAACCGAACTTATCTCAGGTACAGATCTTGTAGAATTGCAGATACGCGTTGCTCGTGGTGAGAAGCTATCCATCGCTCAAGAAGACCTCAGCATAAAAGGACATGCCCTAGAATTACGTGTATATGCAGAAGATCCTCTTAATGAGTTCTTACCTAGTGTAGGAAATCTATCTACTTACATACTCCCAGAAGGAGAAGGTATACGTGTAGATAATGGATTTGAGCAAGGCATGGATATTCCTATCTATTATGACCCTATGCTTTCTAAACTTATTGTTTATGCTCCTACGCGTGAAGAGGCAATAGAATTATTATCTAAAGCCATAGATGATTATAAAATAGAAGGTGTGCAAACTACACTTCCTTTTGGAAAATTTGTTTGTGAGCATGATGCCTTCCGCTCTGGAAATTTTGATACACATTTTGTAAAAAATTATTATTCTCCAGAAGCTTTAAAAGAAGGGTTTAAGGAAGAAGCACGTATTGCTGCTCTTATCGCTCTCAAACAACATATTAAAGAACAAAATATCTTACGCCTACCAACTGTATAACCTATGGATGCTAACATAAAAACGCTCAACGAAAAAATTGAACTCGCACACCTAGGTGGCGGTCAGAAACGTATAGACAAGCAGCACGAGAAAAAGAAACTTACTGCTAGAGAACGCATACACTACTTACTAGACGATGGCTCTTTTGAAGAAATAGGTATTCTTGTTACACACCGTACTACAGATTTTGGTATGGAAAAAGAAATCTATTATGGAGATGGTGTGGTTACTGGTTATGGTACTGTAAATGGTCGTTTGATTTATTTATTTGCACAAGATTTTACGGTTTTTGGAGGTGCACTCTCTGAGACACATGCCGAGAAGATTTGTAAAATAATGGATCTCGCTATGAAAACTGGAGCTCCATTAATAGGGCTTAATGATTCTGGTGGTGCACGTATACAAGAAGGTGTACGCTCACTAGGAGGTTATGCAGATATCTTTTACCGCAATGTGCAAGCATCTGGTGTGATCCCGCAAATCTCGGCTATTATGGGGCCTTGTGCCGGTGGAGCAGTATACTCTCCAGCAATGACAGACTTTACTATGATGGTAGAGAACACCAGCTACATGTTTGTAACGGGCCCTAACGTTGTAAAAACGGTAACTAATGAAGAAGTAACCTCAGAAGAACTAGGTGGCGCAAGTACGCACAGCTCGAAATCTGGTGTGGCACATATCATCTCTTCAAACGACGCACAATGTCTTGAAGATCTTAAATCTTTATTAAGCTACTTACCTCAAAATAATACAGAAACACCGAAGAATTTACCGTTTACACTTAAGGATGAGGTGCGCGACCAGCTTGCAACCATTATCCCAGATAGTGCAAACAAGCCTTATGATATGCACGAGGTCATTACGGGTATCATAGATGAAGATTCTTTTTATGAAATTCATAAAGATTATGCTGAGAATATCATTGTAGGTTTTGCTCGTTTAGGAGGTCGTAGTGTGGGTATCGTTGCAAATCAGCCTATGTTTCTTGCCGGAGTGCTAGATGTAGATAGCTCAAAGAAAGCCGCACGTTTTACAAGATTCTGTGACTGTTTCAATATTCCTTTGCTCGTTCTTGTTGATGTTCCAGGTTTCCTTCCAGGTACAGATCAAGAGTGGAATGGTATTATCACAAACGGAGCAAAGTTATTATACGCACTTAGTGAGGCGACCGTACCAAGAGTAACAGTGATTACAAGAAAAGCATACGGAGGTGCTTATGACGTGATGAACTCTAAGCACATAGGTGCAGATCTTAACTATGCGTGGCCTAGTGCTGAGATTGCGGTAATGGGAGCAAAAGGAGCCAGCGAGATTATCTTTAGAAAAGAAATAAGCGCAGCAGATAATCCTGAAGAAAAACTACTTGAAAAAGAAAGTGAGTATGCAGAGAAGTTTGCAAATCCTTATCGTGCCGCACAACGTGGATTTATAGATGAAGTGATTATGCCACAAGACACTAGACGCAAACTTATCAAAGCATTTAGCATGCTAGAAAACAAGAAGGTCGAGCTTCCTAAAAAGAAGCATGGCAATATTCCTTTATAGCGCCTTATTTAAGAAAAATAAATACATCATTGCTGTATAAAGAGGCGCTCATAAGAGCGCCTCTTTTAATTGGTATTAATAACTTTGTAAGATGGTTGCAACACAAGAATTACACTCCCTTTTAAAAACTCATTTTGGCTACGATAATTTCCGCCCTAACCAGCAAAAGATTATAGAATCTGTGTGTCGTGGAGATGACGCACTTGTCATTATGCCTACGGGTGGTGGTAAATCCATGTGTTTTCAATTGCCAGCACTCGCACTGGATGGGGTTGCTCTTGTGATCTCACCACTCATTGCCTTAATGAAAGATCAGGTAGATGCGCTACGTGCAAATGGTATAAAAGCAGCCTACTATAATAGCACACAACCACTTGAAGAAACTCAGCAAGTATTAGCAGATTTACAAAGCGGCGCCATAGACCTTATCTATGTTGCTCCTGAAAGCTTACAAATGCTGGATGGCGCTCTGAATGCCGCAACCATTTCATTAATCGCCATAGATGAAGCACACTGTATCTCATCATGGGGTCACGACTTTAGACCTGCCTATACACAACTAGGCTATTTAAAAAGACGTTTCCCGAAAGCGCCACTTATTGCCCTTACCGCAACTGCAGACAGATCAACACAAGATGATATTGCAGATCAATTAGGAATAAGCAATGCAAAAAAGTACGTCTCTTCCTTTGATAGACCTAACCTCTATCTCGATGTGAGACCTGGCCAAAAACGTAATGATCAGATTCTTGATTTTCTTGAAGAGCACCCTGGAGAAAGTGGTATCATTTACTGTCTTTCAAGAAAAAGTACAGAGTCTCTAGCTGCCAAACTACAAGCTAACGGGTATAAAGCAGCTGCATACCACGCAGGGATGCACGCAGAGCAACGCTCAAAAGTGCAAGAAGATTTTATAAATGACACAACGCCTATCATCTGTGCTACCATCGCCTTTGGAATGGGAATAGACAAGAGTAACGTACGATGGGTGATTCACTATAACATGCCTAAAAATCTTGAAGGTTATTATCAAGAAATAGGTCGTGCTGGACGTGATGGTTTACCTGCTCACACCTTGCTTTTTTATAGTTATGCAGATACCTTGCAGCTAAGACAGTTTATAGACGGAGCAAAAAATGCCGACTACCAAATGGCAAAGCTCGATCGTATGCAACAGTATGCAGAAGCGCTGAGTTGTAGACGTAAAGTGCTTATCAACTACTTTGGCGAGTTTCTCTCTGAGGATTGCGGAAACTGTGACATTTGTAATAGTCCGCCGGCTTATTTTGACGGTACTGTACTTGCTCAAAAAGTACTTTCAGGCGTTGCTCGTATGCAACAAAAAGAAGCGATGGGTACCGTGATTGACGTTTTAAGAGGTTCGCAAAATGCTCAAGTATATGACAAAGGCTATCAAGAAATAAAAACATACGGAGCTGCAAAAGATGTTCCATGGAGAGATCTTCAGCAATATATTGTGCAGCTTATCAATCAGGGATTGTTAGAAATACGCTTTCGCGAAAGCGGAAGATTACTACTCACCCCACTTGCTAAAGAAGTTTTATACGACGGGAAGAATATACAACTGGCTAAACTCACCAAGGTTAAAACCGAACCTGTTACCAAAGAACGCAAACCTAAAAAACCAAAAGGAACCCTCTTTGAAAAATTACGCGAACTACGGTCAGAGCTTGCTAGAGATGCAAATGTGGCTGCATATATTGTATTCTCGGATGCCTCCCTCAAGGATATGGAAGATCAAGAACCTGTAACTCAAAAGCAGTTTTTAGACATTCAAGGTGTAGGACAAGCCAAAATGGAAAAATATGGCGCAGATTTTATTAAGGTGATTAAAGAGCATGTCCAAAAACCAAAGCCTAAAAGTGGTAGTAAAACGTATCTAGAGACTAAAAAACTCATACAGCAAGGCCTATCTCTAGAAGAAATTGCAGAGACCCGAAAACTCACTATAGGCTCTGTGTACAATCACTTGATGAAGTTGCATGATGAAGGTATGGAGGTAGACTTTTACCAATTTATACAGCCCGTAGAAGTAAAGCAAGTACACGACGCCATTTTAAAAGTGGAAGACGCAGATAAGCTCAAATCTTTCTATGAATACTTTAAGGAAGAGATGCCATATTGGAAAATAAGACTTGCCTTATATTTAAAAGGTAAGTAGTTTTCTTTTTTGCCTATTTTTAAGGCTATGAAAGAATTTACGCTTTCGCGAAAAATAGGCTTTATCATCGGCCCTTTGCTATGTATTTTATTACTCGCAGCACCCGTTGAGCTCATAAATCCAGCGATAGACAAGGTGATTGCTGTCGCTTTGTGGATGATTATCTGGTGGGTTACAGAAGCTGTTTCCATCTCTGTTACGGCACTTATTCCGCTTGCTCTATTTCCCTTACTCGGTATTGGAGACATAAAGGAAGTCGCCAGTAACTATGCAAATCCTATTGTGTATCTATTTTTTGGAGGATTTGTAATCGCGCTAGCGCTAGAAAAAGTTAACCTGCACAAACGGATAGCCCTCTCTATTCTTAAAATTACGGGCACAAAGGCAAACGAAATCATACTAGGGTTTATGATTGCCACTGGCTTAATGAGCATGTGGATTTCAAACACGGCAAGTACTGTAGTGATGCTCCCAATCGCCGTGTCTGTCATTCAACTTCTAATAGATGACGAAGATGGTTTTACAAAAAATGACCGCAACTTTGCTCTAAGCATTATGCTAGGTATCGCCTTTGGCGCAAACATAGGAGGAATGGCAACCTTAATAGGCACACCGCCTAACTCTGTAATGCTTGCATTCCTTAATGAGAGTTATAATATAGACATAGGCTTTTTCCAGTGGATGAAAATGGGAGTTCCATTCTCCATCATACTGATGATCATCACATATTTTATGATTACAAGAGTCTTCTACAAGAATAACCTAGGTAATATCGGAAAGTCTGGAAATATCATACAGACAGAATTAGATAAACTTGGTCCTATTTCAAAAGGAGAGAAAGTGGTCTTAGCCATATTCCTCATTACAGCAATCTCGTGGATGCTACGCTCCTATCTCAACCAACTACTACCAGAAATCACACTTACAGATACAACCATCTCTGTGATTGCGGCGCTGTTGATGTTTATAGTACCTATTGATTATAAAAAAGGTTCTTTTCCGCTTAATTGGGAAGATACTTCTCGATTACCTTGGGGAATTTTAATCCTCTTTGGCGGCGGTCTCGCACTTGCCTCTGGACTAGCACAATCTGGTTTTATAGATATGATAGGTTCCTACATATCACAGCAGGAAGACTGGAGTATGTGGGTGGTGACTGCCGTGCTTATTTTCTTAATGCTCTTTATGACCGAGTTGATGAGTAATGTAGCACTAGTTACTATTTTGATTCCGCTAGTGGTAGGTATTGCGATAGGGATGGATGTGCCCATTTTACAAATGGTGATTCCAGTGACCCTTGCTTCTAGTTGTGCATTTATGCTACCTATGGCAACACCACCTAACGCCATTGTTTTTGCAAGTGGTCACGTACGCGTAGACCAGATGGCGCGTGTGGGTGTGGTTTTAAATTTAATTTCGGTGGGATTATTATTTGCGCTGGCTTACTATGTGGTTCCAGTATTGTTTTGATTTTTAATCATTAAAGGTATATTTGTAAGAAAAATCATTCTATGAAGTTAAAATTACTCTTTGGTTTATTAATGTTTCAGAGTGTCGTAGCTCAAGCTCAAGAAATTTTTACTGATTCATTTGCGGGGCAGGGAGCTCCATTTTCACTACACACCATAGATGATGAATTATATGTAGGCCTTTTCGACCTAAACGCTAACAATATGGCTTACATTCAAAAGGTGCCGTTTAACGACCCTACTAATAAAACTACAGTAGCTGAAGCCCCGCCTGCAGTTGGTTTTATAAAACTAGCTTATGACGAAGATTCTAACACTCTTATAGGTGGAACAGCTAGTACTTTGTACAAGCTGAATTTAAATGATGCATTACCTGTACAAGGAGAGGCGATTAACAACTCTGCTATAAATACCCAAATGGGTGTAGTATTATCTAACAGTGTACTGTACTTTGTACGAGGTAATACAATTTTAAAATATTCTATAAATGACACTAACTACACAGAGACCATAGTTTTTGAGAATAATAACTCCATAATTATTGGAGAGGTTTTTAATAATGAGCTTTATTTCTTTGAGCGCACAGGGACCACAAACAACTTAGCCTTGTATAAAATCAATATTGATGACAGCTCTCCAGATCCTATACTAGTTTCAAATATGGATGGTTATGCTGGATTTGTGCAAGATGTCTACTTAAAAAATAGTTTGCTATACGCTACAATTGAACTCTCGGCAAACCATAGTATCATTAAGTTTGATCTAGACAACGCGCTACCAATTAGTCCCGAATTTCTTTTAACTCCGGACAATGCTCCTTTAGGCATCACTAGCTATGAATCCAATCTATATTATATCACTGGATCACAGAATATTTTCTTAATAGAAGATCCAGAATTATTAAACACAAAAGATTTCAAGAGAGAAAATTCAATTGTTTATCCTAATCCTGTAGTTAACGATAGATTGTATATAAGTTCTGAATCAAGTCATAGGTTTCAGTTAATAGATATCAATGGGAAAATAGTTTTGCAAGGAACTCACAATCGCGAGGCAATTACTTTGCACAATATAAACTCTGGAGTGTACTTTTTGAAACTATTCAATAGAGATGGTGAGGTTCTAGAAACTCAAAAAGTGATAAAAAACTAGCCACTGGGTACTATAGATTTTTGCAAAACCATTTTCTAATTTAACGGTGTTGTTTTAAAATTACGCTTTCGCGAAAGCACACTCATATCATAGCTCTGTAGGTTGAATACCACTTACACTAATGCCCAGATTTGTGAGTGTTTTGGTTTTCTTTTCATTACCCGTAATCATCGTGATGGAATTTACTTCTAGATGTTTTAAGATTTTTGCGGCTGCACTAAAATCACGATTATCATTATGGAAACCTACAGCCTCGTACGCATCTGCTTGAGGCATACCTTGTTTTTTGAGCGGTAAGGTATTGAGGAGTGCATAATGACCATTTCCTTTTCCTTCTTGCTCTAGCCAGATTACAATACCCTTTCCTGCTCGTTCTATAAGTTGCTGTGATATTTCCATTTGCTCACGGCAATCACACTCTATACTATTAAAATGGTGAGCAAAAATGCACGAAGAATGTACCCTACAAAGCACATCCTCTTCTCCGCTCACATCTCCCATCACTAGCGCGTGACACTCCTTGATGCCATCATAAAAGAGAATCTCTTTATAGATGCCATATTTGGTTTTAATAGTTCCTTCGGCGAGTTGTACGATCAACGTGTTGTGGTATTAACTAGTTTACTTTTTTATCATTTTGACAAATAACTCCTTATCTGCACGAGCAGGTACTGAGTTATAGGAAGTCTCCATTTTTTGGATATCAAAATGTTTTGAGAATAAGCCTTGATATTCCGCTACGCTTCCTCCGTATGGTGGTCCTTTTTCAGTCAAAGGAAAATTAAACAGCAAGCCTACAATCTTCCCTTCAGGCTTAAGTAATGTATACATATGTGAGACGTAAGCAGGTCTTAATTCTGGTTGTAATGCGCAGAAAAATGTTTGCTCTATGATTACATCAAACTGCCCTTCATATGTAAAGAAATCATCTTGTATGAGTTGCGAACTAGGAAAATCCGGCACTCTCTGTTTCAAATTTTCTAATGCAAGTTGAGAAAAGTCTACTACATAAACATTCTTAAATCCCTGCTCCCAGCAGTACTGTGCTTCATAGCTATAACCACCACCAGGGATTAAAATTTTAAGGTCCTTATTTTCTAATTGATCGAGGTAGGCTTTAATAGGTGGAGAGACCTCTTTTAGGTCCCAACCTGTACTTCCCTCTGCATAGCGATTATTCCAATAGGTTGACGTAAGTTCCATGAATGTAGGTTTAGTTTTAAAACAACATCTAGTGCATAGCAATTTAAGTAAATTACGTGTAGCGAGTGATAAATGTAGCATGTGTTACTTGTAGTTACGCTTTCGCGAAAGCGTGAAAAATCACATTACTCAGCTTCAGGATTCATAGGGATCGTAAAATAAAAAGTGCTCCCTTCATTAATTTTTGAAGTTACCCAAATATTTCCTTTATGTATCCCGACAATCTTTTTACAATGCGCAAGTCCTATTCCGGTGCCTTTATATTGATCTGTTGTATGTAATCGCTGAAAGATAGAAAAAATACGTTCCTGATGATCTTTACGAATACCTATTCCGTTGTCTTTAAAAGAGAATTGCCACATCTTCTCAACAGGATTTTCTAGGCTCGCAGTCTTACTCACTTCTATATGTAATGTAGGCGATGTACCTTCTGCACAAAACTTTAAAGCATTTGTAATTAAGTTTTGAAATAATAAGCGTAGTTCAATTTCTGAGCCCATAAGTATGGGAAGCTTAGCATATGTGATAGATGCTTTTTTCCTTTTTATAAGTGCATAGATATCCTTCTCTAAGTCTTCTACCAACTTGTTACAATCTACCTGCTTAAAACTTCTAGTCTTACCTATGCGTGAGTATTCTAGCAACACATTAATAAGCTTAGCCATCCTCTCACTTGCCTCTTCTATAAATTCAAGACTCTGATTACCTAAATCGTCAAACTGTGCACTATAATCATTCCTTATGAGCCCAATGAAGCTAGATATGGTATTGAGAGGTTCTTGTAAATCATGGCTTGCTATGTAGGCAAACTGCTCGAGGTCTTCATTTTTCTGACTGAGCTCTTCTGCTTGGGCTTGTATTTTTGCATTTTGCAATGCAAGCTGCTTTGCCAGATTATTTTTACTTTGATAATTCCTATAAATTACAAATCCTGCCACCAGAAATAAGAGAGCGATAATACCTAAAAGCCAGTTGATATTCTCTCTAAGAGATAACTCCACAGACTGCTCATCAAGCACTTTTTTCTGGACACTGAGGTTTAAGTTTTGATTATCAATACTATCTTGATTGCGCTCTATTTCTTCTGCATTTTGAACTAAAATGCGCTGTCTTCTTTCAAGTTCTTCTAGTTGAGATTCATTTTCTACTTCAAGTTCTTTTGCAATTTCTTGCTTTTCTTCTATGGTTTGTTTTTGGATCTCGTCCTCATCGAGCAAATCTTGAATGGAGTTATTTTTTAATTTTACAATCTCTTGAATCGTATCTATAATCTCGTTTTTACTATTAATCTCTCTTTGATGGGCTATAATTAAAGAATCTTTTCTCTTTGCATTTTGCCTAACTAATTCAAGAGAATCTTGTGCCTCTATAAAAAGTGATTGCCATTTTTGCGAAGTTTTAATAGCATAAAATTTTAAGGAAGGAGCTATAACAAAGCTATTATTGCGCAGTAGTTCCTCATTAATTTGATGCCTAAATGTATTTCCAACTCTAATAATATTTATCATAGAGTCATTAAAGGCATAACCTTCAGATATTACTAATATGCCCTTTCCCTCGACAGACTGTAGGATATAAGACATTTGAAAATTGTATTTTTTATTGACATATAGCTGTCTCTTATACACATCTGACGCTGCCGACGAAGAGGATAGTGTAGAT
>OJBP01000461.1_pt1 | contig 20921 bp, 22 predicted proteins | sample 1590691 | NCBI WGS metagenome assembly OJBP01 (sample SAMN05416848, study PRJEB24817) | seawater metagenome | isolation source: Sea water | place: Canada:Atlantic | collected 2013-07 | reverse complement strand
GAGATAGGAGTCCGTCTCGTGGGCTCGGAGATGTGTATAAGAGACAGGTTCATAGAAGTACAGGAAGTAATATTCATAACCAAGAATCACATTTAATATATCCATCTCATCTAAAATACGACCAAAGTAGAAAAATGCCATATTTGGCATTAATAGACCATTTAACAAACTCTATTAAATCAGAACCTGCAATACAGATAACTTCTGGATATTCGTTCAATGACGAACATATTAATGATGCTATACTCAATGCATTAAAAGCAAATCCCACTTCGATTGTAATTGCATTATTATTTGGCAAACTTTCAGATTATCCAAGAGCAGAAGAAATTGCAAAACGGAGACCAAATATTAGTCTTTGGGCTTTTGATGAAGCAATTATAGGTACTAAAAAGGGGAAATGGAAACCTATTGACAATTTTGAAGAAGAGGATAATATTGCAGAAGTAGTTGAAAGAATTGAAACTATTGACCCAGAAGATGAAGAAAATAAAATGATTTCTTGGAATTTAAAATTAGGCGATTTTGCTAAACTAGGAGATTATCTACAAGAATTAGTTGGTAATGAAAATGAAGATAATTAATGAAAAGTAAAGCTACATTTTTAGGAACCATTGAAGATGTTAAAGGCTCTAGTGTTAGAGTACTTTTATCAAATGAATCGTTATCCGGTTTAACTTATATTGATGGTCAAGGTTATAGAATAGGACAAATTGGAACATTTGTGAAAATTCCAATAGGCTTTACTTTACTATATGGTATAATATCTCAAGTGGGTGCTAGTTCAGTTCCTGAAAACCTAGCTGAACAGCAACCTTATGGAAATAGGTGGATGACTGTTCATTTGGTTGGAGAAGGCACTACAAAAGGAAGTTTTCAGCGTGGTATTAGCCAATATCCAACAATTGGAGATGAAGCACATTTAGTATCCGAAAAAGATTTGTCTAAAATTTATGGAAAGGTTTCAGATGTAAATTATATTAAAATTGGAAATATTGCTAGTTCTGAATCTATTCCAGCACTATTAGACGTTGATAAACTTGTTACAAGACACAGCGCAATTGTAGGCTCTACTGGTTCAGGAAAATCTAATACTGTTACCTCTTTATTAAAAGCAATTAATTCAGGAGCTTATCCAAAAGCAAAAATCATATTAATTGATCCACATTCAGAATATCATACAGCTTTAAAAGACTATAGTAAAGTCTATTCAATTGACGGAGATAATCCATTGAAAATACCATATTGGTGCTTATCCTACAATGAATTAGCTCTAATTTTATTCGATAAAAAACAGTCTATTGACACAGTACAGGATTTAAGATTTCAACAAGAAATTCTGAAACAGAAAATAGAGGTAGCATCAAAATTAAAATCTGGAATAATTCCAGAAAATCAGATTACTGTAAATTCACCAATACCTTTCGACTTGAAAAAAATCTGGTATAAATTATATGTCGAAACATTCGCTACTGTAAATACTAAAGGGGATTTATCAACTGTAGCTTATGAAACAGATGAAGATGATAACGAATTGAAAGGAAATAAAGACACTCTTGAAATACCAAAATTTATTCCTGCTGGTAATGGAGCTAGTCAACCAAACTACTTTACTCAACAGAAAATTTTATCCCCATATCTCAATAAATTACGAGGTAAACTTTTAGATAACAGAGTTGACTTTATTTTTAACACACCGGATTATGATGGTGTTACTAAAGATTTAGATGACCTTTTAGGTGAATGGATTAATCACGATAAACCCATAACAATTTTAGATTTAGGCGGAATACCATTTGATACGATGGATTTAGCTGTTGGATTAATTTCAAGACTTTCATATGAAACTATGTTTTGGGGAAGGTTTTTAAATGGTATCGGAAGACAAAGACCTTTATTGATGGTTTATGAAGAGGCTCATTCATATTTGCCGAAAGGAGGCAGTAACCAATTTGTCCAAGGCTACTCTAGTTCGGCAGTAAGACGTATTTGTAAAGAAGGAAGAAAATATGGGATTGGAGCTTTAATTATTAGCCAACGTCCTTCTGATTTAGATTCTTCTATCTTATCTCAATGTGGAACTTTTATTACTTTAAGATTATCAAGCTCTGACGACCAATCAATTATTCGTTCTTCAATACCTGATAATTCTAGTGGACTTGCCGATTCTCTGCCTTCTCTTCGAACGGGAGAAGCTATTATTATTGGAGAAGCTATAAAAATACCAAGTAGAGTACTTATTCCATTAATGAAACCAAGACCAGACAGTAATGATGCTATTCCTTCATTAGAATGGAAAAAAGAAGATATTGAAAATCCTGATTTTGCTAGAGCAGTTAGTAATTGGAGAAAACAAAAAACTAAAGATTAAGATATGGAAATGACACCAGTAGAATCAACTAACTTATCTGCAATAGGGTATGATTATGATTTAGGAACTTTAAGAATTGACTTTATCAAAGGAGGTAGTTACGAATATTATGGCGTACCAGCGGAAGTATATGAAGGTCTGCTATCAGCAGGTTCGAAAGGACAATATTTGAATATGAACATAAAAAAAGCAGGTTATCCATATTCGCCAGTTTAAAGCCAATGCTACGACAGAAATTATAAAAGAGTATGTCTTACCCACGCTGAAAACGAAAAGAAAGTACGAAAACAAAAAACTAAGATAAATATCAAACTCCCTTTAATCTCTCCTTAAACTAACTAGCACATGTTTGAAAAATCAAAATCCTTTTTATACAGAATCGTGTTTATGATTTTGTTTATTGTACTCGCAAAAACTTGCGTCTCAGACTATATAAACGGTGGTGATGAGTATAAAATAAGCGAACTAGAACAAATGATTAGTGAGAACACCGTTGTCACTGCAAGCTTATCAAATGAATACACAGAGTCCACGGTGGCAAGTGTGGTCAAGGTTTATAAGTTTGACTATAGGTTTAATCTCAATGGCCAATCTTACACGGGTAAAATCACGCTCAACGCTGTGCCTAATACTAGCAAACTCAACATCTACTATCTAAGCGATGACCCTAGCATCATCGCTGCAGATCCTTATGAATCCATCGCAAGAGAAAAGGAAAAAGGAAGCTCCATTTCTGAGCTTCTCATAGGGATTGTTTGGGGAGTGCTCGCTATCATATTATTAATCTCCTTGATAGCTACCATAAAAAGCACAAAGACACCCAAAGACCCTACTAGCGAGACTAAAACAGCTCCTAAAAGCATTAAAACTCGCACAAAGAAAAAAGCAGCAGCGCCAGTTCCAGAAATAACACCAGAAGAAGCAAATCTACGCGCCCTTGAAAAAGAACGTATCCGTAAAGAAAAGGAGGATCCATCTAGGTTTATGCCGAGGTAGGTAAATGTAATAAGACCGCTCCAAAAAACTTTAATTACCAAATGAACAATCACTTTACAATGAAAATAAACATTATGAAAATCAAAGAAATATTTACACTCCTTTCTGTACTACTAATATTTGGGTGTGAGAATTCAAATGCTCAAATAAAAAACAGCGATTCAACTTTAGAAGAAGAAAAAGTTTACGGAGACTTTAATGGTGATGGCAAAAAGGAGTATGCTTGGGTAAAAGCACCTGAAAGGCTTGATGATTATGATATAGATTGGGGCGAAGATGATGCTAAAGGAGATTTGGCATTTTATTGTCCAGGTGGTTGCAACAGCATAATTTATTTTTCAGACAGAAGTATTGTACCGATTACTATAGAACACTCTTTTGGTGGAAGTTTAGAAAATTATGGAGATTTAAATAATGACGGCTCAGACAATCTCGGTTTTTGGAATGCAAATATTGCAGTATCAGGAACTGGAAGTACTCTTTACGTCTTTAAAACAAAGAACAGTGAGCAAAACTATACCAATTCTGAAAGCAAAGACTTCTTATTAATTGAGCCAATTTATGTAAAACTTGATGCAATGGGATATCACGATATTGATACTGTTATTAAAAAACTAGATGGAAATAGACTTGAAATAACCGAGGTTATTAGTTTTGATAAACCTATTAAAAAAATCATCCAACTTAAATAGAGCTTCAGATAATTAATAAACTAATTATAAAGAAGCTTTTTGGGTTAAATAGATATTAGAGACCAAATGAAAATAATCTTAGTCATACTACTGTTAATCTTATTTAACTCTTGCGACAACACTTGTGAGTTAGACGGCAAATGGGTTATTACTAAAATGACTTACAACGGTGAAGAGATATATCCAAAAACTATTTCAGAAAATTTTAGAATTATCGTAAACATCAATGGTTATGAAGGTGCAGAAAGAATTCAATTTAGAGTAGAGGACTCAACAATAGTTTTTCCAGGTTTTAATACTAATGAAATTGTGGCTAATTTTAGTTTATCATCAAAAAAATTAAAAACTAGTCTCAATGACTCCAACCAGATTCCAGATACCTCATCACTAAGAGCTGATGCTATTTTTATTCAAGATTATGATATCATTGATTTAGAACATAAATTAAAAATGGGCTTAAAATCGCAAAAAACAAAAATGATAATCATCAAAGAAAGTTACTTGATAGAACAGCAAACAAGAAATATAACGAACAACCTCTAGACAAACATTTCATATTATTTAATTGCAAACCTCTATCAATTGAAAAAACACCTCCTTATAATATTTACCTTATTTATTAGCCTTCAAAGCTTCTCTCAAAGGAAATATCAAAAAAGTGAATACTCTAAACACCTAGAACAACACCCTTTCGGCTCAATATCTGAAAATTACGTGTTAATTCTTTCTGGTTATTTTGATGATTGTGGAGAATTTGGTGGGCACGAAGAAACCATTGAACTTACACGAATTGACAGAAAACTAACGGCCATCATAACCATTTTTGATAATAATTGTGATGGTAATACCGCAGCAAAATTAGATTCACAGTCCTACTTAGTTAAAGAAGCTACTGTACCTCTTTTTCAAGATTATTTAAATGAATTATTGGCAAAGAGCTTTGCTTATTATTTTCCTTATCATGCAGGAAACACCTACACAGCAATTTTAGATTTCAAGAAGACCAACGATAGAGAAGAGCTCGATGATACGTTTAAAAGAGTACACCTTGTATACCCTAGTGTAGGGTCAAAATGGCCTGCTTTCGAAAAACTAAAACACAACATCATCAATCAATAACTAAATGCCCCAAAACACCACACCTCAACTACCCATAAACAAGCACGTAGGCTGGATACGGGTACTTGCCATTATCCTTCCTTACCTATTTATTGTTGCCATCTTTCAGCTTATAGGTTACTATGTTATTGGCATAAATTATAATGAGCTTCCTACACAGAAGTCTCCTTTCCAGTTATTTGTAGGCACCATATTCTCCTTACTAGGAACACTTACTGTGATATGGATTTTTATAAAATTTGTGGATAGAAAACCATTTATTGAGTTAGGTTTTGCGCTAAAAAATAGGAAGAAAGACATTATCGCTGGTCTACTCATAGGTGCGGTAATCATGGCGCTGGGTTGTCTTATCATGTTATCACTAAGCGAAATTCAATTTAAGGGCTTCCATTGGGATGCTACACAGCTGCTGTATGCCATCCTCACTTTTGTAAATATTGCGATATTGGAAGAGGCACTGCTGCGTGGTTACGTACTGCGCAACCTGATGATTTCTTTTAATAAGTACATCGCTCTTATTGTATCGGCGCTGCTGTTTTCACTGCTTCACGCAGCAAATCCCAATGTAGATATGTTTGCGCTAGCCAACTTATTCCTTGCCGGTATTTTGCTGGGAATGTCATACGTGTACACTAAGAATTTATGGTTTCCTATCGCGCTGCATTTGAGTTGGAACCTTTTTCAGACCTTGTTTGGTTTCAACGTGAGTGGCATTGATTCGTATCACCTTATAGAAATTAGCATCACAGAAAATAACCTACTTAATGGCGGCCTTTTCGGTTTTGAAGGATCCATATTTTCTATCATTTTTCAGGTGATTACTATTATCCTCATCGTGTGGTATTACCAGAAAAACAAGGACTCTTCAGTGACAGCATAACTAACTGTTTTCTACGATTACATATTGATTCAAAAGAGCTTATGGGGAATGAGTACGCTTTCGCGAAAGCGTGATTCCCCACATCAAACCTCTTTCACCGTCATACAAATTAGAAATTAAGCGGCTCGGTGCGCTCTAAAAATGCCACCTTACCAACTAAAATAAGTACCTTATCCAACAAAAGAATAAGCAAACAGTACCTCAAACGAGTGAACACCTCATCACATACAAACCAAAGTTGGGCCGCCTGTACCGTATGTAATGGGCAGGGAAGTAAAAGTCAGCGACTTCGTAAGAAAGTGCGCTTAGCTTACCAGCGAGCGGTTGCGGCTTATGAGGAATCAGATAAAAAGGGCATCGCTCCTACTCGACCAAAAAGACACCAAAGCAAATGCAATGTATGTAATGGCTCTGGTATCATCCCATCTCCATCTCCACCTACACCAGATACAGAGCATTATCCTGATGTGGCAATTATAGGGGCTGGCATAGGCGGTGTAGCACTAGCGGTGGCTTGCTTACATCGTGGGATTCCGTTTACATTATATGAACGTGATGAAAGTTTTGACGCACGTTCACAAGGATACGGCCTTACCTTGCAACAAGCGAGCAAGGCAATCGAAGGTTTTGGAATCACTCAGTTAGATGAGGGAATTGTATCTACTAGGCATCTCGTTCATACTCCAGAAGGAACCGTCGTAGGAGAATGGGGCATGAGAAAGTGGATGGAAGAAGATGATGATGCAAACCCGAAGCGCACAAATATTCACATAGCCAGGCAGTCATTGCGACTTGCGTTGTTAGAACAACTGGGCGACTCACCACATATACAATGGGGACATCAATATATGGGGCATACCAGCGCTCAAGATGGAACTGTAGCGCTAGAATTCCAAGTAGATGGACATATTAAAACCACAAACGCCCATGTCATTGTAGGCGCAGACGGCATACGCAGCGCAGTTCGTAACACAATCATAGAGGAGAAAACGTCGCCATTACAATACCTGGATTGCATGGTGATTTTAGGTATTTGTTCACTAGATGAACTAAATGATGTGAAAAGTACGCTACTAGATCAAGCAACGGTTTTTCAAACAGCAAATGGTCACGAGCGCATATACATGATGCCTTACGATAAGGATGCTATCATGTGGCAGCTTAGCTTCCCCATTTCAGAGCAAGAAGCAATAGCGTTCAACCACGCAGGACCAGCAGCACTTAAAAAAGAGGCGATAAAGCGAACGCAATGGCATGACCCTATCCCACAAATCATGGCAATGACTCCAGAAGACTTAGTTTCTGGCTATCCCGCATACGACAGAGCACTATTAGAACCCGAAACTTTACAAAATGCTGGTGCAATCACCCTGCTAGGCGACGCTGCACACCCTATGAGCCCTTTTAAAGGACAAGGAGCAAATCAGGCACTTCTTGATGCGCTGGCACTAGCCAGAGCAATCTCGGCAGGCTGTAAACAGGGATCAAACTGGCAAGAAAGAGGATTAAGAGAAAGCGTACTCAACACTTTTGAAAAAAGCATGCTAGAACGCACCGCCTCAAAAGTAACCGACTCCTCAAAGGCAGCTGCTTTTTTACACTCTCCTGTGGTACTTGAAAAAAACAATGCCCCTCGCGGAAAATCCTTTAGAACTAAGGATTAATACATTGTATAAAGAGTAGTTACAATTCGCCCTTTCCCATCAGTTGGCTGAGTGACACTCAGCTCTTGTTCTCCCACAACCTTCATATCAAAAGGCGGCATGAGCAGCTGGACACCGCTATTCTTTTTCAGTCTAGTTCCCTGGCCAGAAATGATGTCTTGATTGGGTTCAAAATCACCTTCAGGCAGATGTTCTGTGAGAATTACATATTTAAAGGATGCCAACTTACCCACAACACTGGCTATCTCACGATTAGATAGATGTTGTAATACTTGTCTCAAAATCACACAATTGCCCGTAGGAAGTTCTTCTGCGACAATATCTAAGCATTCAAAACTGAGCTGCTTATTTTTAAACGTAGCCTTATTGTGCTCAATAAGCGCCGCCACAATATCTACACCAGTATATTTCTCCGTGTATGGAACAAGCTTGCTACCTATATTAAAATCCCCACAGCCTAGATCACACACTGCAAGAGGTTCTTCGAAAGAGCTAAGAAATGCCGTAACTGCCTCCACATATGGAACAACAATCTCAGGATGGTGCGACCCTTCTCCAGAGTAAAAGTCAGAAATTCCTGCTCCCCACAGCTTCAAATCATACACCTGCTCCATCGCCTTTTTTGTTGGCCATGGTTTTTTTGATTTTACCGAGAGATTATCTTTTGACATTTAAAAACGTTTATAAAGCTCAAAGTACTAACATCTATCCTTTACCTGCAACCCATCGTTATAGTTGAATTAAAAATCCAGCTATTATTCTTGCTATACGAACATTGATGTATCACGCTTTCGCGAAAGCGTAAACTATAAATTTCAACCCACACAAGAAAACAACAAAGTCCCTCTTCGAAGAGGGATTTAGAGAGATGTCCGCAATGAGAAGCTCAATAACAACTTTCCACAAATAAAAACAAAGAACCCTTGCTCTACAAAGAGCAACCCACATAAGAAAATAAGAAGTCCCTCTTTGAAGAGGGATTTAGGGAGATGTCCGCAAAGAGACAACAAAAAAATTAACACACAATTAAATTGCACAACAATAATTAATCGTAATATTGCAATCAACAAATAACTCAATCATGGGATTAGCAAAAACTGAAATGTTTACAGATGAGCAAAATGAGATTTCTCTTTTTGCCAAAGCTTTTGGTCATCCGGCTAGAGTATCCATACTACAGCATTTATTTAAAATAGATTCTTGTGTATGCGGAGACCTAGTTGCCGAAATAGGGCTTGCGCAACCTACCATTTCACAACATTTAAAGGAACTCAAACTTTTAGGTCTCATTAAAGGAAATGTAGAAGGTACAAGTGTGTGCTACTGTATAGATAAAGAAAACTGGACCGCCATGAAAAATGTAATGACAGCTTTTCTTGACCAAGATCTTAAGAGTAGCGGAGAGTGCTGCTAAAAAAAATTACTTTTATTAATCGCATTATCGCAATAAACAAATAGCATTATGAAACTATCACAAATTAAAACAGCTTTACAAGAGTTAAAAACAATTTCTTTCCAGTTGCCAGATGGCTCTTTAGTTCCTAATCACTTTCACGTTACAGAAGTGGGAAAAGTCACTAAGAATTTTATTGACTGCGGAGGTACCGTACGTTATGAAGAAGTTGCAAATTTCCAACTTTGGAATGCAGATGATTATGATCACAGACTTCACCCAGGAAAGTTACTAGATATCATCCAACTTTCTGAAAAGATGTTACACATAGGAGATCTTGAGATTGAGGTAGAGTACCAAGCAGAAACGATAGGGAAATTTGGGCTTGACTTTGATGGCACTTCATTTTTACTCACAAGTAAGCAAACAGATTGCCTTGCAAAAGATAATTGTGGTATTCCTGAGGAAAAGACCAAGCTACAATTTGCTGATATACCAGCAGGAAGTTCTTGTGAACCAGGTAGCGGATGTTGCTAGTAAATCTCTTATAAACATTGTCATCATGGCTATAAATAGAACGGCACTATTTCCAGAAATAGTAACAACAATAGAAAGATTATCAACTGCTTCGATATCTGAGGAGCGCAAAGCAGTCTTGCAACCACTAGCAGATTATATACAGTCTAAGGCTTCCAACAAAGAAGCCATTAGACTTAATTTTATTTGTACTCACAACTCACGTAGGAGTCACCTGTCGCAAGTATGGGCACAGGCAATGGCAGGCTACTTTGATATATCAAACGTGTCTTGCTATTCTGGTGGTACGGAAGCAACGGCGCTCTTCCCGATGGCAGCACAAACACTTGAGGGTGCAGGTTTTCAAATATTGGTGATGTCACCATCTGAAAACCCAGTGTACAGCATCAAATATGGAAGCAATGAGCAGCCAGTAATCGGATTTTCAAAAACAATAGATCATGCTTTCAACCCTAGTAGTAAGTTTGGAGCAATCATGACTTGCTCCCAAGCAGATGAAGGCTGTCCTTTTGTGCCAGGTGCAGAAAAACGTTTTCCTATAACTTATGATGACCCAAAAGCGTTTGATAACACTCCGCAACAAGTAGAAAAATATCAAGAACGAAGTCTACAAATCGCAACCGAATTACTATTTGTATTCGCTCAAATAAAAGCATAACATGGCACCAAAGAAATTAAATTTTTTAGATAGAAATCTTACGCTTTGGATTTTTGTAGCAATGGCTATAGGCGTTGGTTTAGGGTACTTTATACCTTCCTTTCCAGATGTCATTAACTCATTTAACAGCGGAACCACAAATATACCCATTGCGATAGGATTAATATTGATGATGTATCCGCCGCTTGCCAAAGTGAATTATGCCTTATTACCTAAAGTGTTTAAAAACACAAAGATTCTTTCTATTTCGCTATTACTTAACTGGATTGTAGGTCCGGTTTTGATGTTTATTCTAGCGATTACATTCCTAAGAGATTATCCTGAATATATGGTCGGGCTTATTTTAATAGGTCTGGCGAGATGTATCGCCATGGTACTAGTCTGGAATGATCTTGCAGAAGGGAGTAGCGAGTATGGCGCAGGACTTGTCGCACTTAACAGCGTGTTTCAAGTGTTTGCATATAGCTTTTATGCCTGGTTGTTTATAACGGTGCTTCCACCCTACTTTGGCTTTGAGGGAGCAATCATAGATATCACTATTGTAACTATAGCAGAGAGCGTAGCCATTTATTTAGGGCTACCCTTTTTATTAGGTATCGCAAGCCGACTTATCTTAGTTAAACTAAAAGGAGAACATTGGTACACAAATACCTTTATTCCTACCATATCACCATTGACCTTAATTGCATTGCTTTTTACCATCATTGTGATGTTCTCACTTAAAGGCGAACTCATTGTTCAAATACCGATGGATGTTGTTATTATCGCTATTCCAATGCTCATATACTTCACATTGATGTTTATTATAGGATTCTTTGTGACCAGAGCAACTGGAGCAGATTATGACAAAACAACAGCTGTTGCTTTTACAGCAGCAGGAAATAACTTTGAACTTGCGATTGCCGTAGCAATTGCCGTATTTGGACTTAATTCTGGACAAGCATTTACGGGCGTTATTGGTCCGCTAGTAGAGGTGCCCGCATTGATACTACTGGTGCGTGTATCTTTCTGGTTACGTAAAAAGTATTATAAGAAAGCGGCGATGTAGTGCAAACGTATTAATATTAAGAAGGAGAGGTTTACTTATCATTAAGTAAGCCTCTCTTTTTATTTGAAGTTAATAATAGCGGCTGCAATCTTGTACTTCACAAACTCTCTAGCGTTAAGTTATTTTACTTCTTAAAAGCTCCATTGCATCGGATTCAGTTCTTATTTTTGTAAGTTCATTGAGATCCTTTTTGTGCGACACTTAAAAACCCATTTTCATCCTGATATCACCACGCTAGATAATAAAACGATTATACAGCGATTGAGCACTAGAAGTATTACAACACAAGGTAGTCACATCTTGCTCATGTATACAGAGCGATATGAAGACTACAGCCTTCCAGGAGGTGGTCTTGATGAAGGAGAAGATATGATTGTTGGGATGATGAGAGAACTCAACGAAGAGACTGGAGCAACAGGGATACAAAACATAAAACCCTTCGGGATTTATGAAGAATATAGGCCTTGGCACAAAACAGATTATGATGTGCAGCACATGATTTCATATTGCTACACTTGTAAGGTTAATGAAACGCTAGGAGATTCGAGCCTGGAAGATTACGAGAAAGGTAATGGTATGAAGGCTGTTTGGATAGACATTCAAGAGGCGATTGCACACAATAAACATACGATAGCAACTAGTGACAAACAAGGTATGTCTATCTTGAGAGAAACCTATTTACTCACTCTTATCGCCGCACAGCTCAACAACAATAACCACTTATAAAAAAAACATGGAGATAATAGACTGGATACAAGATTGGTTTAAAGGAAATTGCGATGGTGACTGGGAACAAGGTGAAGCTATCCAGATCACAACATCAGATAATCCTGGATGGGAGCTAGAGATAGATGTATCAAATACTTCACTAGCCATGATTACCATTCCGTGGATTCTTAATGAAAATAGTAAAGATGATTGGTACGGTGTGAAAATTGAAAACCAAAGATTCAGTGCTTCAGGAGATGCTGGAAAATTGAAATTTCTTCTAGGTCTCTTTAGAGAAACTGTAGAAAAGATTGAAGGAATGGATGCCTAAGATCTTTTTAAAAATTGATTTTACTATTCAATAACAACTAAATATTTTCCTTCTTTATATTAACTTTTAATAGGCACGCTTTAGCAAAAGCGTGGAAAAGCAACAATATCTGGAACTATTGAAACTGCTCAGAAATATGTAGAACAACTACAACAGATGTATACTAAATCGCTTCTTGATGTAAACATCATACTTATTGAACTGAAACGTGATTAACTAATTTGTAGCGTAGTATACAGTGATTCTATTAGTTATATAACGATAGATCATTTGATTCTAGAAATTCTATATACCGTATTAATAGATACTCCTTATAAAAAGGCTTTTTACGTTCCCTTTACATTTCTAAGCTACTTTGAAACTTCTGACGTTCAAACATGTGATCAAGCGCATACTTACATTACCGAGCAATTACAACAGAGTAAGTTTTTAAATACCGCGGGAGAACAGGAGCAACATGTATTCTTTAAAAAAATACATAACAAGATAGATGCGCTACAGCGATTAATTTCGGCAAGTGATGCGCTTGGTTTTGAGTAATCCAAGTTTCATTATTTCCAATCAATAAAATAATAGCAAAAAAAAACTGCTTCTCGATGGAGAAGCAGTTTTTCACTTTTTCGCGAAAGCGAAACTAGTATTATCCTTTATTTTGATTTTTGAACTTATCAAACTCACCTAGCTTTTTAGCTTTTGGCCAGCTGTTGTTGTCAGTATCAATATCTGCTGTTTCAAGATCTGGATCTACGGTAATCTTTACGATCTCCTTGTCTGATGCGATTGCTTTACTTACTTCTGCATCATTCTTTCTCCATACTTGAGCTGGGTACGTTACTTTTTTCTTAGAACCATCTGCATACTCATACTCTACGATAATAGGCATTGGGATTCCTCCTGGCTTTTCAAAAACAACTTTGTATAAGAACTTAGGTGTATTGATTTTTGCACGCTCTTCTGGAGTAAAGTTATCCATAAGATACTCTTTAAGTGTAGATGAAGATTCTAAAATATCTCTACCTCTCATATCTTCTGTAAACTCTGGGCTATCCTCATCTACTACGTAGATTGCGTCAATAGCGCTAGGATCTGTGACACCGTAACGAGCAAGTAACTCTTTACCAGCTGCAGTTACATTATCTGTAATATAGTATTGCTTTACTTCTTTAAGACCTATATCTACAGCTTCTGTACTATAGAACCATCCTCTCCAGAACCAGTCAAGATCTACTGCAGATGCATCTTCCATTGTACGGAAGAAATCTTCTGGACTTGGGTGTTTAAACATCCATCTCTGAGCATATGTTTTAAATGCGTGATCAAAAAGCTCATGACCCATTACTGTCTCACGAAGTATGTTTAATGCCGTTGCTGGCTTACCATATGCATTCGCACCAAGGTTAAACGCATTTTCTGGGTTAGACATGATAGGTGCGATATATTGTTGATCTCCTTTCATGTATCCTACAATCTTAGATGGCGCTCCACGTCTAGACGGGTATGCGTCATTTCCTTTGATTGCATTAGGGAAATTCTGTCCAAATTCTTGCTCTGTAAGAAATTGCATAAAGGTATCTAGACCTTCATCCATCCATCCCCACTGGCGTTCATCACTGTTTACAATCATAGGGAAGTAGTTGTGACCTACCTCGTGTATGATTACAGAAATCATCCCGAATTTTGTTCTATCACTATATGTTCCATCCTCATTAGGACGTCCATAGTTCCAGCAAATCATAGGGTACTCCATTCCTTGTCCTTTTGCGTGTACTGAGATTGCTTTAGGGTAAGGATAGTTAAATGTATATTTTGAGTATGTATCAAGTGTTTGTACAATAGCCTTAGTAGAATACTCTTCCCATAATGGGTTTCCTTCTGGAGGGTAGATAGAAATTGCCATCACATCACGTTCTGGGAATTTTACTGCCTGTGCATCCATAATATAACGACGAGATGATGTAAATGCAAAATCACGTACGTTTTCTGCTTTAAGCTTCCATGTTTGTGTTGCTTTTACATTTCCTGCAGCAAGCTTCTCTGCCTCTGCTTGTGTACGGATAATTACAGGCTTGTCGTAAGACTTCTTTGCCTGCTCCCAGCGCTTCATTTCTTCTTTACTGTAAACGTCTTTTAAGTTTGTAATCTCACCAGTACCGTCAAGTAAGTGATCTTTAGGAACTGTAATATCTACTTCGTAATTACCAAATGGTAATGCAAATTCTCCATTACCCCAGAACTGGTAGTTCTGCCACCCTTCTACATCATTATAAACCGCCATTCTTGGAAAGAACTGAGCGATAATGTAACCTTTGTTACCATCTGCATAAGTTTCATAACCAGATCGAGCACGATCTACTGTGTGCTCAGGAACTAAGTAATTCCATTTGATTGAAAATGTGTAAGTATCTCCAGCCTTAAGTGGTTGTGGCATATCGATACGCATCATTGTCCAGTTAATAGTGTGTTTTAAGTCACGACCATTTGCTTTTACTTCTTGAATTTTAAAACCTCCATCAAAAGGCTCACTTTTCATAAAAGAACCAACAAAAGATCCTGGCTGAGATACAGCTCCTACTCCTTCACCGTTTTTCTCCTTAGCTGGAGAGTCTTTTTCTCTTACGTTCTGATCAAGCTGTACCCATAAGTACTCTAGATCGTCTGGTGAGTTGTTTGTATAAGTAATAGTCTCAGAACCTTGGATAATCTGTGTGTCATCATTAAGGTTGATAGACATTTTATAGTCTGCAGTATTCTGGTAGTACGCATGACCAGGTGCACCAGAAGCAGTTCTATACTCATTAGGAGTAGACATCTCATTGTAAAGTTGTCTAAACCTGTTTGTGTTTTCGTGTCCCATAGGACGCTCTTGTGTTTGTTCTTCTTGAGCAAAAGCGCTTGTCCCTAGAAGTAAAAATGCCGCGAGCAGCATATACGTGTAACGAATCATAAGTTTGTTGAATTTGTTTTATCGCTTAAAAATAGCCAAACAATAAAGGGCTTAAGGCTTTATTTGGTAAATTTTAACAAGCCTTTAGCATTTGCCGCAGTAAGTAGAAAGCTTTTCTTTTTTCCAGCTATGGTAGTATGAACCATATTTTTCTGATCTGGAAATACATCCATAAGTAATGTACTTTCTATTTCAAATGTATTTATTGACGTGACATCGAGCACTTCTAGATAGCAAACCACGTAATCATCTTCATATTTTTTACCTACAAAACTTACCTCGCGTTGCTCGCCATTTACAGTAATAAGCATCTTTTTTTGAAAATATTTTACGAGATACTTATCAAGCTCTTCTTGATCTGATACCGCATCTACAACAACATCAGTATCATAACGCTCTTGGATTACCGCTTCTAGATCGTCATAAAACAATCGAGTGATTATCTGTATGGATTGTGCTTCCTCATTATAATTAAGGTCTGTAACACTTAGATAGTACTTATGTATTGATGCTGCCATAATTAATGGTGAAACAACTAGAAGTAGGATGATTTTTTTCATAGTGGAATTAATGGATGTGCTACGCTTTCGCGAAAGCGTACGTATTCGTTGTCAACAAATATGCCACAGCTTAATCTTTTTTCATCAAGGCTTTATATGCAGCAGATTTTTTTATCATGAAATCGAGTAAACCTAATGCATTATTTGCGTCTACAAGTTCCTTAGCTTTTGGATCTTCAAAAGTGTAATACACGAAGTCCTCTATATATTCTTTCTCAATATTAAGCTCATTCATATATATACTATCTGAAAATGTGTACCTGCTTTCTTGAACTAACTTTTCAAAACGAGAAACTTCAATATGCTTTTTGAGCATTTTCAACCTTCCGGTAATGGAGTTTATGAGTCCATCTAGAGGTATCCCTGCTCCACTAGAGATCGCAGTATGGTAACGACGTTCTTCAACAGTGCGAGGTGGTGCAGTATTTTCTGGAATACCTAGGTCTGTGGGTGTAATTGTGCGCTCATAAGTTGTACTCCCTATATCTTTAGTAATATCTCCTGTGAGGTCTGTATTGCTTATGTTTACCTGATCTAACTCTGTGATTTTTGGGATAAGATATAAGGTAATCTTACCTCGATTATACATTGTCTCATTTACAACAAATTGTCTTGGCTCATATTGCACAGCACTTATATTAATAGTATCATTAAGACGAGTTTCTATAGAAAACTGTCCATTACTGGAGGTAATAGTACCGCGTCGCATGTTGAGGTTTACAATGGTTAGATTTGCCTTATCTATAGTGTCATTAAGAACCTGTCCTTCTAGCATAATCGTATCCTGACTCACCGCGGTAAGCGCACTCATAAATAATAGTGCTAGTAGTAGATATTTATTCATTGTTCTCATCATTTTTAGGTAAGACGCTTTCGGCGGCTTTTAGTTTCAAATATACGGGAGATTTTGTGAGCATAAAGTCTAGCAAGCCCAAAGTATTACCTTCGTTTGCTATTGCCTCTGCTCGCTCATCTTCAAAAACATAATAAACAAAATCTAAAATAAGCTCATCTGGAATATTGAGTGACTTGATGTACATACTGTCATTAAAGTTATCTCTATTACCCTCCACCAACGCTCTGAATTTTGAAATTTTGAGCTGTTTTTTGAGCATTTTTGTGCGACCAGTTATCGCATTTATAAGCGACCCTAGTGGGCCTGCACCTCCTGTTGCTCCATAAAACCTACGTTCTTCGGCAGTCATTGTAGGTCTAGCATTTGCTGGAATACCTAAGTCTCTAGGATCTATAAAAACTTGCAAAGGAACAGCATTTAAATCTTTAGACAAGTCACCACTTAAGGTTATATTGCTTAAAACAACCTCGTCAAGTTCATTCACCTTGGGTTCTAAGTAAAAGGAAATCTTGCCTCTACCATATATTACTGGAGTCACAACAATCTGTCTACTCTCATATTGCACAGCACTAATATTAATCGTGTCATGAACTCTTACAGGAATTTCAAAAACTCCATTTGCATTTGTGGTAGCACCTCTTTTAAGCGTAAGATTGACAATATTGAGTTGACTTACTCCTATCGTATCGTTAAGAACGGTACCGGTAAGGGTTGTTACTTCTTGACCAAATCCCGAAAGGGCAACAGTAGATATTATAAGTAGTAATAGTATTTTCATTAATTCCCTTTAAGTTGCGCACCTTGTGCTAGGAGCAAGATCTTATATTCTTTTTGCTTAGATAGTAAATATTCAAGCGTACTGAGCTTATTCCCTAAATCAACATCTGTTAGCTGCTCCTCATCTTTAAGCACCCAAAATGTAAAATCATCAATGTATTCTTCTGGTATTTGTAGCGAACTAGTAAAAACAGCGTCTGAATAATAGTTTCTCAGTTGATCAACCTTTTTTTGATATTCCATAATCTCAACCGCTTTTTTAAGACGTTTAGTCTTTCCAGAAATCTTATTGAGAATTCCATCTAAAGAAACATCTAACCTAAGATTTTGCCTACCCACTTGATCCGCAGGTCTTGATGTTGCTGTATGCAATCTGCGATATTCGACGGCAATGGGTTTTCTCATAACACCAAGCGCCTTAGGTCTAACTACAAGTTTTACTTCCTTTGCATCTTTCTTAATATTACCTGATAGCCCATTATTTGATAATTGAACCGTTTGTAGTTCGCTCACATCAGGAGTCATAAACACTTCAATTAACCCACTATCATATATCTTATTAGTAACCGTAAGTTGTTCTGTTTTAAACTGCAGTGCTTTAATTATTAGTGTATCTCCTTTGCGTACCTCAATATTGAATGTGCCCTTAGCACTAGTGATGGTTGCTTTTTTTGTTGTGATATTGGCTACTGTCACTTGCCCTACATCATCCTTTATATTAAGTAACTTCCCCGTAATTTCACGAGATTCTTGACCATTTAAAATGGTGCCATACATAAACATTACCAGCAAAAAGAATCTCATTTACAATCAGTTAGTCTTTTCAAAGAAAACTGTAACTACCCCAAAAAACAATCAATACAGCTCTAAAATTTTGTTAATTGGCAATCACATGATCACTAGTTTGTATTTTTACCCAAAGCTTTACAATGTCTAAAAACCTTATCATAGCGAGCACCTCCACTATTCATAGCAGTGCTTATCTAGAATACTTACTCCCTACCCTTGAAAAACTATATACTGGTGTCGATGAGATATTATTTATCCCATACTCACGACCAGGAGGTATCACTCATGATGCTTATACAGCAATCGCTCAGCAAGCATTTTCAAAAATTAATAAGAAGATAATAGGTATTCATACTTATAAAGACGCTGCAGAAGCCGTAAAGGTTGCCCAAGGGATTTTTACAGGTGGCGGGAATACATTTGTATTAGTAAACCAGCTATATAAAAATGCGGTCATGCAACCACTTAGAGAGGTATTACTTAATGGCATTCCATACTTAGGGACTAGTGCTGGAAGTAATATTTGTGGTCTTACGATGCAAACTACAAATGACATGCCCATAATTTACCCTCCTAGCTTTAAGACACTAGGGATGGTTCCTTTTAATATCAATCCGCATTATTTAGATCAAGACACAAACTCTACCCACATGGGAGAGACTAGAGAAACTAGAATAAAGGAATACCACGCTTATAATACGGTTCCCGTAATAGGTATAAGAGAAGGAAGCTGGATTCGAGTAGAAGGAAAAAAAATCACTTTAGAAGGAGCTCTTTCGGCTAGAGTATTTGAACAAGATAAAACTCCTTACGAAATAAGTACAAATACACTTCTCACATTATAAGGATTACGCTTTCGCGAAAACCTCTTTTACCAACTACAAATCCCTATACATTTAAATCTCGTATATACGATTGTAAGGGACTTAATTCAAATAAAAAAGGCTCTACATAACTGTAGAGCCTTTTTTGTAGAGCGGGAGACCAGGTTCGAACTGGCGACATTCAGCTTGGAAGGCTGACGCTCTACCAACTGAGCTACTCCCGCATTTATTGAAGTTTAACTTCAAATGGTATTAACATCAAGTTATGTTTGATATTAAAGCGTGGCAAAAATAGTTTTTTTTTAGATACTTGCAAGAAAAATGCAAAAAAAATTTAACGACTAACATTTTTAAAATATTTGTATTTCATCGACACTAAAGCACTCTTCATCTAAAATAATCTGATTCCCAGTATGCATAATCTACCTTAGCAATCAAGCATAAAAAAAAGTTTATTTTAGAACTAGTTAGACAGCGCTTACATAGGTATTTTAACAAAAATAACAGATCAACGCACCCCAACTGAACATATAATTACCCTATTTAATTACACCTCAAATGAAAAAATTACTAATCCTTTCAAGCTTTTTACTATTATCTATATCTGCACTTGGTCAGGTAAAGATAGGTGACAATCCAAATACAATTGATGGCTCTTCTCTGTTAGAACTTGAGAGCACCAGCAAGGTACTTGTTGCCACTAGAGTAAGCACAAGTCAAATGAACGCAATCACTCCTCTTTCGGGAGGCTTAGTGTTTAATACTGATGAAAATTGTTTTTTTCAATACACAGGATCAAACTGGCAAAGCTTGTGCCAGATAGCTTCAATGATAGTTAATAACAATGATGGCACATATACTTATACAGATGCTAATGGAAACTCTCAAATAATTGACACCCAAGCTTCTGCAAATCCATATGACAATACAACGTCAGGACTAGCAGCAACAAACGTTCAAGACGCCATTGACGAAATCAACGCAGCAGCAGGAACAGTAGCGCTCGTAGATAACGGTGACGGAACATACGACTTCACAGACGCAAGTGGAACCACAACTACCATCGCAGATACTTCTATCTCAACACTCGTAGACAACGCAGACGGAACATACACCTACACTGATGAAACCGGAGCTACGCAAGTAATCGACACAAACGCTTCTGCAAATCCTTATGACAATACAACGTCAGGACTAGCAGCAACAAATGTGCAAGATGCAATCGACGAAATCAACGCAGCAGCAGGAACAGTAGCACTTGTAGATAATGGCGACGGAACATACGATTTCACAGACGCAAGCGGAACTACAACGACTATCGCAGATACGTCTATCTCAACACTAGTTGATAACGCAGACGGAACATATACGTACACTGATGAAACTGGAGCAACGCAAGTAATTGATACAAACGCTTCTGCAAATCCATATGACAATACAACATCTGGACTAACAGCTACAAACGTACAAGACGCCATTGATGAAATCAACGCAGCAGCAGGAACTGTTGCCCTAGTAGATAACGGTGACGGAACTTACGACTTCACTGACGCAAGTGGAACCACAACTACCATCGCAGATACTTCTATCTCAACACTAGTTGACAACGCAGATGGAACATATACGTACACAGATGAAACTGGCGCAACGCAAGTAATCGACACAAATGCTTCTGCAAATCCTTATGATAATACAACGTCTGGACTAGCAGCAACAAACGTGCAAGATGCAATCGACGAAATCAACGCAGCAGCAGGAACAGTAGCACTTGTAG
>OJBP01000455.1_pt1 | contig 21159 bp, 18 predicted proteins | sample 1590691 | NCBI WGS metagenome assembly OJBP01 (sample SAMN05416848, study PRJEB24817) | seawater metagenome | isolation source: Sea water | place: Canada:Atlantic | collected 2013-07 | reverse complement strand
ATCTACACTATCCTCTTCGTCGGCAGCGTCAGATGTGTATAAGAGACAGGATTAATATTTTACATATTGGTCAGACTGGTTTGGGATTACCTGACCGTGATTATTATTTCAATGAAGATAGCTCTTCAAAAGCTATACAAGAGGCTTATAAAAAGTACCTAGCTACCATATTTGAATTAGTGGGTGAAGATAACGCTTTCGCGAAAGCGGAAACAGTATACAGCATTGAACAACAACTTGCGAGCGCTCATAAAACACGTATCGAGCGCAGAGTCATAAAGGATAATTACAATAAGTTTTCTGTGGAAGATCTAGCAGCTAAACAAGCTGCTATAGGTTGGCCAAAAATGCTAGAAAACTTAGGAGCAAGCGTAGACTCTCTAGACGTTAGACAGCCTGCATACTATGATGCATTAAATAGTATGTTATCAAGTGTGCCACTAGCGCAATGGAAATTGTATCTCAAGGCTCATTCTATAAGTAGTCATGATACTATGTTGAGCACTCCTTTTCAAGATGCTGCATTTGCATATACTAAGGTGATTTCTGGACAGTCTGAGCAACAATCTCGATCTAAACGCATGGTGCGTAATGTAGACAGGCAAATAGGGTTTGCATTAGGACAATTATACGTTAAGCGCTACTTTAATGAGGATGCTAAAAAGAGAGCGCTGGAGCTTGTAAATAATTTTCAAAGCGCACTTGAAGTTCGCATTGAAAACCTAGCATGGATGAGTGATAGTACCAAAGTAAAAGCTAAAGAGAAGTTGTATGCGATCAATAAGAAAATAGGCTATCCAGATGTATGGCGTGAGTATAATGTGTCAATCGATAGAGGGCAGTTTTTTGAAAACGTAGTAGCCTTACGTAAAGATAGTTACAACTATGAACTTAAACAATTGAACAAGGCACCGAATCGTGATGAATGGGGAACAACTCCGTCCACAGTAACAGCATACTATAACCCATCACTCAACGAAATTGTGTTTCCTGCAGGAATATTACAGCCGCCGTATTTTGACCTTTATGCAGACGATGCTGTAAATTATGGAGGTATTGGTATGGTAATAGGTCATGAGTTTACTCATGCTTTTGATGATCAAGGAGCGCAGTATGACAAAGATGGAAATGTAACAAACTGGTGGACGGATGACGACTACAAAAAATTTAAAGCAAAGACTCAGCAAATTATCGAACAGTATGACTCTTTTACTGTGTTAGATAGTGTACACCTTAAAGGAGCACTCACAGTAGGTGAGAATACTGCAGATAATGGCGGAATTGCAATTGCATACGATGCTTTTAAAATGACGGAGCAGGGAAAAGACACTGTATCAATAGGAGGTTACACTCCTAATCAGCGATTTTTCATGTCTGTAGCTCGCATATGGAGAGTAAAGACAAGAGATGAGTATTTGCGTAACTATGTTGCTACAGACCCACACTCACCACCTATGTGGCGTGTAAATGGTCCTCTTATGAACTTTACGCCTTTTTACGAAGCTTTTGACGTTACTGAAGGACAAGAGAACTTTAAAACCAAGGACGAGCGTATTGAAATTTGGTAAAAAAAATAGGGTATGTTTTTGCGAAAGCATACCCTACAATATTTCTAATTTAATTCTTAAATGAGCCTATTTCTGCTCGCTAGGAACGATATACACATCATTAATATTTACACGTGCTGGCTGACTCAATGAGTAGTAAATAGCGTTTGCAATATCTTCAGACTCTAAGGTTGTCATTTCTTGCATTTCTTCCATCATTTCCTTAACATCCTCATCTGTGATTGTTTCAGTTAGGCTAGTACTTACGGCACCTGGCTCGATAGAGGTAACGTTAATTCCATATTCTGGAGCTAGCTCTTGACGTAATCCTTCAGAAAACATCTTTACAGCGCTTTTTGTAGCGCAATACACAGCTCCACCAGGGAAATAACGATGTGCTGCCATTGAAGATATATTTATAATATGCCCTCCTTTATTCTTTTTAAGTTCCGGTAAAACGGCTGCAACTCCATTTAATACTCCTTTAATATTTACATCTACCATTTGCATCCACTCATCTGTTTTGAGTTTTTCTACAAACGATAGAGGCATTAAGCCTGCATTATTGATGAGGCCATCTACTTTTCCAAATTCTTTTACTGCAGTCGCAACACCTTTATCAAAGTCATCCTTGCTTGTTACATCTCCTGCTGCTACAATTGCCTTTCCACCATTATCGGTAATTGATTTTTGTAACTCTTTTAGTTTATCTTCACTACGAGCCATTAATACCACATTTGCACCGTGTGATGCTAGTTTGTGCGCAGTTGCTTCTCCTATACCACTTGATGCTCCAGTTATGATTATTGTCTTATTTGTAAGTTCCATAATTTTGTTTTTTATAAAATTAAGTGGACTTTACAGCTTTACCATAGGTCTTAATGGTATTTTAAGAAGGTGATAAGAGTGTTTTAACGCAACGGTGCGTTTTATAACGAAAAGATGCTATAGATAATATTATTAGAAACTTATATTTTCAAATAATTGATAATCAGTACTATTTATTACTTCTTTATAAGAAGTCCCTCAAGAGTATCCCAGACAGTTTCGGCGACAATCTCATGACCTTCTTCTGTAGGATGAATTCCATCACTTTGATTGAGTGCTTTAATACCGCCCACGTCTTTTAAAATAAAAGGAATCAAGCTTATATCATTTGAGGTAGCAAGTTCTAAAAACATGTTTTTGAAATTAGATGTATACACTTCTCCAAAATTAGGAGGCAGTTGCATTCCAGCAAGAACAATAGTAGTAGACGGACTTTTGGCACGTACAGCATCAATAATAGCTTGAAGATTTTTTCTGGTTTCTTCTACAGCAACGCCTCGTAAGCCATCGTTTGCTCCAAGTTCAAGTACAAATACATCAATAGGTTGGTTGAGGATCCAATCTATCCTGCTTCGACCACCTGCACTAGTTTCTCCGCTTAAACCTGAGTTTACAACTTCATAATCTAAGTCGAGACTATCAACTTTTTGTTGTATCAGTGCTGGATAGGCGTCATTAGTGTCATCCAGCCCGTAACCTGCAGTAATACTATCTCCAAAGAAGAGAAGTGTTTTCTTTGATTTGCTAGCCTCTTCCTGACTTGTTGCAATGGTGGTGTCTGGTTCTTTGCTAAATTCTGCCTTTTTTGAAGCATTATTGTTACAAGAAACAATGCTAGTCGTCATAATAACAACACATAGATATAGGCAAAGGTATCTTAGAGTCTGCTGTCTTTTTAGGAAGCATTGTATTAATTTTATAGGGAACATAATTAGTAGTATTTATTTAAGAAAGAATGTCAAAGATATTAAACATAAGCGGGCTACAAAAAACCTATACAAGCGGATCAAAAGAGCTCACCGTGTTACAGCATATCAATTTTGAGGTAGAAAAAGGACAAACCTTTTCTATAATAGGTCCGTCGGGTAGTGGTAAAACTACCTTACTAGGGTTATGTGCAGGTCTTGACCAGCCTACTGCAGGTACAGTTGAGTTGTGTGGTCATGACTTAAGTACGTTAAACGAAGATGAGAGAGCTGCGTTACGCAATAAAGAGGTAGGTTTTATCTTCCAGAATTTTCAATTACTACCCACACTTACCGCCATAGAGAACGTTAGTGTTCCTCTTGAACTTCAGGGAGACAAGAACGCATCTAAACGTGCAAAGGAACTACTGGAGCAGGTAGGTCTAGCTGATCGCATAGATCATTATCCTTCACAGCTTTCTGGTGGAGAGCAACAGCGTGTTGCACTTGCACGAGCCTTTGTGAATAAACCATCCATACTATTTGCAGATGAACCTACGGGAAATCTAGACGAGGAAACTGGCGAAAAAGTGATAAAACTTCTTTTTGAATTAAACAAAAGTGCCGGAACTACCTTAGTGATTATATCACACGACTTAGACCTAGCAAATAGAACTCAACAAATCTTACGATTAAAAGGAGGTCAAATTTTAACTAACGAACGTACCACAGTATCTTGAATAATCAAAAATTAATTAGAAGAGCAGCTGCAAGTTGGTTGTTTAAAATGGCATGGCGAGATGCCAAAGCAAGTAAAGTGCGTTTGTTGCTCTTTATGGCTTCCATCATATTGGGAATTGCAGCGGTGGTTTCCATTCAGCTATTTAGCCAGAATCTCACAGAAAATATAAAGCGACAATCAAAAACCCTCATGGGGGCAGATTATATCATTGACAGTAGACAAGCTCCAAGCGAGCGTGCTCAAGCTATCATAGACTCGCTTCAACCAGATGCATCAGAGGTGAACTTTGTATCTATGATTGCGTTTCCTAAAAATGGAGGAACAAAACTGGTACGAGTAAGAGGTTTAGAAGGTGATTTTCCATTTTATGGATCCATGCAAACTAATCCTGTAAACGCAGGAACTAGTTATCAGGTTAATGGCGGAGCTCTCGTTGACGCTACACTTATGTTACAGTACAGTGTGGTTCCTGGAGATTCTATCAAAGTAGGAGCGATCACGTTGCCTATCATTGGGGAGTTAATATCTATGCCAGGAAGTAGTGCCGTATCAAGTTCTGTTGCACCGCCCGTAATAATCCCTAATCGTTTTATGGCAGAGACGGAGCTATTGCAGTTTGGTAGTCGTAAAGAATATCAATTTTTTTATAAAGCGCCTTCCATAAATCTTGAAGCTTTAGAAAAAAGCATAGATCCTATTCTCAAATTAGAAAATGCAGATATAGATACGCATACAAGCACCAGCGCACGATTAGGACAGCGATACGAGAATGTAGGAGCATTTCTCAACCTTGCAGCATTTATAGCACTTTTATTGGGATGCGTAGGTATCGCTAGTTCTGTAAACATCTATATCAAAGAAAAACTGAAAGCCATCGCTGTTTTAAAGTGTATGGGAGCATCTAGAAAACAGAGTTTCTTGATTTTTCTGATACAAATAGCTGGCATAGGGTTAATAGGTGGAATCATAGGCACCATCATAGGCGCAGGTCTACAAGAGTTATTCCCTTATATCCTGCAAGAGTTTTTACCTTTTGATGTGACTATAAATATTTCCATACAGCCACTCATCATGGGAGTATTACTTGGTTTATGTATGTCTGTGTTATTTGCGCTATTACCACTTATTCGTACTTGGTATGTGTCTCCATTAGATGTGTTAAGAGTGACTGAAACATCTAATCAAGAAAGTGCAAAAGCTAGATTAGTGGTCGTAGGACTCATTTTGGTATCACTATATTTATTTTCCTTTTGGTTATTAAAGGATGGTCTATTTGCGCTCGCTTTTGTAGGCGGTGTTGTCGTGACATTTGCTGTTTTAGCTGGAGTAGCAAGAGGTACGATGCTCATCGTTAAGAAATACTTCCCTAAGAAAGCATCATTCACCATGCGCCAGAGTCTACTCAATTTATACCGACCTAATAATCAAACCTTAGTATTGATGGTAGCCATAGGTTTAGGCACTTTTTTAATAAGTACACTTTATTTTACAAAGGACATTCTACTTGCCAAAACGGAAGTAGGTAACACCTCGGATAGTGCAAATATCATTACGCTAGACGTCCAGCCAGATCAAGTTGAGGAGGTAGCCACTACTTTCAAAACTAATGATTTACAAGTTGTTGATAATATTTCGCTAGTGACTATGCGTATGCACAGTATTAATGGAATTCTAGTAAACACCTTACGTACAGATAGTACCGCACAAATACGTAAGTGGATTCTCAACCATGAGTTTAGAACTACTTACAGGGATGAGCTTATAGCTTCAGAAGAAATTGTGGAAGGGGAGTGGATAGACGCTAGAGCACCTAACGAACCTGTAAAAATTTCCATTTCTGATAATCTTGCAGATGATGCAAATGTGACTGTAGGTGATCCTATTGTATTTAATGTACAAGGCGTGCTTATGGAAACTACCGTGGGAAGTATACGCAAGGTTGATTGGGCACGATTACAACTCAATTTCTCCATCGTTTTTCCAAAGGGTGTACTTGAGAATGCCCCTCAATTTAATGTGTTAACTACGTATGCAGATACTAAAGAAAAATCGGCGGGATTACAGCGGGATTTAGTCACGGCATTTCCTAACGTCTCTATTATTGATTTAAGACAGGTTTATAATGTGGTGGAAGATATCTTGAGCAAAGTCTCGTGGATAATCAATTTTATGGCATTCTTTAGTATTCTTACAGGTATCATCGTACTTATAGGTTCTGTGCGCACGAGTAAATATCAACGCATTAAAGAAAGCATACTACTGCGAACCTTGGGTGCAAAAAATAAGCAGATTCTTAAGATTTCGGCATTTGAATACTTCTTTTTAGGTGTTTTGGGTAGTTTAGTTGGGATCTTACTGGCATTAGTGAGTAGTTTGATGCTAGCAATATTTGTCTTTAAAGAGCCATTTGTCCCATCATTAATCCCATTCTTAGTATTTCTGCCTGGCATCACGTTATTGGTTGTGTTCATTGGCCTCAGTAATATAGGAGGTGTATTGCGCAGTTCTCCCCTTGAGGTCCTCAGAAAGGCAGAGTAGGAGATAGTAACGATGTATTATAGTTTTACGCTTTCGCGAAAGCGTAACCCTTCTACAGCAAACAAATTAAAGATTATCACACTTTACCGCATAAAAAAGGGTTGCCATACGGCAACCCTTTTACTTTTTAGAATGAAATCAATTACTTGATGCTCTCTAATAATTTATCTGCAACTAGTTCTGATGAAGCTGGGTTTTGTCCTGTAATAAGGTTTCCATCTTGGATTGCATATGCAGCCCAATCTTCTTTTTTAGAATAGATACCACCGTTTTTAGTTAGCATGTCTTCTACTAAGAAAGGTACTACCTCAGTAAGTTGTACAGCCTCTTCTTCAGTGTTAGTAAATCCTGTTACTTTTTTCCCTTGTACTAATGGATTTCCATCAGTTCCTTTTACATCTTTTAATGCAGCTGGAGCGTGACATACGAAAGCAACTGGCTTATCTTGACTATTAAATTTTTCAATAAGTGCGATAGACTTTGCGTCATTTGCAAGATCCCATAATGGTCCGTGACCTCCTGGGTAAAATACAGCATCAAAATCATCTGCATTCATATCTGCAAGCACTTTTGTATTTGCGATAAGGTTTTTTGCAGTTTCGTCTTTGTCAAAACGCTCTGTAGCCTCTGTTGCAGCGTCTGGAGAGTCACTACTTGGATCTATAGGTGCAGCTCCTCCCTTTGGAGTTGCGATTGTAATGTTTACACCTTTGTCAAGTAACGAGTAATATGGCGCAGCAAATTCTTCTACCCAAAATCCTGTTTTCTTTCCAGTGTCTCCTAGTTGGTCGTGTGATGTTAATACAAATAAAACGTTCATTTCTTTTTCTTTTTTGGTTTCTGTTGTTACTTCCGAAACTTTTTCAGAAGTTGTTTTTGTGTTTGATTCCTTACAGCTTGTTGCTGTTATAATAGTTAGCACAAGTGCTAGTGATTGGATAATCTTCATAATTGTTATTAGTAAGCCATTTTGACTATTTTCTCCACATTATCGGGAGTTAGTGATTGGTGTTCTCCTAATCCTTCCCATCCACGATCTGTAAATCGCTTAGAAATTTTCTCAGCAGTTCCTTCGTAATCTCCTGTGTAATCTGAGAGCTTAGTATCTATTCCTAATTCTTTGAAGAAAGCCTCTGTCTTTTCGATAGCAGCATAAGCTTTGTCATCTATACTACCTTCTGTTACATTCCATACACGTTCTGCATATTGAGCCAATTTCTCTTTCTTAGCTTCAAAATTGAATTTATAGTGACTAGGAGCAATAACTGCTAGCGTGCGTGCGTGATCTATACCAAACATTGCTGTAAGTTCATGACCAATGGCATGTACTGCCCAGTCTGTAGGCACTCCTTTTTGGATCAATCCATTAAGAGCCATGGTACAACTCCACATAAAATCTGCTGCGGCTTTGTAATCTGTTGGGTCTTTAATAACATTAGGAGCTACCTCGATTAATGTTTGTAAGATACTCTCAGCAAAACGATCTTGTAAACGTGCTCCTATAGGATAGGTCATATACTGCTCAAGAACGTGAGTAAATGCATCTGTAAGGCCATTTGCTAGTTGGCGTTCTGGAATAGAAGTAATTACCTGCGGATCTAAGATAGAAAATACTGGAAATAATCCAGGACCTCCCATAGCAAGCTTCTCTTGCGTTTCCTTTCTCGTAATTACAGATCCTGAGTTCATCTCAGATCCTGTAGCTGGTAGTGTTAATACTGTTCCAAAAGGCATTCCTTTCTCAGTTTTGATATTCTGTGTAAGAATATCCCAAGGCGTATCTCCATCATAAAGAGCTGCTGCAGATAAAAACTTAGTTCCATCAATTACAGATCCACCACCCACAGCAAGTAAATATGTTATTTCTTTGTCCTTGATTACCTTAAGTGCTTCCATAAGTACTGCATACTCAGGATTTGCAGGTATTCCACCAAACTCAGTAACATTTACATTTGATAACGCTGTTTTTACTTGGTCATAAATTCCATTTTTCTTGATACTTCCACCACCATATAATAATAGCACCTTGGCATCTGCAGGAATTTCTTCACTCAGCTTTGCAATCGTATCCTTTCCAAAGATGACTTTAGTCGGATTCTTAAATTCAAAATTGTTCATCGTACTTTTCTTTTTCTTTTTTCTTTCAATATTTCTTAGATCTTTACGATCATTTTTCCTTTGTTTTTACCTTCAAACAGATCGATAAAAGCCGTTGGGATATTTTCAAAACCTTCTACTACTGTTTCAGTGTATGTAAGTTTACCTTCAGATAACCAAGTAGCCAGTTGTTTCATAGCCTCAGGAAATTTCTCTGCATAGTTTGAGACAATAAAGCCTTGCATTAGTGCGCTATTTTTAACTAAAAATGGCTGTACACTCATACTCATAGGTATTTCTGTATTGTTGTACACAGAGATTGCTCCACAAATAATCATTCTTGCAAAACGATTAATATTTACGAGCACTGCGTCAGAAATAGGACCACCTACATTGTCAAAGTAAACATCTACACCATCTGGCGCTGCAGCTTTTATTGCCGCCGCCATATCATCTGTAGTGTTATAATTGATAGCTGCGTCAAAGCCAAATTTGTCTTTAAGCATTGTAACCTTCTCATCAGTTCCCGCAATACCTACTACGCGTAATCCTAAAATCTTTCCAATTTGTCCTACAACGCTTCCTACTGCTCCTGCAGCACCAGAAACTACAAGAGTTTCTCCTGCTACAGGTTTTCCTATCTCATGTAAACCTAAAAAAGCTGTAAGTCCAGTCATTCCTAAGATACCTAAGTATGCACTTAATGAAGCTTTTGATGGGTCTACTTTAAGTAAGCCTTCTCCAGTGTGCACTTGAGCAGTAGACCAATCGAGCATTCCAGAAACATAATCACCTTCCTTAAAAGCGTCATTATTTGATGCTGTTACTTTTGCAACTACACCAGAGTGAATAGACTTGCCTATTTCAAAAGGCTCAATATATGATTTTGCATCACTCATCCTACCTCTTAAATAGGGATCTACAGAAACATATGCTGCCTCTACCAAGATTTCACCCTTACCAGCAGTAAGCGCTGACTCATCTGTAACAAACTCAAAATTTGATAAAGATGGTGTTCCTTCTGGTCTACTTTTTAATAATATACTTTTAGTCATCGCTATCTATTTTTTAGTCAATTACAGTTACCATATCTTCCATAGGTTTTCTCACCTTTACAAGATTTACTAGCCAGTCTTCATCTTCTTTTCTGTAGCCTAAAGGAAGTAGTACCGCACTACGTAATCCTTTTTCGCGTAAGCCTAAAATTTTATCAACCTCAGTAGCATCAAAACCTTCTAGCGGGGTTGCATCTACTTTCTCGTAAGCAGCAGCTATAATTGCGTGCGAAAATGCAATATATGCTTGTCTTGCAGCGTGTTCAAAGTTTTCTTGCTCATCCTTTTGTGGGTAAGAGTCTAGTAACATTTGGCGGTAGTTTTCCCAACCTTCATTTTTAAATCCTCTTATATCATTAGTAAGATCAAACATATAGTTAATTCTTTCTGGTGTATAAGTGTCCCAAGCTGCAAAGACTAATAAGTGTGAGCAATCTGTAATTACAGACTGATTCCAAGCTACAGGTCTTATTTGTTCTTTTATATCTTGGTTTTTAATCACCATAACCTCAAAAGGTTGAAGTCCGCTTGAAGTAGGAGCAAGTCTTGTAGCTTCTAAAATTCTTTCAATTTTATCTTCGGCTACTTTTTCTCCATTCATTGCCTTTGCGGCATATCTCCAGTTTAATTTATCTAGTAATTCCATGTTTTTATTATTTGGTTTCTTGTTGTTTTTATTGACATACTTTAATGCTACTCCAGGCAGATTGATAAGCTTCTTCCAAGTGAGTTTTGTCTAATTGAAATGCTCCTCGCTTTTGAGTCATCATTAAAAATGAAAGCGGATTAATAGCATATGCGTATAATATAAAATCGGATAATGGTTTAATAATTCCTTCTTTTTTGCCACGTTCCCATAAGTCGAGTAGAGGTTGTAAATGTTTTATTCCTTCTTGTCTACTTTCCTCATCAATCATAGGAGTGTTATCACACTGTGCAAGAAACATTGCTTTCTCACATTCCTTTAATTTAAAATCTGCAATACGTTTCCAGATGTATTCAAAACCTGACTCTACTGGGAGCGAAGCATCATAAGATGCAAATGCATACTCTGTATATGACGCCTTAACTTCTATATAAGTTTTATTAACAAGGTCTTGTTTATTTTCAAAATAAAGATAGATAGTGGCAGGAGAAACGCTTGCCATTTTGGCAATTTTACTCATAGGTGTAGCGTGAAAACCATTATTGTTTACAAGCTCTATGGTCGCCTTTACAAGCGCATTACGTTTATCTATACTTTTTTGAAGTTTTGCCATGTTATTTAATTGCTGCTGCAAAGGTAGTGTCAAAAATGAACATTCATTCTTTTTTAACAAACATTTAATTTGATAGCTGCAAGTGAAATAATATTCATGTTTTACCTAAAGCACGTTGAATAATCAGGAAGGCGAGTAGGTGGGATGTTACGCTTTCGCGAAAGCGTAAAAAGGATACAAATTATTTATGATGAAAAATTATCTATGGAATATTATAAGTTAGTTATGGCGAACGGCAGCTTACTAAGAATACAAAATGAGGAAGACGCCAATTAATATACCTGCGAGCGGAACCAATTTCTTGCGCTTATTCTTTTCCTTGAACACTAGTCCACCAATAACTACTGCTATTATAAGTTGGCTACGTTTTATTGCCGAGAGTAACATGATAAGCGCATCTGGATCCTGCAGTGCTTTGAAGTAAAAATAATCGGCGGTTTGTAACAAGATACCTACGGCAATAATCGTCCACCTAAAGGTAAATGCACTTCTTTTTTCGGCTTTAGAAAACCATGTAATTGAGAGTATTACTAGTAACATCAAAATAGTATACCAACAAAACCAAAACTGCAACGTTTGTGGATTAAGCACCAGATTCTGAATTAAGAACTTGTCGTACAATCCGCTGGAGGCTCCTAAAAAAGTAGCACCTACAATTGCAAAAATCCATTTGTTTTTTCTAAAGTGAATCCCTTCTTTCTTACCAATATTTGCATACAGAATTACTGATAGAATAATCACAAAGAAACCCACCCATTGTAGTGCATTAGGTTGTTCTCTATAAATAAAAATGGCTCCTATAAATGTAAAAAACGGTCCAGCAGATCGTATAGGAGTGACTATGGTGATAGGGAGGTGCTTTAAGGCTTGATATGCTAGAATCCATGAGGCAGTCATAATCATGGATTTGATAATGATAAAACCATGTGTTCTCCACGGAATAGGAGTGATGTAAAACCCTATTTCTTGAGTGTATTCTGGAAAAAATCTTGAACCTATAAAAAATGGCAGTATTAATACAAAACCAGCGCAGAGTGTACATAACAATACTGGTAACACCTCGTTACCTTGTACAGCATGTTTCTTTGCTAAGTTGTGTAATCCAAGAAAAAGTGCGGCCAGTAAGCCTAAATACATCCACATGGCGCGAATATACTTTTTTGTGAGATTTTAAAGTGCGTAGTATTAAGGATTCTCAAAGCTTTCGCAAAAGCGTAACCGAAATACATAATATAACACCCATTTTTAAAGAAAAGGTCAAAAGAGTATAATTACCTTTGCAAAAAATCTGTTTGCAGTTCATTATGCCCGAAGATCAAAGTAAAAACGCCCAAGATAAAAGTCTCTCTCAACAAGAAATTGATGCATGTATTAATACATTGCAGCAACTAGTAGCCGATACAAATCAGCTTTTTGAGCTTCCAGAAGAACAGCGTACAGAGCTTCTCAAAGCTTCAGGAATGTTATCTCGTCCTAATCGAGATGAGTTTCAGCGTAGGAGGAAAGACGCCAAGAAGGCTGCTAAACGTAAGATGATTACTAGAGATAAGCACGCTCGTAAAACCACAGGAATACGCTCTGCTAGAGAAGCTTCGCTTTTTGTAGCACCTAAGTTACTTGGCGCAGCTGCAATTCCAGAAGATACTCCAGAACTTGAGTCTCCAAGAAATTGTTACGTGTGTAAAACAGTGTATACAAAGCTGCACCACTTTTATGACACCATGTGTACTTCATGTGGTGATCTTAATTATGCGAAACGCTTTCAAACAACCGATTTAAACGGGCAAGTAGCTGTAATAACAGGCTCAAGATTAAAAATAGGTTATCATATAACTCTCATGCTATTGCGTTCTGGTGCGACGGTCGTGGCAACCACACGTTTCCCTGCAGATAGCGCAATACGATATGCAAAGGAAGAAGATTATGGTGACTGGAGTGATCGCTTGCACATCCATGGTCTTGACTTACGTCATATACCCAGTGTAGAGATATTTTGTAATTATATAGAGCAGAAGTACGATAGGCTAGATATACTAATTAATAATGCGGCACAAACGGTGCGTAGGCCATCTGGATTCTATTTCCACTTAATGGAAAATGAAAAACTACCCGTTGATCAACTTCCTAAGCTCGCACAACCACTCTTACAAGATCACATTACCTGCTTGCAGGAGTTATCAGACTTAAGTGTGAGTACTGCAAAAACTAGCAAGAATAATGTATTGCCAGTTACTTGGCATGGACCTGAGCCAGGAATAGGACTGCGCAACTCGGCAGAGCTTTCTCAGATTCCTTATAGTTTTGATAATTCGTTACAAACTAGCGAAGTCTTTCCAGAAGGAAAACTAGATGCAGATTTGCAACAAGTTGATTTACGTAAGACTAATAGCTGGCGTTTAAAGCTGGGCGAGATAGAAACTACAGAGATGGTAGAAGTACAACTTGTAAATGCTGTGGCGCCATTTGTGTTATGTAATCGCTTGTCTAATCTAATGATGAAAGAAGATACTGGACAAAAGCATATCATTAATGTATCTGCAATGGAAGGTAAGTTTCACCGTTTTAAAAAGGAGGATAGACATCCACATACTAATATGGCAAAGGCAGCATTAAACATGCTTACACACACGTCTTCTGCCACTTTTGCTAAGTCTGGTATCTATATGAATGCGGTAGATACAGGATGGGTGACAGATGAGGACCCTGCAGAGCTATCAAAAAAGAAAGTAGAAGTACATGATTTTCAACCACCATTAGACATCGTAGACGGTGCTGCTAGGGTGATGGACCCACTTATTGATGGTATCAATACAGGTAAACATTGGTCTGGAAAATTTTTAAAAGACTATTTCCCTATAGATTGGTAATTAAAAGTCGTATTTTTGTGGAGTAATTGAATATCGATTACTAATTATTAAATAAATATTATTATGAGTAACGGAACAGTAAAATTTTTCAACGATACCAAAGGATTTGGTTTTATTACAGAAGAAGGTGTTGAAAAAGACCACTTTGTACACATTTCAGGATTAATCGATGAGATTCGCGAGGGTGACCAAGTTGAATTTGATCTTCAAGAAGGTAACAAAGGTTTAAACGCAGTAAACGTAAAAGTTATCTAATACATACTTTAAGTTTTTAAAAAAGCCCATCTATTTATTTAGATGGGCTTTTTGTTGTTATGGACTTTTTATGCTTTCGCGAAAGCGTACCTATAATGCGTAACGCATATTACTGGTAACTAACGCTTATTTAAAAGTGTGTCGCTGCTCTTGTGTAGAAGAAGCACTGAGCAACTCATTAAACGAGCGAATGCTATTAAAATCTGTCGTTATCGCTTTTGAAACGGCAATACCAACTATACCAGCCTCCAAAATTTTTGTAACATCATCAAGTGTGATGCCTCCCACGGCAAGAATAGGAGTAGTGGTACCCAGTTCTTCTATAATTGCTTTATAACCAGAAACACCCAGCGTGCTTGCTGTAGTTTCTTTTGTGGTAGTAGTGCTGAAAGGCCCTAGACTTATATAATCTACTTGCTTCTCAATAAGTGTCTCACAATCTTGTAAAGTATGTGCCGTGCCACCTATTATTTGCCAAGTGTATAAGTGCTTCCTAGCAGTGATAGGGCAGGCATCTGTACCTCCTAGATGTACTCCGTCTGCTTTAACCTCTTTGGCAAGTTTATAATCATCATTAATAATTAATCGCGTTTGAAAATGAGCGGTAATCTCTCTAGCTTCTTGTGCAATGGCAAGCAGTTTTTTTTGAGAACAATCTTTTACACGGAGTTGCACGAGCTCAGCTCCGGCATTACATGCTTTTTGTATATGTTCTATGTGCTCTTTGAGTGAGCTTCCTTGCGATATGTAATGAAGTTTTGGAATCATATTCTTCTTATTTAATAACTACGTAAAACAGTTATATAGTAATCTAGCAAAGATACTCATCCCGCGTGGGTCTTACTGCAGTTATGGAATGCATGTGTTATTAAAAATAAAGAGGCTGCCTATAAGTATATAAACAGCCTCTTTATAGTAGATTTTATGTAAAATCGTCTAATCTATTCTTCTTCGGTAACGAGCGAGTCTGCCATGGCTTGCTCCTTGTTTTCGCTATAATCTACAGGAACAGAATCTTTAATTCTAGTAAACTCCTCTAGACGCTGTAGATCTTCTTCCTCACCAGAAAAGTATGGGAATACATCCATAATAGGTGATTCAGAAACTGCTGGAATTGTATATTCACCCATCGTGTCTTTCATAGTGACAACAGTGTTATCAAAGGCTTCCTTCACATCATTTGCTTGTACAAGCAAATATTGATTAGTCTTACGCTCTTTACCACTTTCCTCATCATAAGCAATGAGTGATACACGAGATTTAAACCATCTATCTGAGTTTTCAAACGGATGTATCTCTGCGTAGTTTGCTACTTTTATGTTTGTGATTTTGATTTCTTCGCTATCACTTAAGTAGGCAGCCATTTCTTGCGTTATTCTACTTTCTGCTTCTGTATATGATATTGCATCTACTAGAAAAGGCTCTGTTTTTACCTTTTGAGTTCCAGATGCCTCATCAAATTTTCTATACTTTACTTTGCACTCATACCAAGTTGCACTCATATCTCTTTTATTTTAAGGTTGCCAAAAATAGGGGTTAGCTCAAGGCGAAAAAGTAAAAAACAACAATAGATATTCACAATCTCCAATTCATGAAGCTAGCTCTTTTAATACGAGTGATTTACCGCATAAAAAAGCTGAAATAAAAAAAGCGCCAACTGTAATTTACAGTTGACGCTTTTCAAGTTGGGTATTCTTATAATTATTTAGCTGGTAAAACCACTGTATCTACTACGTGTATCACACCGTTAGACTGCATTACATCTGCAATAGTTACTGTAGAGCTGTTTCCGTTTTGATCCATAAGAACTACTGATGTTCCTTTTACAGAAGCCATTAGTTTACCACCGTTCACAGTTGTAAAAGTTGCTGTACCGTTGTTCTTTTTGATCTCGCTCATGATAGCAGCTGCATCAAATTTTCCTGCAACTACATGGTACGTAAGTACACCTTGTAAAGCTGTTTTACTTTCTGGCTTAAGTAGTGTTGCTACTGTTCCTGCTGGAAGCTTCTCAAAGGCAGCGTTTGTTGGTGCAAAAACTGTAAATGGACCTTCTCCTTGTAAAGTTTCTACAAGGCCTGCAGCTTTTACAGCAGCAACTAGGGTAGTATGGTCTTTAGAGTTTACAGCATTCTCAACAATATTTTTAGAAGGATACATTGCTGCACCACCTACCATCACTGTCATTTCATCCATCATATCTTCACCCTCAGACATTTTATCGTCCATCATATCCTCCACTTGAGACAACTTATCATCCATCATCTCATTTTGATCTGCTGCTTCTTCTTTTCCTACATTTTTTGAACCTTCACATGATGCAAGTGATAAAAGTCCTGCACAAAGTGCCATTGATAATACGTTTACTGTTTTCATAATTGTTTAGTGTTTGTGTTATATAGATTTACATATATAACGCAGCAGCTTCTCGTACGGTTCTCGGTAAGGTTTGAATTTGGGATAGGTTTAACAATAAGCAACTATATAATCATAAAATTACAATAGGAGTATAGTTACAGTATCTTATATAAAGATGATGTTGATTTGGTTTGCATATATTTTTTCGCTTTCGCGAAAGCGGTACTTTTCCTTAAAAATAGTATGACCAGATCATCTATCATTAAAGGCTATATAAAGTCGTGATTGTCTCAGAGTTTACAAACTGTAAAAACAGATTAACAATTCTAGTTGATAATTATTGTCAGTCGTTATCCAATTGATTTTTTTTAATCAACAAACTAGCACATAATAGAAGAAGTCCTAGAACTGCAAGTTGTATTACATATGATCTATGATGTTTAAGTGCACCAAAGTAATCAACAAACGAAAGTAGATTGATATTTGCATAAGTAATCATAAAGAAGAGCACTTCAAATAGCTTTTTCCCTTTTGATATAATACCTAATAAGACAGCAACCATAACAACGATAACACCTCCGAAAATAATCGCTAGCATACCTCTAAAATTTATCAATAATCCTAAACGAATTATTAGAGGAAAGGCGAGAAGTAGCATTAAAACAACTGCGGCACTTACTTGAGAAAGTAGTAATCTCCCTATAGGTTTATAAGAAGTAGATACAAAATGAGAAAGATTATTTGTGATCTCTTTAGCTGTTAAATCAGACAATCTACTAACTTGTAAAAACCAAAGAACTGGTAAAACTATTTGATGAGAAACTTTGAAAGGCAATACGACTAATAGCAGCATCCCAAGAAGATTAACAACCCACAACCATTTTTTACCTTTTCTAAATAAGAGTATCACCTCTGTTTTTATTAAAGGAAGAATGCTGTAATTGATTTGTGCTTTGGGTAGTTTTAATAAATTTATATTTTTACTACTGATCTCATTTTCTGTGAAGTTGTTAAGCTTCTTTGTAGACTTAAGATTCCCCATATTAAATCGATGAAAAAATGGTGAGATTATGGCAATGATTATAAAGCCTAAAACCACCCAAATGAATCGGCTTATGATAAAGGACATAGAAAAGTCCATTCCATTGAAAACGAATTTTTTAGACGAATCAATATCACTTAGTATATATCCAATACTTAAGTTTGAGTTTTCATCAGTATTTGTAAGCTCTCTCACCATTTCTTCTAATTGATGAATGACTATTTTACTTCCAAACAAATCATAGTTAAATTGAGATTCATTTATAGGTGTAAAGGTGATTAGTGCAGAAAACAGGAAGAAGTACCCTATATTCTGTAAGACCGAAAATCTACCTAAAAACACTTCAAACACAACTGCTATTACTGAAATCAAAAACATAGTTGGAATTGTAATGAGCAGATAGGGTTTTATAAATTGATATAGTTCAAAGGAGTATCCTTCATTGTATAACACAAAGAGTATGATACTCATTATAAAAACAACCCCAACGATGGTCGATAGTATTAAGAAGTTACTTAGTGTTTTTGCAAGTAGATACTTAAAATTTGATATAGAAGTAGAAGCTATAATTTGACCAACTTTTGTTTCTATGTCTTTTTTTAAACCACTGTTGATTAAATAAAAACCAATTAATGACAGAAAGAAGCTAGTCATAATTGCGGTTACATAACCAAACCACGCAGCATTATAGTACCCTACATATCCAGAAATTCTTATTGTAGAATAGTTTGAATTTGGCTCAGGAACAAAAGAGTAAGCAATTGCGAGGCTTGCACAAAGCGTTATTAAAAAGGCATAGCTTCTAGTGCGTTGCAAATAATCTAATTTTATAATATTGAAAAATGGCGACATATCAATTATTTTTAGTTATATACAAATAGGCATCTTCTAAATTGCCTTCCATTTTAGTTGCCCTTTCTACAGGGTTTTCAGTAATAAATCGAACTTTGATGTCCGCTTTTTTTCTAGAAGTACTTACAATGGTATGCTGCAATTTGAAAGCACTTAATTCTTCTATTTTAATTGTTATTTCAAACACCTTATTGGTAACAGTAGCAATGATGTGGTCTTGGTTTCCATGAGTAATTAAACTTCCATTTTTTATAATTGCAACGTTATCTGCAATGGTACCAATGTCTGAAACAATGTGTGAAGAGAGTATCACAATACAATCGTTTGCTAAATCCGAAATGAGATTTCTAAAGCGTACACGCTCCTCAGGATCAAGTCCCACTGTAGGCTCATCAAAGATTACAATCTTAGGATTATTTAATAAAACTTGAGCAATACCCACACGTTGCTTCATTCCTCCAGAGTAGCCACCTATAGGCCTATGGCTGGCTTCTTGTAGATTTAAGCCTTCTAGCAACTCTTTAATTCTTGGTTTTAAGTTAGGTCCACCTACACCCTTAATGGCAGCCATATATTCTAGAAACTCAAAAGCATTAAGATTAGGGTACACCCCAAAATCTTGAGGCAGAAACCCTAATTGCTGTCGCATATAATTAGGATCTTTAATGATATTATTTTTGTTTAATAAAATACGTCCATCACTAGGTTTATTTACGGTGGCTATCATCTTAAGTAATGTAGACTTTCCTGCACCGTTAGGACCTAGTAAGCCTAGTATGCCTTTCTCAATAGTAATAGAAAAGTCTTTTAATCCGTACTTATTCTTGGAGTACCTTTTTGATACATTTTGAATTTCTAGTTTCATCATATTATTTGTTATTTCGTTTTATGATTGTTGCTAGCGCGTCTTAATTATATGTAGTTATTTAAATAAGTATAACTATCAAAAAGGATGACATGCTCAAGGAGCATCTATTCTCAATCACACCTCAAAACTCTTATAATCAATTACTATTAAAAAATAAGAATGATAAAGGGCTCTATTAAAGTGATGTAGTCACAAAGGAGGCTTGTCACTATAAAATGTATGTTCAGATAAGAAAATGCGACTTTCATCATTTAAAATAATACTATGAAGATGATGTGGTATTTTTGAGTAGGCTTAAACTCCGTGTAATGTCAAAACTAGACCATTGGATAGATAACAAAATCGTACAAAACCTCTTTGTATGGTTTTTCTTATTCTTGATTTTATTAACGAGTATTCAGTCAGAAAATAGAGCATTATCTGCGCTATTTGCTATTGCATTACTTGCACCTCCAGTCTATCTAAACAATCTATTTATACTTCCTTTATTTAGAAAAAAGCTTCTCATATTTATCTTTCTGTTCTTATTAAATACCATCATATTTACAGTAGTTGCAGTCTTCTTCATTAAAATGGGAATAGAGGGAGATTTTAAATTAGAAATGTTTTTGAATTTCTTTGGTATCATGATATTAGCACTTGTTTGCGCTATAGCCATGAAATTAGCAAGAGATAGTTTTACAAGAAGACAAGAAGAAAAAGAAGCGGAATTAAAATTACTGAAAGCGCAGTTAAACCCGCATTTCCTATTTAATACCCTCAATAATTTATATGGATTATCTGTTATAAAATCTGATAAACTACCCAGCTTAATGTTGAAACTTTCAGACTTGTTACGCTATAGTTTATATGAAACTAAGGAGGCTCTTGTACCGCTTACCAAGGAAATAGAATACTTAGAGAATTATATCTCTTTAGAAAAAATCAGATTAGAAAATACAACGCAAATATCCCTCACAAAAAAGGGAAATCTAGATGATGTATCAATAGCACCTATGTTATTAATAGTTTTTGTAGAAAATGCTTTCAAGCATTTACATGTATCAAATAAAGAAAAGGGGAGTGTTATTATTTCAATAAAAGAAGAACACAATAGGATAACCTTTAGTTGTGTAAATACAAGTGAGACATCTATATTAAATGAGGAACATCTAGAGAAAGGTAAAAGCGGTATTGGATTAGAAAATGCAAAGAAAAGATTGGCATTAATATATCCAGAGAAACATGAAGTAACAATTCAAAAGAGTGAGAAGCTATTTAGTATTGTATTAACGCTACATTTATAACATGAACATACTAAAATGTATTCTAGCAGATGATGAGCCAATTGCCCGTCAAATATTAGAAAATTATATTCAAGAGCTTCCGCAATTAGAATTAGTAGCCTCTTGTAAAAACGCATTTGAAGTCATGGAAACACTTCAAAAAGAAACTATTGATGTACTATTTTTAGACATTAATATGCCTAAGCTCTCAGGTTTGAGTTTACTAAAAACTATGGAGCAAAAACCAGCAGTAATCATTACAACGGCTTACTCAGAATATGCTCTTGAAGGTTTTGAACTATCTGTTACAGACTATTTATTAAAACCATTTTCACTAGAGCGATTTATCCAAGCGATTCATAAAGTTAAGATGGCAATGGTGAGTGTACCCTACAGTAATTCTCAACAAGAAGATGTACAAGAGTACATATTTGTAAAAAGTGATAAGAAAATCATCAAGATCAATTTTAACACTATAAGTCATATTGAAGCTTGCGGCAACTACATTAAAATATTCGTTAGTGATTCCATGATATTAACGCCACAAACACTATCTGATTTTTTAGAAAAGTTACCCAACCAATTTTTACGAATCCATAAGTCATTCTTGATTAATTTTAACCAATTACAATTCTGTCTCTTATACACATCTCCGAGCCCACGAGACGGACTCCTATCTCG
>OJBP01000448.1_pt1 | contig 21423 bp, 14 predicted proteins | sample 1590691 | NCBI WGS metagenome assembly OJBP01 (sample SAMN05416848, study PRJEB24817) | seawater metagenome | isolation source: Sea water | place: Canada:Atlantic | collected 2013-07 | reverse complement strand
AACTGGTAAAATAAAAAGAAAGCACGCTTTTAAGAGTCACATTTTGACTAAAAAATCTAAGAAGCGTAAGCTTGCTTTGACGCATGATGGCCTTGTGCACGACGCAGATAAGAGTAATGTTAAATTGATGCTTAATCTTAAGTAATCCGTTTAACCGGTTAAAACAAATATTTTTAAACCCTGGAGTATGGCTTTCTCTCCGCTTAAGAGAGAGAACAAAAGAGTATACAGCGTGTACCGCCTGCTACAAAAACACATTAAATTATGCCTAGATCAGTAAATTCAGTTGCTAAAAGAGCCCGTAGAAAAAAGGTGATGAAGCAAGCCAAAGGTTACTTTGGAAGACGTAAAAACGTTTGGACAGTAGCAAAAAATGCAGTAGACAAAGCAATGTCTTATGCATATAGAGACCGTCGTCAGAATAAAAGAAATTTCCGTTCATTATGGATTACTCGTATTAATGCGGGTGCTCGTATGCACGGTATGTCTTATTCTCAGTTTATGGGGAAAGTAAAAGCAAATGGAATCGAGCTTAACCGTAAGGTGCTTGCAGATCTTGCTATGAACCACCCAGAAGCGTTTGAAGCAGTAATCAATAAAGTAAAGTAAGGCGCGAGCCTCATTTAATAATACATCTCACTTATTAAAAAGTCCTGCTCTTTGAGCAGGACTTTTTGTTTTTAAATCTGTCTTGTACTAAGTATTAATTATGCTTGAGTACTCCCACTTTCGCGAAAGCGTAATAAACATGCATCTATAATCACAATTTAAAAGCTTACAAAGAGCTACATAGCAAATAATATTATTATTTTTAAAGGCTTCACAGCATCCAACTGAAGGCTATGCAAATCAAAAACTACTCGCTACTTTTTTTATTTCTATGTTACTTTACATCACTTAGTGCTCAACTAGGTAGCACACATTACCTACCTCCTTTGCATACCAGAGTGGGTATATCAAATGCCACCATCTATCTATCTACCCCAAATGGTGATGCTACTACTCCGATTACCGTAACCATCTCGAGTGGTGACGGGAATTTATTATCTACTCACCAAATTTGGAGTGGGTCTACAGCTTTTTATGAAATAGATGTATCTAACAATTCTCCCATACTAGTTGATAATACTCAGCTCAACACTGCTATACAAGGAAAAGGGATTGTCGTAGAAGCAGATGATCTTGTATATGTGAGTCTTAGAACCTTTGTGACAAATCACGCTGGTTATTTAACAGCCAAAGGAGAAGATGCGTTGGGACAACGCTTTAGATTAGGAAGTGCACGCCTACTGGAAACAAATGGATCTCATAGCTTTTTTGCTAGTGTAATGGCTACTGATGATAATACTAACATAACTTTTTCTGATTATGATAGTGTTAATATGAATTTTGAAAATGGTTTAAATCCCTCTACTATCCTCAATACAGGGGAAACTTTTGTCGTATCTGGTTATAGTGGAAACATAGCAAATAGTGAAGGTTTTATAGGAGCGTTATTAGAATCTGATAAGCCAATAGTTGTAAACTCTGGAAACTTAAACGGAAACTTCTATCAAGGTCAATATGCAAATCTATTTTCTGATATGCTGATTGATCAGATTGTGGATGAAAGTTCTACAGGTTTTGAATATATGCTTATACGAGGAGGTGGTAATGACTCATCAGAGGTTCCTTTAGTTATAGCAAATCAAGATAATACAGATATCTATGTGAATGGGAATCTCGTAGGAAACATAGCAAATGCAGGAGATTTTCTTCACTTAGAAAACCCTAGTTATTATTTACCTGATAGTAATGTACAGCATAGAAATATGTACATAACTACAAACGATACTTCTAAAACGATTTATGTTTACCAAATGCTAGCAGGCAGATCAGGTACTAATGATGACCCTCTAGCTGGAAATGGAAATAACTTCCCGAGTGCTACACCAGGAATGAATTTCATACCACCCTTAAGTTGTTTTTTTCAAAACACTGTTGATTTAATTCCCGCCGTACGTGAGATATATCCTGGAAACTTTGAAAACTTTACAGGGGATGTTTTAATTACTTCTAGAGTAGGAAATACAGTCACAGTAAATGGTAATACACTAGACATCTCTACCGCCCTATCTAATCCCGGCACGCCAGATTGGGAAACTTATTATGTAACTGGTCTAAGTGGTGACGCACAAATAATTGCAGACGGGCCAATTGCCGCAGGTTTGTTCGGTGGATTTCAATCTGCAGGATTTGCTGGATATTATTCAGGGTTTGCTGTAACCCCAGAAGACACTGCTACTGAAATTTGTCTTCAAGCAGGACCTATCAATCTACTACAAAGATTTAATGGTAATCCTCCAGAAGGCGGAGTATGGACACCTCCATTAGATAGTGGAACAAATATTTTTGATCCCTTAACAGACCCTACATCAAACCCCTCTCTTATTTATAATTATAATGCTATAGGAGATTGTGACCCTATAGATGTAGTTATAACCATCACACTACTTAACAATCCCGAATTAGACCCCATAGACGATATAAATGCTTGTGAGACATACACTCTTACAAACCCCTCTTCTCTTTCGGGAAATTTTCTCAACAACCCTCAATACTTCACAGGCCTCCAATCAGATATGACTACCGCGCTCATAGACTGGACGGTTCCTATAACAACAACTACAACAATCTTTGTATATGACGAAAACCCTAGAGATCCTGATATTTGCCCACAAGAATTTAGTTTTACAGTAACCATCAGTGATGAAGCTATTGCAAATTCAGTTCCCACAATAAGAGTCTGCGATGATGATTCTAATGATGGTATTGCGACGTTCAATCTAGCTGCACTTACAGCGAGTACCCTCTTAGGCTCTCAAAACACCGCTAGCTTCACTATAACTTGGCACGCGACAGAACAAGAAGCTATAAATAATGTAATGCCGCTCTCTGATACAATTTCTTTTACTTCAACTAGCACTACCCTATTTGCTAGAGTTCAAAACAACTTTAATGCAACGTGTTTTGACACTACCCAAATCACACTTTTTGTAGATGCTCAACCAATAGCCAATGTGGTTCCCACTCAAAATATTTGTGATGATCTTTCTAGCGATGGAATTGAAATTATTGACTTAACAGAGTTATCTACGATAGTGCTTGGCACCCAAGATGCTTCAACATATAATATTGACTACTACCCTACTAATGCTGATGCTACTGCCGAAGTTAATATCATTGCTAATCCAACGGCTTTTAGTGTAAATGGATCTGATATAATAACAGCTCGCATTTATAATATAGATAATAGATCGTGCTTTCAAATCACTGATATTACTTTAAATATCGTTCCTCAAGCAACCGCTATAAACCCAGGAGATTATACTATCTGTGATAATTCTATTGATGGAAGTGACATCAACGGCTTCGTAAATTTTGATTTTCTCACTTTGAATTCAGTAATTCTTGATGGTCAGGATCCCTCCATATTTAATGTAAGCTATCACGGTAACCTAAGTGACGCAGCATCAAATTCAAATCCTTTGCCGTCTTCATTTTACAACACAGATGCCGGCGGACAAAGTATTACTGCTCGAGTTTCTAATAATCAGAATGATTCTTGTTTTGCTATGGCCACTTTTGATATTGTAGTAGCGCCACTTCCTGTAATCACTACACCAGTATTACTTAGTCAATGTGATACTGATACAGACGGATTTGCTTTATTTAACTTGACCGAAGCTGAATCACTTCTAAGCCCTAATTGGCTAAATGAAACCTTTGCTTACTTTGATTCTGGTAATAATCCTATATCATCACCTACGAGCTACACAAATCAAACAGTAAATAATGAGTTCATATTCATAACCGCTACTACTTCAAATGGCTGTATTCGTCAGGGACAAATTAATCTTGAGGTTGACACCTCTGAGATACCTGATACGTTTCTATTAGAGTATTTAGAATGCGACATGGATAGTGACGGAAAAGCAATTTTTGATTTTTCGGACGCGACGACACAAGTACTAGCGCTCTTTCCTATAGGGCAAATGCTTACAGTAAGTTATTATGAAACACAGCAAGAGGCAGAGACTGAAATTAATCCACTTAATGGTATCATAGATTCTTATACTAATAACCTAAATCTCACAGATGCTAGTGGTGTTCAAAATATTTGGGTACGCGTAGATGGTGACACTGCAAATGACTGTCGTGGTCTAGGCTTACATATACAACTCACAGTAACCCCCAACCCAACATTCCTACCTACCATCAGTAATATTGAAACCTGTTCTGCAGTAGCAAATGCAGCTACTTTTGATTTAACGCAGAATGTAGCGGAGATTACTGGTGGAGATACAGATTTAGAAGTTACATTTTACGAGAGTATAGCGGCTTACACAGCAACACCTCCAGTAGCGATTGCAAGTCCTGCATCTTTTTCAAATAGCAGTAACCCGCAGACTATTTTCTATAGTTTAAGAAGTACGAGTAGCACGTGTACAACATTTGATATTGCAATGAATTTTGAGATTATTGTGAATCAGAACCCTGTGGCAATTACTCCATCTGAGCTTCAAGTGTGTGATGATGATGGTGTAGTAGATGGATTTACAACGGTAGATCTTTCTCAAAAAGATGCAGAAATCACTAGTGGTTTTAATGCAAATCTTACAGTGACGTATCACTTGGATGCCGCTGGCGCTACTACTGGCGATGCAAGTATTCCAGATAGCACGATGTTTACAACGACCAATAATCCGCAGATTGTTGGAGTTCGTGTGACTAATAATACAACAGGTTGTTTTTCAACTACAAGCATGAGCATCCGTAGTTTCCCAGTACCTGTGGCTGTTACTCCAGCCGACTATGAGGCTTGTGATGATGATAATGATGGTGTGTTTGACTTTTTTGTACTCTCTTCTAGAGATACCGAAATTACTGGTGGTGACACTAGTTTAAGTGTTGCCTACTACCTCACCCAAGCAGATGCAGATAATGCGCCTGTAGGCCAAGAGCTGGACGCAGCAATGTATATCAATAACGACCCTTTTGAGCAAACAGTTTTTGCTCGTGTGTTTAATGCGATAGGTTGTTATGATACGACACCACTTACTCTGAGAGTGCTTAACACTCCAATGCCTAATGAAAATGCAATTCCTTTTGCACTGTGTGATGATAATAGCGACGGATTACAGATTTTTGATTTAAGCACGCAAGTGGTAAATATTTTAGGAGGTCTAGACCCTGCTACCCACAGTGTAGTATGGTTTTCTTCTCTCGCTTCCGCGGAAGCTGGAACGCCTGCAATAGAAACTCCTACCGCTTACACCAGCAACACGGCAACCGTTTTTGCAGTAGTCACAGATACGGCGCAACCAACGACCACAGCTACTTTTTGTAGTAACATAGCGACCCTTTCTCTTGTTGTGAATCCGCTTCCTACTCCAGTACAACCTGCCGAATATGAGCTTTGTGATGATTTAGCCAGTGGTAGTGATACTGATGAGTTTGCGAGTTTTGACCTACGTAGCCGTGATGATGAAATTACTGGTGGTAATGATGACTGGGCAGTGAGCTATCACCTTACCCAAGGTGATGCCGATGCAGGTACACCAGCGCTTCCAGATGTATATCAAAACACCGTGATGGCTAACCAAAGCATCTTTGCTAGAGTAGAGAATATTGTTACTAGTTGTTTTGAAACTACCACGCTTACTTTAGTGGTAAACCCATTACCATCACCTACTATCATTGTAGCGGTAGAAGAATGTGATACCATGGCAAATGATGGTGATGTGGATAATGATGGAGACGCAGTATTTGATCTTACAGGTCAAGTAACTGCAGATATCATCAATGGAGAGACGTTTATGTCACTCACTTTTCACGAGACACTCGCTTCCGCGGAACTGGGTAGTCCATCGATAGCAACACCGGGGACTTATGAGACTGTATCTAGAACGATATTTGTACGAGCGACCGATACAGATCCAGCAACTGCAACCCTTTGTTATCGTGTTATCGAATTAGAACTTACCGTACAACCAGCACCTGTGCTTCCAGCGGTGATTCCAGATCTTACCTCTTGTGATGATAATGAAGATGGACAAGCACTTTTTGATCTTACTCAAAATGATGCGATTATTCTAGGAACACAAACCACTGCTGATGTTGCTTTAACGTATCATGAAACCCTTGCTAGCGCAGAAGCGATGGTAGGAAGCGTAAGTGATATGCCCGTTGCCGATCCGCTGAACTATTTAGCAAGTGCGCCAACCACACCAATCTGGGTACGTCTAGAAAATACAACTACAGGATGTACGGTAGTTGGTACTTTCAATCTTAACATAGCAATGATCCCGGCAATCACACCTCTTGGTGTTTTTGAGGAGTGTGATAGCGCAGGAGCACTGGTAGGCACCGATACTGATGGGATTACAAGTTTTGATTTAACAAGCCTTGATACTTTAATTACTGGAGGAGACACCACTTTAAGCGTTAGCTATTATGAGTCGCAAGCAGACTTAGATGCTGGGACAACCAATGCGATTTCTACTCCAACAGCTTATGTAAATACAGGAATGAGTCCGCAGACCATTTTCATTTTAGTCACGAGTGATCAAGCAGGAATGTGTGGTGCTCAGACTACGGTAGACCTTCAAGTAAATCCGCTGCCAGTAATTGGAGAGCCTTTGCCTGCTGCAGTAGCTTGTGATGAGGACAATGATGGCTTTGGAGCTTTTGACTTGCAACAATATAATGACGATTTACTAGCGACAGTAACCAGCATAGACTTACGTTTTTATGAAACACTAGATAATGCAACGGCAGATACGGGAGCAGGTCAGATAGATATTACCCTTCCTTATAATAACATCTCAGGAATGACTTCGTTATATGTCGTTGCACAAGATACAGACGCTACGACAGCCACAAGTTGTACTAAGATCTATGAGTTTGAGCTTATTGTGTTCCCTATTCCAGAACTTCCTACAGCACTAGCAACTCTTGCTGCTTGTGATGATAACAATGATTTAATGGAAATCATTGACCTTACCCAAAATGAGTCAGCGATTATAGGAACGCAAGATCCAGCAAATCTTGTCATTACCTACCATAATACACAAGCAGATGCTGATTTGGGAATCAATCCAATTGTAAACCCTACCGCTTATACAGCAACACAGATAACACCACTAGAAACTATCTGGGTACGCTTGCAAGTAAGTGATGGCTCTCCAAATATATGTGCTGCCATTGGTTCTTTTGAGATATCGGTAGAGACACCACCTACGGCAAACCCGAATGGTGACAATCTGGATCTCATGATTTGTGATGATGATACAGATACCTTTACGGTGTTTGACTTGAGCGTAAATCAGGCGAGTCTCACTGGTGGTGATCCGCTGCTTACGGTGACGTATTATGAGAGTCTTGCTGCTTTGAATGCAGGAACTCCTATTGCAGATCCTTCGGCTTACACTAATACTTTAAACCCTCAGACCATCCAAGCGGTAGTATCAAGCCCAGCAGGATGTAGTGATGGAACGACCTTTAATATCGAAGTATTACCACTGCCAACACCAAATACTAATCCAGATGCGCTAGAAGTGTGTGACACGACTACAGATATCGATACAGATGGTGACGGAGTCATTGATGCAGGTTCAGGTTCGGCAACAGATGGTTTTGAAGTCTTTGATTTAACAGCTGCTATCGCGCAGATTGCGGGAGCAGAACCGGTAAATATAACGGTGTATACAGAACTCGCTTTCGCGGAAGCGAACCCAGAAGACACCACGCTCGCCATTGCAGATGTGACTGCGTTTATCAATACCGTAACTGGCAACCAAACGTTATACGCAAGAGTAGAACGTGATGTGCCAGGCGATAGTGACTTGGATAGCGACGGAAATCTATGTTTTGTAGTGGTTCCTTTTGAAGTAGTGGTAAATCCGCTACCTATCTTGGCAGAAGCTGGACCTGTAGATTATACCTTCTGTGAAGAATTTGATGGTGATGACGCGATGGGAAGTGTTGATCTTACAACCCTCGCAGATTTAGCTGGATTACTTGCTGCGCCGCAGTTAACCAGTGATTTTATCATCACTTACCATGAACTAGAAGTGCAAGCGGCAGCAAATGCAGCAGCGCTTAGCTCGCCATACACGGTGACAGATAATCAGGAATTATTTGTGCGTATTGAAAATGCGACCACGGGCTGTGTGAATTTCACCAGCATCATCTTTACGGTAGAGTCACGTCCAGAGGTATTCACAGCATTTAATATTGTGCAATGCGCAGACGATCTAGGAATAAATATCGTTCCAAATCAGAGTACAGCAACTTTTGATCTTACCCAGCAAAACGCTGTCATTACTGGAAACGTAGCAGCAACCTCGGTGAGTTATTACACTAGCCTTGCAGATGCACAGGCAATGATCAATGCGATTGCTACTCCTAGTGTTTTTGAAAACACCACAAATTCGCAAATGATTTTTGCAAGAGCAGTAAATACTGCAAGTGGCTGTGAGAGTAGCACGGTAGTAGTTTTTGAAATATTTGTACAACCGTTACCATACACCAACTTAACTAATGAAGGCGGGCAGATTTGTGTAGATGAGATCACAGGCGAAGCCCTCAACCCGTTTACCATTGATGGTACGGTGGAAAGTCCGCAGATTGGTGCGACTTATAGTTATGCTTGGACACGTGATGGTGCATTGGTATCACTAAATCCTGAGGTGACTATTGATGCTGCAGGTACGTATCAAGTAATGATTACTGCCTCTTACGGAAATGGAACCGATACCGATATCGAGTGTGATTACATTGCAGAAGTAGTCTACAGCGCAGAGAGTGCTCCCATTTTTGAAGCGATCGTTGTAGAATCTTCTTTTAACAATAGCGGATTATACACCGTAGAAGTCATTAATATCACTGGTGCAGATGCCAGCTCTGCTTACGAGTTTGCGATAGATGATGGACCGTTCCAGAGCAGTACAACCTTTACAGGAGTAACTCCAGGGACACACACTGTTTTTGGAAGACTGGCGAGTGGTAATTGTAGTATCTCAGAAGTAGAGATAGGGATAATTGACTACCCAAGATTCTTTACGCCAAATGCAGATGGTTTCCACGATACATGGAATATCATAGGACTTGGAGTAGCACCAAACTTAAATGCAAAGATCTTCATATTTGATAGATACGGTAAACTATTAAAGCAAATCAGCCCAGTAGGTGCTGGATGGGACGGTACCTTTAATGGACAGCCTATGCCGTCAAGTGATTACTGGTTCCGAGTAGAGTTTACAGAAGTAGACGAGCTAGGAACACAAAGAACCGTAAATGGTCACTTTACATTAAAGCGATAATTAATATCAACTAGATTTAGAAAAGCTCTCAGTATATGATACTGGGGGCTTTTTTATTGCTTTCGCGAAAGCGAGATTGCACAACTTATTATAAAACTTTTGAAGTAGCTTTAAAACACTTTCATCGAAATTCCGTTACTTTGAGTGTAATAAGAAAATCTATGTCTACACCTGTTCTTAAACTCTCACATGCTGCTATATATCAGCGAGAAAATTTAATTTTATCTGAAGTTAATGTCACCATTGAACCAGGTGACTTTGTATATCTCATAGGTAAAACAGGCTCTGGAAAAAGTAGTTTCATGAAAACGCTTTATGGTGATTTACCGCTCACAGAGGGAAAAGGGAATATTGTAGGGTTTGATCTCAATGGACTTAAGGAAAAGAATATCCCATTTTTACGTCGTAAGCTTGGTGTTGTTTTTCAAGATTTTAAATTATTAAATGACCGAACGGTTATCGAGAATTTAAAATTTGTTTTAAAAGCAACTGGATGGAAGGATAAGGCTGCTATGACAAATAAGATAGATTCGGTTCTTGATAAAGTGGGAATGAAAAGCAAGGGTTTTAAGTTCCCTTATCAGCTTTCTGGTGGAGAACAACAACGTATTGCTATTGCACGCGCTTTACTCAATGACCCCGAACTTATCCTTGCAGATGAGCCTACTGGAAATCTTGACCCGCAGACAAGTGTTGAAGTGATGGAAGTGCTCCAAGAGATTAATAAGAATGGAAACACTATACTAATGGCAACTCATGATTATGCGCTCTTATTAAAATATCCATCAAAAACATTGAAGTGCGATGGCAATAAGGTTTTTGAGGTTGTACAGAAAACAGTTTAACATCCGTACAAACACATGGATACCATCCAACTCACTAATAAGTTACTGTTTGATTGGTAATCAATATGTATAAAATAATGAGTTAGACTCAAGATAGATTTTGGCTAGTAAAATACCTAAAACTTCTATTTAGCGTATATTGACATTACTTTAATGCTTTCTATACTTATCCCTACATATAATACTGATATCACAGACCTTGTCCAGTCTATCTGTGAGCAAGCACATCGTGTGAGGATTACTTTTGAGGTGATTTTCTGTGAAGATGCATCTTATCTATACACAGAACAAAACGTACAACTTCTAGGAAACACTAGCGTAAAACGGCTAATAAACGCTACCAATTTAGGTAGAACTGCCACCCGTACTAATCTTGCCGATAACGCAACATATAGTTGGCTACTATTTCTAGATGCAGATGTTGCACTACCTTCAATAAATTTTATTGAAAATTATGTTTCACAACTAAATTCATCACATCATATTATTCATGGTGGCATTTCATATGTTATAAATTATAATGATGATTTCACTCTAAGGAGTACATATGGAGCACAAAGAGAAACACAACTAGCCAAAGCAAGATGTAAAACTCCTCATTTTATTATTTCTCAAAATATACTTGTAAAAAAAGAAGCATTCTTAAAGCTCAATATTATTGCTTCAAACAGGTATGGTCTGGATAACATATTCTCTTATCAAATCCTTAAACAAGGTTATGATGTCCAACACATAGATAATCCAGTAATACATCATGGTTTAGAAAAGAACGATGTGTTTTTAAAAAAGTCCATACAAGCGATAGAAACTCTTATTTATTATGAAGAGAAAGGTCTAATGGCTCAAGACTTCACACGTTTACAAAAAAGCTATCTTACTCTTAAAAAATACAGAGGAGTACTTATTTTTAGGGTTACTATAGGTAAAGGTATAAAGTACATTGAAAAAAACTTAATGGGCAAGAAGCCAACTCTATTCCTTTTTGACCTGTACAGATTACATCATTATATAACTCTTAAAGAAAATGCCTAAGTTCTCTGTAGTCATTACGGTATATAATAAGGAGGACTTTGTACAAGCAACTGTAGAAAGTGTCTTAAATCAGTCGGTGGAAGATTTTGAGATTATTATAGTTAATGACGGTTCAACTGATGATAGTGCTAACGTCATCAAAAATATTAATCAAGCAGCCATAAATTACATTGAATTACCTCAAAATGTAGGCGCTAGTGCAGCTAGAAATATAGGTATTAAATCTGCCAAGGGATCTTATATTGCACTTCTTGATGGTGATGATATTTGGGACAACTATTACCTAGCCGAGATTATAAGTCTCATACATATGTTTCCGCAACATCACGTTTTCGCGACAGCGGTGTTGAAAGAACATATAGGAGAAACAACAGCAAGTAATTATAGTTTTGATAATCCAAATGAAGATACTTTTCTAGATTTAAACTACTTTGAGAGCAGCTATAAAAACTCGCTATTAACGAGTAGTTCTGCAGTGATACATAAGTCCGTTTTTAATGATATTGGGTTTTATGATGAGTCCATAAAAAGTGGACAAGACACAGATTTATGGATTAGAATAGGGATTAAATATCGAGTAGCTTTCAGTACTAAGCCCGCTGTAACTTATATTTATGCGCCACAAAGTCTTTATAAAAGTATACGCAGTGTTACACATAGACCTGATTATCTAGCATATTTAGAAGAAGAAAAAACAAACTACGCACTCAAGAGATTCATAGATCTCAATAGGTACTCGCTCATCATAAGAGCGCGACTTTGGAGTCAAGAGAAAGAAGTAAACACCTATCTAGAGCATCTTGATATAAATAACCTTAACAGTAAACAACGGTTTTTATTAAGTCTACCCATTTATGCCTTAAGTCTTGCTTTTAAGAGTCAAAGCTTGCTTGAAAGGGCTGGACTTAAACTCTCAGCTTTTTAGGGACTTGTAAGTCTCATGGTTACGTATATAATCATCTTCATCATACTCGTGAGATGCCAGCACAAGACATACTGCTCCAGAAGAAAAGTTTTCTAACTCTCGCCAGATATTTATATTTATAAGCAAGCCTTGATTAGGCTTGTTAAGCATTACACGCTGCTTTTCTTTTCCATTATCAAGCACTACTTCAAAACTGCCGCTTACTGCAATGAGCAATTCCACACATTCTTTATGTGCATGCCCGCCGCGATATGCTCCACTAGGTACATCGTGTAAATAATAAACTCGTTTAATATCATGTGGAAACACACCATTTTCTATAACAGCAAGGTTACCTCGTGGGTCTGTTATTCTAGGGATTTCTATAATTTTCTTCATAAGGAATTTATAAGGGTACTCCAGTCATTACTAATTTGTTCCTGCGACAAGTGTGCTACACTCTCTTTGGCATTTGATTTACAATGTGCTAAAAGTTCGCCATCAAGAATAAACATACGTATAGCTTTAGATAATACCTCCACATTATAATTAGGAACTAATAATCCATTATGACCATGTTGTACTATTTCATTAGGGCCAGACTCACAATCTACACTTATCACCGGAGTTCCTAGTGATAATGACTCTACAAGCACCATCGGGAAACCTTCATAATGACTAGTTAAGAGCGTAAATAACGCATTTTTCACGATGGAGGACGGTTGTTTTTGATGACCTAGAAAGTAGATTTTATTGCTAACGTTTAGCTTTTTGGCCAAGATAACTAGTTTTTCCTTGTCCTGACCGTCTCCCATTATTACGAGAGGTGTTTTTAAGTTCGCTTTCGCGAAAGCGGAAATCATTAAACTAAAATTCTTAACATCATCTACGAGTCTCCCATAACCAAGAATATAGGTGCTGGGTAATGCTGTAGAAGATTCTACTACTGAAAATTGAGGAATAGCATTGTAGACATGCTTTGTATTTTTGAATCCATATGTCTCCGTAATCTTATCAGATATGCGCTTTGAAACTCCGATAAACTTGGAGTTGTTGTAAAGTCTTTTTGCTATAGATATGGGCTTAGGAAAATAGGTTTCTAAGCGGGCGCTACGAACCATAAATGCAACCTTAAAATTACGATAGATGTATTGCGTATAGCAAATCTCTTTAAGTAGAGAAGGTCTAGATCTATTATCTATAATCAGATCAAAATCGTGCTGGAGTAAGTAGGCTCTTAATCTTTTCAAATGACGCCATCTATCGGTTAAAGAATCATCGCTCGATTTATAACTTCCTAGATTAAAAAGTGTTCCAGTGTATGGAACTTCAATGTCATCTCTTAACATCACGATATGCACTGTGTGCCCTAATCCCGATAACATAGTCGATAAAATTCCCAACGATCGCTCTGCGCCACCACCTGCCAAAGAGATGGTAACTAGCGCAATTTTTTTATGAGTATCTTTAAGCAACGGAAGAAATTTTGAATACCAAATATAGTCAATGCGCATCTTACTTGTAGGCGAATACAGCCGACTTCACAATTCGCTCAAAGAAGGACTCCTACAGTTGGGTCACGAAGTAACGATTGTGGGAAGTGGCGATGGATTTAAAAACTATCCTGTAGACATTAGACTTGAAAGAGGATACACTAGCGGATGGAGAAAAAAACTAAAGCTTGGTGTTCTTAAACTAACCGGCATTGATATTTCTGAAATAGCTTTACGAAAATCATTCAACACTTTAAAACCACAACTTTCTGGTTATGATGTGGTACAGCTCATTAATGAGTCTAGTTTCAACACCACACCATCATTAGAACTAGAAATAGCTCAGTATTTAAAAAATAACAATAAGAAAGTATTTCTCCTCTCTTGCGGTGCAGATTATCCAAGTATCACACATGCGTTTACAGAGGAGCTTCCATACACTATAGTAACTCCGTTTCAAGAAGAAAAGATAGATAAGAAATCTTTTGCCCCTGCGCTTAAGTATCTAGATCTTGCTTACAAGGACCTGCATGAAAAATTATATGAGCTAGTAGATGGCGTGATTGCTACAGATCTTGATTATCACATACCGCTCAAAGGTCATAATGCATATTTTGGTTTAATTCCTAATCCCATAAACACAGATACCATAAAAATCTTACCTCAGGAGAATGCAAATCCTATTATCATCTTTCATGGCATAAATCGCGCAAACTATTTTAAGAAGGGAAATGATATTTTTGAAAATGCGCTTGCAATAATTAAAGAGATATATACTTCAAGAGTTGCTATAATTACCACCGAAAGCTTACCCTATAAAACTTATATAGAAAAGTACAATAGTGCACATATTATTCTAGATCAAGTTTACTCACATGATCAAGGCTATAATGCACTTGAAGCAATGGCAAAGGGTAAAGTAGTATTTACTGGCGCTGGCATTCACTTTAAGAAGCACTACAATCTTTCAGAAACTGTAGCCATAGATGCTACGCCAGATGTAGATCAAATAGTGCGCAGTTTAAAGAAACTCATTGAAAATCCAGAAACCATTGAGAAGATAGGAAGGAACGCTCGATTATTTATTGAGACTCATCATAACTATAAGAAAGTCGCACAAAAGTATATAGACACTTGGAATAATTAATTCTTTAAAAAAAGTTAGAAAACGTTGTTCCCGCAGCTACATTTACTGTAACAGTACTTCCTGCCGCTATCACGGCATTATCGCCTATACTTACACCTTTCCAGATACTCACATTATTCCCGATAAATACATTCTGACCTATGATTACAGCTGCGCTAGACCCTGTATGTGATCTTCGGTTTTGGGGATTGAGACTGTGAAAATTGCAATTATAAATACTACAATTTAAACCTATTGTAGTTCTGTCTCCTATAGTTATAGAAGCCTCATTTGCAATCGCGCAAAAGTTATTATTAATCGCAACATCATTCCCAAAGATGATCTCACTACCTTCCTTCCTTGCTTCTATATACGCGTAGGTATTATAAAATAATGGCGAATTGATAACACCTATATGTACGCTTTCGCGAAAGCATACTTTTCCTTTTCCATTAATTTGCGCAGGTTGATGAAGTACCGCCTTGCCATTGATACTTTTATGAGATGAAAGCATTTTATACTTCCATATTCTAAAGGATTGTAATATGTTACTAAGTCTACTCACTTGCTGCAATTGTTTTACCAAATAATGGTTTCCGAAAGATAAACAGTAATACCAATAAATGTATAAAATAACTAAAGCAATGTCCCATAGACGCTCCCTCATATCCAAATTTACGCACCAAGTAAATTCCAGAACAATAGATAACTATTAGGGATATTATCTCTGTTATTAAAAATAGCTTTAGATTATTTTTTGCGATAATTTGATATCCTATCACGATGGAGGCAACCTTAAAAAAATCTCCAAGTAATTGCCATTTAAAAAGATGTGTCATCGGGACAAAATCTTTTGTAAAAACGAATCCTACAATAAAATCTCGTAGTAGATATATTACCACAAGTCCAACTCCAAAGAGCGGAAGAACGGTTTTGTAAAACCCAAATATCTCCTTTCTAAAGGATTCATCTGTAGTTGCCTTTGCGAGTTGAGGAAGTATATACAATGTCATAAGTGTGGCGACGAACTTCACATAATAACTAGATATTCTAGTCATTGCGTCCCAGTAACCAGCACCATCACCTATCTCTTTACGTATGGTAATATATACGAGCGGCAGCACAATCATAGAGAACAAAGCCATAAGTGTGTACGATCCTAGCTTACGTAACGCTGCCGTATCAAAGTTTGACAATGAAATATTTCTCAATACATCACCTTGCTTTCCTAATGCAATTAAGGTAATCACTAGTATCACTGCTGGACTTACAACTAGCGAAAATAATGCACCTTGCAAACCGTAGTATATAATACTTAGCACTGTTATAGCAAGACCTATGAGGTTAGAAAATATTTGAATTTTAACCACCTTCTTATAAGCCGACTGCCCATTAATAATACTAAGTAAGATTCCATTTGCTGTAATAAATGGTAAGGCTACAGCTAGAAGCTTAAAGACGTACGTGTAATCTTGACTAGCTCCAAAGATTTGATTATTCCAGTAAGAGGCTCCTAGAAATAGAATAATTGATACTGCTAGAGTAGCTACTGCGCTTAGTGCTATTGCAGTGGATAGTAGTTTTGATAATAATGAGTTTTTTTCTTTTTCTGAAGCTACAAATTTTAAGATACCATTAGATAAGCCTAAGTTTCCAGCAGCTAGAGAAGAAGTCATAAAATTGCGCAGATAACCTAGCAATGCCATGCCGCGCTCCCCTAGATAAATAGCAATAAGTTTTGAAGTTATAAGACCTCCTAAAATTTGGAGCATTACACTCACAGCATTTATTGAGCCTATCTTTAAAAGAGTATTATCACCTATACTAGCGCGTATTTTACTTAGCATCTAAAGTTGTTTAGCGCTGTTATAATTTTCTCGACATCTTCTTCTGACAATGCTGGTGATAGAGGAATACTAAGCACCTCTTTATGCAATTGCTCACAAACGGGAAATGATTGCATATGGTATTCACTAAGTGCTTCTTGTTTATGAGGAGGAAGGGGATAATGAATATTAGTCCCTATTCCTTGTTGCTTCAAATAGGATTGTAATAAATCTCGATATTTGCTTCGCACAACAAACAAATGCCAAACATGATTTTCTCCTTCATCAAATTGAGGTAGTATAATATGCTGGTTATTAATCTTACTGAGATATTGCATCGCAATCTCGCGACGTCTTTGATTTTGTATATCTAATTCTCTTAATTTTATTCTTAAGAATGCTGCCTGTATCTCATCGAGCCTAGAATTAATTCCTGCATATTCGGCTACATAGCGTTCTTTAAAACCATAATTTCTATATTTTTTTACCACTTGAGAAAGTGCTTCACTATCTGTAGTAATTGCTCCGGCATCTCCTAGAGCTCCCAGGTTTTTAGTAGGGTAAAAGCTGTGCGCACTCGCATCTGCTAGTGATCCGCTGCGGTTGCCATTAATATACTTTGCTCCGTGTGATTGTGCGCAATCTGTAATTACGAGTAGGTGGTACGCTTTCGCGAAAGCGGAAACTTGTTCCATATCCGTAAGTTTCCCATACAAGTGTGTAGGTAAGATTACTTTCGTTTTTTGAGTGATTTTATGCTGTAAATCTTCAAAGTCAAAATTATATGTAAGTAAGGTAGCTTCTACTAATACTGGAACCAAACCAGCTTGCTTAATAGCGATGATCGTAGCGATATACGTGTTGCTTGCAACTAAAACTTCGTCTCCTTCCTGAAGCTGTTCTAAAATTTTATAGCCTTCAAAAATGAGTCGTAAAGCATCGAGACCATTTGCCGTTCCTGCGCAATGCGTTGTCCCACAATATTGAGCATATTCCGCTTCAAAGAGTTGCACCTCTTCTCCTAGTACATACCATCCTTTCTCTAAAAAGGAATCGAACTTGTTTTTAAACTCCTGTTCATAGGGAGCATTTATTTTTTTAAGATCTAAAAATGGGATCATACCAGTACGTTATTTAAATAGATATGATTTGCAGTGTCTATTTTGAAGCTTCGATGCACAGAGGTACGTGCGCCAAAACATTCTTTCCAGTAAGCAAGTCCTTTATTGAGTTGTTTTCCTGCATCTTCATTTGAAGTTCCAAAGTCGAAATATCTCTTGTTTTTAAAAGTAACTTTTATAAGATGATTAAAAAGAAAGTCTAGTGTGCCTAGAGTTTGTTTTTCACTATTTGCCGAGATATACTGGACATGTGCTGTCGTACTTGTCTCAAATATCGTAGCTCCCCCAACAATACGTCCATCATGGTAAACATTAAACTGTCTAATATTATTTGGGAATGACTTCTTTAGTAATGTTATCTCTTCTACAGTGTGTGTAGGTTCGGCATTATGTTGCTCTTGAAGATTAGGAGTTAAAATAACGTTCCAGAAATCACCAAGATTATCTTCCTCTTCAATAACTAAATTGTGTTTTTGAGCTTTCTTTACACCTTCAAGCCGATTAGATTGAATCTGTATGTCATTTCTATAATCAATGACTGAAGCGCTATCCACTCTATAGCAAGCCCCTTGAACGAGTTGTAAAAGATAGTCTAGTCCTTCACTAGGCAAACGATTGTAAAAACTAGGAATCTGCTTTAAGTAGAGCGTCTGAATATCTAGGGACTCTAAATAACTGAGTAACTTCTTAAATAGCTCTGTTAAATCTGCAATCTTTAAAGATGGTAGTATCAATAATCCTCCATAAGTAAGTCCTTGATGACTATAGATCGCTTCTCCCTCAAGATTTGCAGGTAGCAGTGCAACTACTTTTTTATCCTTAAATATCAATAGCGAGTTATCTATAAAACGATCAGAATGATACTCCATAAATGCCCTATTATGGAGGAATGTTGCGTTGCATGATAGCGCGACAAAATCGTTCCAATGGACGGTATCCTTTTGCTGAAACTTATGGATGTTATAAGGTGATTTCAAATACTGGGAGTTACTCTGTTAGTACTGTAAAATACAAACATAATTATATATAATCGTTGTTTTGAGAGATGTTACCTAGCGTATATAGATTTGCAAAATTTAAACGGACTGCCTCAAATACTAGACTTAAAAGCCACTACAAATAGTATCAATCACTATTATCCATAAAAAAACCTACTCAGAACGAGTAGGTTTTTTCTATAATATTCTTATTTCTAAGATTCTTAAGCTATTTTAAAACGCTTACGATCTACCTCTTTAAGGTGAACTTTACGTAGTCTCAAGTGATTAGGAGTTACCTCTACATACTCATCTTTCTGAATATATTCTAGCGCCTCTTCTAATGAAAACTTGATAGCAGGAACAATCTTTGCTTTATCATCTGCACCAGATGAACGTACGTTAGATTGCTTCTTAGCTTTTGTAATATTAATGTTCATGTCATCTTGACGAGAATTCTCACCAATTACTTGACCTTCATAAATATCTTCACCTGGAGATACGAAGAACTTACCTCTATCTTGTAACTTATCGATAGAATAAGGAATCGCATTTCCATTCTCCATAGATACTAAAGATCCAGATATACGTCCAGGAATATCTCCTTTGAAAGGCTGGTATTCTTTAAAACGGTGAGCCATAATTGCTTCTCCTGCAGTTGCAGTAAGCAGTTGGTTACGTAATCCTATAATACCACGTGATGGGATTAAGAATTCAATAATCATACGCTCTCCTTTTGCCTCCATAGAAAGCATTTCTCCTTTACGCATTGTCACAAACTCGACAGCGCGACCAGATACATTTTCTGGAAGGTCAATAGTAAGCTCTTCTATAGGCTCACATTTTACTCCGTCTATTTCTTTTATAATTACTTGCGGCTGCCCGATTTGTAATTCATATCCTTCACGGCGCATTGTTTCAATTAGTACAGAGAGGTGCATTACTCCACGACCATATACTAAGAATTTATCTGCACTGTCTGTATCATTAACACGAAGTGCAAGGTTCTTTTCAAGCTCTTTTGTTAAACGATCTTTAATGTGACGTGAGGTTACAAACTTTCCATCTTTTCCAAAGAACGGTGAATCGTTAATTGAGAAAAGCATACTCATTGTAGGCTCATCAATATCGATAGTTGCAAGACCTTCTGGGTTTTCAAAATCTGCAACAGTATCACCTATTTCAAATCCTTCTAATCCTACAATTGCACAGATATCACCAGCTTGAACGCTTGGCACTTTTAAACGACCTAAACCGTCAAAAGTGTGTAATTCTTTAATACGTGTTTTCTTGATAGTTCCATCACGCTTTACAAGAGATACTTGCATACCTTCTGTAAGCTCACCACGGTTAAGGCGTCCTATTGCGATACGACCTGTAAATGAAGAGAAATCCAAAGATGTAATTAACATCTGCGTGTTTCCTTCTTTAACCTCAGGTACTGGAATATTTTCCATTATCATTTCTAATAATGGCTCGATAGAATCAGTAGGCTTCTCCCAGTCGTCACTCATCCAGTTATTCTTTGCACTACCATAAACGGTAGGAAAGTCTAACTGCCACTCTTCTGCACCAAGTTCAAACATAAGGTCAAAAACCTTTTCATGTACGATATCTGGAGTACAGTTTTCTTTATCTACTTTGTTTACTACAACAAGAGGCTTCAATCCAAGATCAAGTGCTTTTTGTAGTACAAAACGCGTTTGTGGCATAGGCCCTTCAAATGCATCTACAAGAAGACAAACACCATCTGCCATGTTCAATACACGCTCTACTTCACCACCAAAATCGGCGTGACCAGGAGTATCGATAATGTTAATTTTCGTTCCCTTGTACATTACAGAAACATTCTTAGAAGTAATTGTAATCCCGCGCTCACGCTCAAGATCGTTGTTATCTAAAATAAGTTCTCCTTTAGATTCGTTTTCTCTAAAAAGCTCACAGTGATACATAATTTTGTCTACCAGGGTTGTCTTACCGTGGTCTACGTGGGCGATAATCGCGATATTCCTTACGTCCATAATGGGTTGTATTAATGCCGTGTTTTTGGCGGTGCAAAAGTAAGTATTTTTAATTAAAATATTTACTATTACTATATTATATGTGCTTTCTCCTTTTAAAATGAATCAAAAAGCACTCAAATTATTGAAATAAAACAGCTTAGTTAATATATCACTCTACTATTTAAAGCGATTACGGCGTCTTATTATATGGGCGTTACCCTACGGGTCAGGCTATCCGTTTTTACTCCCCCTCATTAAGAAAACCTCGCTATCATCTCACATAAAAGTGAGATGGCTCGGTGTTCTCAATTCGTGTGGGGTAACCACTACTATCCTTAACGCAACAATAGCTGTAAATAAAAATGCTTCTTCTATGTTATATAGAAGAAGCATTTAAAATAAATCTTAATGTGTAAAAACACATGTAAGATATGTATATGTTTATTGCGCTAGCAATTAAAACATCTCACGTCCAGAAAAATGGAAAGCACCTTCAATAGCTGCATTCTCATCACTATCAGAACCGTGTACTGCATTTTCTCCCATAGAAGTTGCATATAAAGCACGGATAGTACCTTCTGCAGCGTCTGCTGGGTTTGTTGCTCCTATAAGCGTACGGAAGTCTGCTACTGCATTTTCTTTTTCAAGAACTGCTGCAACGATAGGTCCGCGTGTCATAAACTCTACAAGCTCTCCAAAGAATGGACGCTCGTTGTGTACTGCATAAAATG
>OJBP01000447.1_pt1 | contig 21463 bp, 23 predicted proteins | sample 1590691 | NCBI WGS metagenome assembly OJBP01 (sample SAMN05416848, study PRJEB24817) | seawater metagenome | isolation source: Sea water | place: Canada:Atlantic | collected 2013-07 | reverse complement strand
GTCCTCATACAGATACTAGTAACAATGGTTACATAAATAATATAATAATAGGCGTTGATAAGTTGAAGACTAAAGCGAGTTCGTTACCACTCACGAACGGTTATGAGTCACGCAACGCTACTAGTAACACTTTTACAGGATACACAGGAAAAATAGACCCCAAAAAAAATAATGATGCAGGGGAAATAGAGCGGAAATCACGAGCCACAGATCAAACTGGCGCCGAAATTTCAAGCGTCGATCAGGCTCGTTCCGCTTCCCTATCATTTTATGTCAAGTCCTTTTGGAAACTGGCGCGAAATACCATCTACAAAGACCATTATCTTACCCAAAGTCAAGAGAAAACCGCGCTAAAACTGCTTTATCTGTGGTACGAGCCTGTCTCGGACAAACAATTACAAAACGTTCACGAAGTTTACGTAAGTCGCTTAGCAATTGTACAAAAATACATTGCCAGAGATCCAACAAAACGATATGTCCAGCTGCCAGATAAATATTTTGACCCACAAAATCCATCAGGTTTTACAGGAACGAGAATCTGGTACCAAAAGCAGAAAAAAAGAGAATACGAGGTGCGGTTAAAACTGATTTTACAAGCTCAAATTCGTCGTTTTCTCAACAATGAGAAAAAAGAAACCGCAAAGCAAAAACCTCGCCTTGAGTTATTTAGGTCTTGCGAAACCAGAATCAGCAAATTAGGTCAACCAGAATTGTTGAACACTTTTCACGCTTCTGTTTTGAATCACTCTACACACAAATATTTACAACTTAATACTTAAAAAATGAATCCATTTAAAAAAAATGATGCGTCTTTGAGCAAAAAACTCAAAGGTGCATTAACCGATTTGACGGTTGATATTTTTGGTTACGAAAAGATGGTAACTAAAACTATCACTAACCGCACCAACTATATTTCCAACAGACTTCAAATCCCAAAGGATCGTCTCTACATCAGGATTTTTCAAAAAGATCACATCATACGTTCATTTCTATACAATCAGAGTAAACCTGTGAGCGCTATACCTACTCAAGAGCTCACGTATTTCTTTATGGAAGAGCAATTAGCACAATTGGATAACGTACAGAATAAAGTTGCCTTCAGCATCAAACAATACCTCAAAGAGTTTGCAGAAGCCAATCGTATTGATGAAGAAAGCGTCCGTATTTGGATTCACCTCAAGGACGATAAAGTCCAGGTTAGAGCTTTTCAAAATGAAGAGTTTATCAAACAAATCCCACTTAATTCACTAATTAAATATTTCAAATAATGGCACAAAGCAAAGGATGGAAACTAGGACAAGATTCATTTACAAAAATGATAGTCTGGTTTAAAGACGGTAACGTAAGAACAATGTATTCAATAGATTGGAAGCACAAACTATCAAGAACACGGAGCAAAGAAACTGGTATGGAACGTTTCAGAAAAAAGATAAAACAATATGGTCCGCTAGCTGGTACCATTGAGATTTATGACAAAGCAACCGGACAGCGCATCGCAAAATTTTATGAAGGCATTGAGAAATCACTTGAAACCATATAATGAGAACGATCAAAGAATTACAAGTGAGGCTCAATCCTAAAAACAGTTTTGACCAGCGACATAACATAGAAGCAGATGATAAAATTCATCTGCTTTATGTGAGTCCTAAACTCAATGCGACAGGTTATTATAGAATGATAACACCAGCATTAGAAATCAACAAAACAGATACGCATAAGGCCATTATTACCAGTATCGAGACCAATGACTTCTCGAGGAAACTCTCTGATTTTGTTAATCAGTTGGATGAGCGTTTAATTAACTGGGCAGATTACATCATTTTTCCCTCACTGTTTAGTGATGTGACTTATTTGATGCAAGCTATCAAAACGCTTAATCCTTCGGTTCAATTGGTAATGGACTTAGACAAAAATTATTTTGCAGTACCTGTTTCTATTCCGCTTTCGCGAAAGCTGACTAACGAAAAACTAAAACGCCTAGAAAATAACTTAGGTTTAATGGATATCGTGACTGTTGCAATTGAGGCTTTTCAAAAGTTCTTGCAGCGATTCATTGACGACCGTTTAGAAAACGCTCATACGTTTGTGCAATACCTTCCCAGTTTAGTCTCGAGATATGGCTATGAAGAAATGCCACCACTTACAAGAAACACTTCAGAGAAATTACGAGTAGGATTCATAAAACCAAATGAAGAAGATTTGCTATCTCTTAAGGAAGTACTTTTTAAAATGCGTGCCGATTTGAAAGAGAAAATTCAATTTGTTTGTCTTGGCAAGCCCCATTCTTCTAAGGAAGGAGATTTACTCCTTGAGGAAATAGATTGTGAAATACACGACTCCGTTTCCTTCTTGGACTATTTTGAAAAGCTAAATAGCTTACAACTGGATATAGTTTTGCTACCTGCTAAGGAAGGACTTTTTAGCAGACATCAAAATAGCAAGTTGTTTTTAGAACTTTCTGTTTTTCGGATTACAGTAGTAGCTTCTATTTATCATCCAGCTAAAGCATTCATCAATGATGGCGAAACTGGATTTATTGCTAGTGAGGTTCCAGAGTGGATCGATATAATTAACCTCCTTATTAACGACAAAACACTAATTAACCGAATTGGGAAGAATGCAATCAAATCGGTTTGGATTAAAGATAGCTGGACGCAAAAGAAGCTCAATTACTCTCAAGAAGCATTCATTTAATAATTACAGAATTAATCTCCTTTCTTATGCTTATGTGGTTTTAAGGAAGGAGTGTTTCCTGGTGTGCTTTTATTGTCTCTTTGTCGTCTATCTGGTTTTCCAGTAGATTTTGCGATTCTTTTAGGTCCTGTTTTAATGCCCATAACTATCTAGTTTATTATTCATTCTAAAAATAGCCAAAATTCAATTTTGCTCAAAAGCTTATCACTAGGACTTATCAACCCTTATCAACAATTTCTAATAAGGAATTCTATCAAGTACCGCTATAATCTTACTAATTTACCCCACCCATAAATTCAAAACCCTTACCATTCCTACGATTACCCATTTCAACCTAATTTCAAAATAATCCCAACGTACCAAGGTACATTTCCGTAAGGTCAATCGCCCGAGTCTCAAATCTATATTTATCCTAAATCAAAGAGAAAACGAGCTTCCTATAGCGATGCGTTTTCCTATTTCCGATAAAGATGCAGGTAACGATTACAGAGAACGAAGAGAAAAACGCAATAGAATTACTATTCAGTGAAAACCTACCCAAAGAGTTTTCGACCTTCCTATTAGAATTGGGCTTTCGCGAGGTTTTAAAGAAGAAAAACACTTGGTACTCAGATGCACATCCAGCCTATAAAAGTTTTGCTACTTCCTTAAGAGATGCGTTTTCTCGTGGCGGCGATTGGAAAATGGTTTCGATGTATCCATCGTTTCAACCTTCCTTAGAAAACATTGATAAAAGCAAATTCAGTTATGTAACGATTTCCTATCGGGGCAAAGAAAAGGCCGAGAAGGACGAGTATGTGTTATTCGATCCCTATAAGAAGGTTGCTATGCAAATTGCCACTCAATATGCCATTATCAAATATGGAGACGATTTACAAAACGTCGAAGTCTCTCCCAGAAACTATAAGCGCAAAGCCCGCATTCTATATGACAAAGGGCAAATTATAAATCGTATTGAAGTTGAGGATAAATCAGAAATAGAAGAGCTACCTGCTAAGGAAATAGAAAACGAACTTCCTAAAGAAAATAACAAAACTGAAAACAAAGAGACTCTTGAAGAAGTGCCTAAAGAAAATGAGTCTGGTTACAAGACCGATAAAGAGCGCAAAATTTCTACTCGCGAGATTTTAAACGAAGTCATCGAGAAACTTATCATATTAGAAAACACACTCGAAGGCGAAGATGAAACCATTATAGCTACTACCATTTTAGATTTGGAAGATGCAGCTGCCCAATCTAGTAAAGTTCATTTTAAAAATGAACTTTTAAAAGCACTTCAGAATTTTGAAGATTGGATTTACGACTTGTCATTTTCAACACGTACAGCGGCGTTAATGGAAATCAATAGATTGAATAAATCACTCGACTTACCATTCTTCAATCTTAAAGAAGATATTCCTAAAACGCTATCTGTCTCAAAAGATATTTTCAATCGCGATCATATCGTTCCTAATGTTTTAGTGCCAGCAAAAGCTGGCGAACCATTTCAATCAGGAGGGCTCAATTTAGGCGATGCTAATTTTTTGAGAATGAAGTTTAAGCGACTCTACAACATTACAGACGAAACTATTGAACAAGCTTCTGGATTGGATTTATTTCGCCTCTCACAAATGGCACATCCTAATGACTATGGAATTAATGTGAATCGATCTACCGTACTTCGTGAGTGGGAGAGTCGCGGTCGTGAAGCGTTTGAAGAAATCGGCTATCCTACAGATTTGGATTATCCCTATGTGAACGTTCACACTGGCTACAAAAGCGTCTCAACTTTGGCTTCTCAAATTGGCGCATACGATGACAGGCATCAATGGTGGTCTGCGGTGGAACATTCCAGACCTATTGCAGATTTGGCGAAAGGAATTGTGATTATGGATTCCTTATTAATGGAATTGGTTGAAAAGAAATTAGAATTAGTCAACCCAAAAACTAACAAGCCAAGAACCGATAAGCAGTCCAAAGAAGCTTTCAATGATATTGAATGGGAAATAAGCCGATTAGAAAGATCCAAGCTGGTCATTCAGGATTATATGAACAAGGATTTAGAGGTCGAAGAATCACTTCCAGAACCCAAACCAAAGAAAGAAAAGTATCAAGAACCCAATGACTATTTAGACAAGGTCATCGCTATTATGCATACCGCTTTCGCGAAAGCGGAACGCCTATCAAAAAAGAAAATTGAAAAGCTTAGAGTAGAAACCAATGCGCCTACAATAGGCGCACTTTGGGAAGCGGTGGAATTGAGTTGGTTGTTATGGTATAAAATGCTCTACAGAGAACCCATTCCATTTGAGGTACGACTTAAAAAGATGGTATTGTTTTGGAATAAGGTGCAGCCAACCTATGCGTATTCTGACAGCAGCAAAGAGCTCTACAAACAATATTCTACGCCTTGTCCTATCGGAGCCATCGTGGCACAATACACGGGAATGGATGAAGCCGAGTTCATCTTTGAGCCCAGTGCAGGAAATGGGTTACTACTTGTTGGAGCAAATCCAAGAATCACGCACGTCAACGAGATAGATAAAAGTCGAAAGCAATCGTTAGAGCATCAAGGTTTCGGCAGAATCACTTCTGATAATGCTGCACAACCTTTTCCAGAAATGATGCACAAAGTTCACGATGTAGTGGTGACCAATCCACCTTTTGCAAGTTGGGATGATTCTAAGTTTGATAAAGAGCGCATCATTCAGAAATATTTTAATAAACATCGTGGATTAGCAAACCATATTCGTCTGGAGCATTTGATGGCTGGATTGGCGCTTCACACGATGAAAGATGATGGCAAAGCGGCAATCATCATAATGGGTCACATCTATTTTGGAGACGATGGTCTCTTTGCAAAATACCGTCCGTTTTTCAATTGGTTGTATCGTTATTACAAGGTAGACGATGTTATTAATATGAACAGCTACAAGCTCTATAACAAGCAAGGTGCTGTCACAAAAACAATGTTAATACTCATTGGTGGTCGTAAAACTAAACCTTCTGGAGTAGCACCAAATAAGAGCGAACAACCACATTTAGAAGATATGGTAGAGACGTTTGAAGACCTCTGGAAGCAAACCAGATCGCATATCAAACCAAATATCGATACCATCATAAAACAGCTTAAAACCGCACGTACAAAATGATTTATTTCAATAATCAATTAATGCCTAACGACACGAGCACAAAGCTCTTTATGGTCACAAACACAAAACCTTTTGAACGCTATGAAGATCACGAAGCAGCGCTTTACATTCAATTACATCAACTGGTGGAACACGCTTTTGCGAAAGGTGAAAACCCAATTGCTCTTATTGAAGATTATCTGGAGCTGGTCTATACCGAAGGGAAATCGGTAGGAGAAATAGCTGACTTTCTTGCTAATACAGACAAGATGCAACTCGCACTCTGGACACTTAAAGAACGTTGGGATACACTGGATGAAACTGCACCTCAAGATTCATTGCTTTATGGAAGCGGAATGGATAAAGAAGAAGCCATTCAGCTGTATTCTGAAATTACACTACGAACCTATTTAGAAGCTTTAGCCCTACATAAGAATGAGTAATCAAGAATTAGAAATAGAACAGACAGATTTTAAGCAAGATGCTGAAGAGGTTGCAAAACTTGCCACGCAAGAAAGCGCTTTGGTGGAATACGTTCCGAAGTCAAAAGCACCATATCGGATGAATACGCTCATTCCTCGTAATATGGCTTTTGAGGTTCAGAAGTCGCTTAACAGTATTGTGAAGTCGAAAGGGAACATTGATAATTATGTCCGTAACCAATTAAAGTATAAATCCACCAAACAATTGTGGAATGGATTGGGTGCAGAACAGGTTGATGCAGTTGGTTTATACCTGAAGCAATTTGAGAATGAGCAAGGAATTATCATAGCAGATCAGACAGGAATAGGAAAAGGTCGGCAGGCTGCTGCGGTGATACGACACGCAGTTATGAACGATTATATTCCTGTCTTTTTCACTAAGAAACCAGACCTCTTTACCGATATGTATCGTGATTTGAAAGCGATTGGCTTTGAGAACATCAGACCGTTTATCGTCAACACGGATACCAATGCCAAAATTAAAGATGCAGATGGTAATGTGGTTTTTAGTCCGCTGAGTAGTTCTGCTCAAGCTGACTTGATTTCAAACGAAATAGAATTCCCAACAGAAAGTCCAGAATCTATTGAATACCATAAAAAGATTGGAAAGAAGTTACCTGATCCTGATAAAGTCCCAACCATCAAAATACCGCTTACATTAGATCATTTACCATTGGGTTATGATATGATTTTTGCCACCTACTCTCAAGTGCAATCTGCACATCCATACAAACGAATGTGGATTGAGAAAATGGTAAATAATGGAATCGATGGAAGCAAAAAACACAAGAAGCTCATCTTCATTCTCGATGAGTCGCATATGGCTGGTGGTTTCGATTCCATCATCGGTACCTGGATGCGCGAAGTTTTACCACAAACTAAAGCCTGTTGTTTCTTAAGTGCCACCTTTGCCAAATATCCAGAAGTGATGCCGTTTTATGCTAAAAAGACCGCAATTGCTGAAACTGGTTTGAATGATTCTAATTTTGTGCGTTCAATGACAAGTGGCGGATTGGCGCTACAAGAAATTGTAGCCTCTAATCTTTCAGAAAGTGGTCAACTTATACGACGCCAACGATCCAATGAAGGAATTAATGTCGATTACATCACACTTGATGCCGAACCACAACGAAGTAAGAGTCGTGAGAGTGTGAATCGCATCATTAGTTTAATGAATGATGTGGTGGCTTTTGAACAAGAATTTGTGGCGCCATTATTGGCAGATGTTCACGCTTCCGCGAAAGCGCAAGGTGAGCATATGTCTTCTAAACCAAGAGGACTTGGCGTAAAACAATCGCCATATTTCTCACGTGTGTTCAATATCATTGACCAGATGTTATTTGCTTTGAAAGTCAAAGATGTGGTAGCACACACCATCAAATTACTGAAGGAAGACAAGAAAGTAGTGATCGCATTCAAGTCTACAATGGGTGCATTCTTGAAAGATTTGAATTTAGTAAGTGGCGATGTGATTCCTAAAGAACAACTGGATTTTGTGAGAACTTTGGTTAAAGGACTTGACGGAATCTTTAACTATAATTATGTGGCGATTGATGGCGAAAAAACCAGAGAACGTATTCAGTTAGAGGAATTACCTCAGAATGGGATTGAGAAATACAACGACATCAAAAAGCGAATGTTATTAGAGAGTTCTGGACTTTCTATTTCGCCTATTGATGAGTTGATTCACTTGTTACAAACCGAAAAGAAGCCCAAACATTTGGGCGGTCATTCTGATCTATTTTTCAAAGTTGCCGAGGTTACTGGTCGTAATCAGCGCATCGATTTAACGGATGATGAAGCTGTTGTAGAATCTTTCCGAAGTAATACAGAACGCTCTTTTAGAATGTTTAATAGTGGCGATTATGATGTACTACTCATCAATCAAAGCGGTAGCACAGGATCTTCTGCGCACGCCAGTAAAGATTTTAAAGATCAACGTCAGCGTGCAATGATTGTGCATCAGTTTGAATTGGATATTAATACTGAAGTTCAAAAACGTGGTCGTATCAATCGTACTGGTCAAGTGAACTTGCCAGAGTACTATTATATAACCAGCGACATTCCTACCGAAAAGCGTTTAATGACAATGCTTAAAGCGAAATTGAAATCGCTGGATGCCAATACTACAGGTTCTCAAAAAACCAATGATGACACCTTGAAAAGCGCCGACTTCCTAAATAAATATGGAGATATCGCTGCGTGGAATTGGGTAGATGAGAATCAGGAAATGATGGAACAGCTCGGTTATCCAACGTATCAAAAGAAAACGGATAAGCGAGGCTTTATTTCTTATGAGCGTAATGGTTTTAAAGAAGGTGCTATTCGTCAATTGACAGGACGAGCTGGATTGCTTAAAGTGGAAGATCAAGATGCTTTATATGATGATTTATTAGAGCGTTATGACCATCAAATCAAGTTAGAAAAGCAACAAGGCACGTATGATTTGGAAACTGAATTCTTACCACTCGATGCCGAAGTAAAAAAGCGTTTCCTATTTCAAAAAGGTCAAGGTGGTCGCACACCATTTGGAAAAGACACGGTTCGAGATATTACTATTGTCAATAATCTAAAGCGCCCCTTTACCAAACAAGATATTGATGAACGTATTCAAGATGCACTCGATGGAGAAAAACCAGTTCAAGTGAGATTGAAGCTTGAAGATCAAATCAACGAAGCTTATCCTAAACTTTTAGAGGACCGAAAAGCAAAACGTTTTAAAGCCATAGAAAAACTGAAAGAAGACCGTGAAGTATTACCACAACGAGGTAGCGGAGAAACCGAAGAAGAGAATGAAAAGATTCTATCGGATTGGAACAAGCTGGAAGCGCTTATTAATCAGAAAACTTATCAATTGGCTACTTATATTGCTGGTTTAGAAAATATTCAAAACATCATTCTTCGGTATATCAATATGTGGAATATTGGCGATGTTATTCGTGTTCCGTTTATTGGTACGACCATTAAACCATCTTGGGGAATCTTCTTGGGTGTGAGCGTTGGGAAATCTGGAAAGAACCCATATACGTTGAGTAATATCAGTTTAAAATTCGGTGTTACGGATTCCCGTAAGATTTTAACCTACAGTTTACAGCCTGCCGAACAGAGTTTCATTAGCCAGGTATTTACAGAGGGTCGTGGCATTACTGATGCAGATGTACAAATGGTTAATCTGGAATGGAACGAGCTGATTAAAAAGGCTTCCTCTAAAAGGGAACGTCGACATATTTTGACAGAGAATATCGTAGGTGCTTCTGGTCAGATTGGTACTCAAAACAAACTGATTAAGTACAATACCAAAGAAGGAACCATCAAGAATGGAATCCTATTACATAGAGACTTTGGCAAAGAAGGCGAGGCAGATTCGGCGTTGCTTCCAGTTTCTGAAGCGTATCCAATTATTAGCAAATTGGATTTAGATGACTTCTTTGCAGATCATAAGTTAAGTTTTCGCGCAAAGCGAATAAGTGACAATTACTATCAAGTCTATTTAGACAAAAAGGATTTATATCCAGCAGTTATTGATGAAAAATTACGCTCGTTATTGAGACGTGAATCAGGACAATCGCAATATGAATTGCCAGACTTTGTGCAAAATGCTGGAGATATGACTGGCGCATTACATTTGGAAAATTTACAACCGTTTCTGAATCGATTGGATGCTTTTCAAGTACAGTATATGGGTAAAGCGCGTGAGTTGGAAGATTGGGAGATTGAAAATGAAACCGATTGGAAAGCTCAGACCAAACAGAAAAAAGGAAACTTCAAATATCAATTAGGTCGTGCGTATGGCCAAGGTAGTAATCCTACGATTGGTTTTGTAAACTATGAAGAACCAACTGCAGATTATGAATTTGGTTTAGTGATTTACAATCGACTTCTAACTGATAAAGAGAAATATAATTACTCGCTGATTCCCATTTTCAAGAACGTTGAAGAGCCTTACCAAGATTGGAAAACGACTATGCTGAAGACAGGAATTAAAGACGATTTTAACGCCATTATTGTGGAAGTAAGAGATCTACCATTACACGAAGCGATTGAAGCTATGGGTTATTTCATTTTGAATAACCTACACGAAGATGGGAATGCAGAATTTGTATTTGGAAAGTACACCGCTCAGGATTTAGGACGTGTGTTTTATGAAGACACGATTGCTCAAATAGCATCTATCGATGAATTAATTAATCAACTACAAATTGCTTTGAAATAGATGAAAGTGAATCCTAACAAAATGTATCTCGTTTACACGCCTTTCTACAGAAGTCGCAAAGGAATATTTGATGGCAAGCCAACAACAATGCAGGAACTCAAAAATAAATTTAAGCGTGGTATGGATGCAGATGTCATCGATGGTATCTACTCAACCAAAAAAGAAGCCAATGAGTCAGCTGACAAGCTATTCAAAAAAGCAAAAATAAATTAAGAATGAATAACAGAAAATTAGATATCCCAGAAGTACAGCAGATTCCGCAGTTTATGAAAATTATGGACGATTTAAGTGTTGGTAATAATCCATACTTAGTTGGAAGTGCCGGAACAGGAAAAACCACCATAGGCGAGAAAATTGCATACGCCATAAAAGGGCGTGCAGAAAATGATGGACGAGAATTGCCTTTTACCATTGTAAACTGTAATCAATGGACATCGCCCATTGATATCAAAGGTGGTCAAACTATTTCTGGTTACAAAGAAGGTGCTCTTATTGAAGCTTGGCGTGACGGGAAGGTTTTGATCCTGGACGAAATGCCAAAACTTGATGCCAATACCGCTGGACTATTAAATGATGCTTTAGCGAAAAGTGCTCGTGAAGATGCTATTATCTTTAATGGGAATAATGAGCCAATTAAGAAACACCGAAACTTTGGTTGTATCGCTACTGGAAATGTTATTGGAAAAGGTGCAAGTGGAAACTATGTTGGGAACAACAAACAAGATGCCTCTTTGCTTGACCGATTTAGCGGTTGTATTTATCGCATTGGGTTTAATGAAACCTTAGAAAGACAACTTGTTTATCCTGCAGTAGTAGATATCTGTTTAACCATTCGTAAATCTATTTTGAAATATGAAGGTAAAGAAGATGGAGACGACGATACAGAAGATATTATGACACTTCGTACAATGCTCAACTTTGAACGCGCCTACGAGCTTGAAATGAAGCGAGAAACAGGAATGAAAGATGAGTTTGGTAAGACCTATCGCAAGATGCCCAATGGTAAGACTTTGAAAGATTCTTTACACAGCTACTTTATTGCAATGACCAAAGAAAAAGCAGAACACATCAAGACTGAAATAAATCTTGAAGGGTTCTTAAATTCTTATAAAAGTAGTGGGATGAAACAGGCTTTTATTACGGAGTTTAAGAGGCGGATTGGATAAGTCTAGCAACAACTATTTCCTTCTTGAATAGGCGGACAAGCTACTGTTCCGTAAGAACAATATACACAACAATCACCTTGTTTTGGTTTTAGCACCTGATTGCAATTATCGCACTCATAAAAGAACTGACAAGCGTTTGTTGGCATATCTTCTACTTTTTTATGTCCGCAATTTGGACAAGTGATTTCAGACTGTAATGTGATTTCCATAATTATTGCTACTCTATATTTATTACTTTATATCCCGTTGAGTTTATCGCTTTTTCTATATCCTCTTTAGTCGTTTTCGAATTATCGAATTCTACTGTTGTGTTAGCATTATCAAAAGAAGCTGCGACATTAATAATGCCTTCTAATTCATTAACTGCTCGCGTAACGTGTTGCTCACAAGAAGCACAGGTCATTCCTTTAACATCAAAATTCGCAGTTTGAATATCAGACTGATTCACTATAACTACTTCTTTCTTATTATCAGGATAAAAAATGTGAGAGTAATATGGAAAGCTAATTGAGATAGCCGCAAATAGTGTAATTCCTATTAAAAATCCTTTGGTTTGAAACCACTTTGGTTTTGCATCTACTTCACAACAATCCTCTGCTTTTTTCGGTTTTAAATAATCATACCACGCATAACCAATTGCTACTATAGCGACACCAATTAAATAGGGTCTAAAAGGTTCCATCCAAGATAAAGCAGAAGCACTTCCTCCAACGCCTGCAATTAATGCAATAACTGGTGGTATGCAACAAGATGATGCGGCTACAGCAGCAAACAAACCTGTATATGCTGCATTTTTTGATGTTTTTTCTGTTTTCATTATTATAAAATTTAGGCTATTTTTCTTTCTAATTTGATTGACTTAAAAATACTATTCAGAATATCCGTCTCATCCTCGTTCAATGAATAGTATAAGGTTTGCCCTTCTCTCCTTGAGCTTATAATACCTGCATCTTTCATTTTTCGTATATGCTGTGAAACTGCTGGCACGCTCATACCTAAAATATCAGATAAATCACAAGGACATAATTCTTTTTCCATATTTAAAAGAAATAGAATCTTTAAGCGCACCTCATTACCTGAAATGGATAATAATTTCGATACATTTTGAAAACCGCCTGCCATATCATCAATAGTTGTTCTACAGTTTAATAACTGTTTATGATTTGCCTCAGCTCTTGTACAGGATATTTCTAGTTTCATATTACTGCTTTAGACGAGTAAAGGTAATCTTAATTACGTGTTTAAGCAAATACTTAAATATAGTTGTACCAAACTACAATTCCATACCGCAACTCACACCACTTCAAAATTTACTTTTATGAGCATACGTGAGCGCACCAAAACAACATACCCTTAAAAGTCCTGATGGCAAATACAACTATCTTTTATTTGATAGTGTCTTTGCTTTCAGTGCTTTTGTAGATGATGAGATTAAAAATCTATCGTCTGCAAATCAGTCGCGTTGGAATTTTATTAAAGAAAGTACCGATAGTCAACTGCGTAGCGGAACTGATTGGTACGGTACGCCAACGCCTAAAGCTGTAAAAGAGCTCAACGAACATCGTACCTTTTTAGGGATGCCGCTGGTTGCTAAGATTCAGCCAAAAATTAAAGAGAAACTCACACGTTATTTACAATATTTAAACGATTCTGTTTTGCCAAAACCAAAGATGGCTTACAATGATCGTGGTCTTGGCGTATTCTCTTTTGAGCGTGCTGCGATGGGAATGTATAAACAATTTCCTCTAAATACTTCGACGCCAATCAACACGTCTGTAAGCCAGATGAATATTGAGTTGGGAAACAAAAAAGTGCTCACTTCGGTGAAGAGTGTTTTTGCCTATTTCAAGGACAAGCAAAGGTCTTATCCGTCACTTCAATTGTACATTATGGCTGGAGCTAATGCAAATGTAAAGGGTAATGATTTGCTCTATGTAGGTCTCGCTTGTGCAGAACTTGTTGCCTTTATGGAATTGCGTGGCATTTCGGTGGAAGTGAATGTGATGATTGGCACTTCATTTGGTAATCAGGTTACAATGGGTTGTGTCCGCGTGAAACGCTTTCAAGATAAACTAGATAAGAACCAGTTGCTTTTAATGAGTAGTGATCCACGGTATTTTAGATTTCGTGGTTTTAAATCTTTGGTGGCAATGAGCAATTATTTCGGCTTAACGATTCCTTCTGGTTTGGGAACTATTTCAGCAAGTATGGGAACTGTATTCGCAAAAGCGATTAACCCAAAAGGTTTCGTGTTTGAACAAAGTTATTCAATGGACTCGGCAGTAAAAGAAGTCTCTCAAATTATTACCAATTATAAAAATAAGTTGCAGAAAAATGGATAAGAAAACGCTGAAACAAAGTGTCATTCACAAAATAATGGACAGAGCGATTGACATCAATAAAGCTTGTAAAGAGCAATGTAGAGATTTTCAGATTACGCTTTCGCGAAAGCGTAAAAATACCTTAATCCTGCGCTGGACGGCCATTGATATTTCAAACGAAGATAATCCTGTGCAATGTTATCGTTACGAATGTTTTAAAACCGATGGAAGGTCACAGCTTTGTTCCATTCATTATGCAGACCAGGAAGAAGCAAACGAGTTTATCTGGTCGCTAGAACCGCTTTATCATCAACAATATGCCATAGATCATAAACTATAAATATGTACAAAACTAAAAACACCACAAAGGACGCTCTAAAGGCGCTAAAGATTAAAAATCAAGATGAAATCGAAGACCTTACAGGAAGTAAACTTGATCCCGTAAAGGCTTGGGAAGTCATAAAATCAACTTCTGAAGACTTTAATAAATCTGATGTAAAAGCTCAAGAAGCCGATGCACTTTTGTATAAAATGTTGCATCCTGAAACAAAAGAAAACAAGAGCGATCAAAGTGATAAAGAAATCATTCGCCTTCAGGAAAAAGAACGTGCAAGAGCTTTAGAGCTATTGGAACTAGAATTATTAATCGCAGCTTAAAAACAAAAGATGACTATAAAACAATTACAAGCGCTCGATATGAGCAAAGTGCAACCTGAAGCATTACAAACTGCTGTTCAGGATATCCTAGACGATTATAAAGCAACTAATGACAAAAAGGCTTTTGAAGAGATTGCCAAAGCGAATATTGAAAAAGTATTTCTACTTGTTGAGCGACTTGCGCGAAAAGCTATTAAATCCGAAAAAGTCGAAAAGAAAGCGGCTAAAGAATCTTCAAAAAAAGAACCTATTGAGTCTAAAAAAGAGGTGCCGAAAAAGGACGAAAAACCAACAAAAACTGTCAAGAAAGAATTGGATAGTTTAAGTGAAGATATTAAAGCGTGTCGATTAAAAATTAAGCGTTTTAATGAAGAAAAACGTAAGAACGAACCACAGAAACCAAAACCAAGACGTCATACAAAGATTAAGAATCATTTTATCGCTATTGCTAATTTGATTCCGCCAGCACATAAGGATAATGTGAAGATGCAAAAGGAAGCTGAAAAGATACTTCTGCGAGCGCATCGAGGCATTATGAATACGTATGGAATCAACTTTGTTCGCGCTGAAGCTGGCGAGAAAGCGATTAAAGAGAAGTATGATAAAATGGAAGAAAAAGCGACCAAATAACTATGAATAAAAAAGTATTAATCATTACAGGCGCTGGACTCGCCATAGGTTTTGCCGAAGCGCTTATCTATTATAATTTAGGTAAGAATGATCCATCAAAAGAATTCAAACTACAAATACCAAAAGGTGCCGAACTTTTAAAAACAACTGGTATCATCATTGTAACCTCTCTGGCAACAGCAGCGCTTTCTAATGTTTTAGAAAATGCTATTGCCGACAAACAGGAACTCATCCCAATAACAACATAAGATTATGAAGAAAATAGAACATCAGGTTTTCCTGAAGAATAACAAGTTGGATAAGAAATTGCTATTACAACCCATTCAAGAAAAAATAGAAATCTTTGATAGAATGTATAAACTGCTTGAAACAGTTTCAGATTGTGAAAAAGGGAGTTTATACGAACAGCTTGAGGAACTGGATTTAGAAATCTTAGAGGACATCGATGAAGAGTATGCCGATAAACTAGAGTTCAATGAAATTGAAGATGCACTAGAGGAACAACCAGAACTTAAAAAAGTAGCACCTACAAAGGAAGCTGCAAAACCTGCTAATGACGAAGCTATTTTAGAGGAGTTAGTAAGAATGGGACGTGTCCGAAATATTGCTGGTTCGACATTTCGAGATTTGGGTGTAAAAACTCAGTTGGGTTGGAATACCGTGATTGGGAAATATCGTGTGGTACGGACTAGTGTTTTTAGGTATCGGTATGAGGTGGAGCGGATATAGCTTTCGCCGATTTACTATTTGCATTAAAAACTCCCTCATTTTGAGTGAAGAAATGGAAAATCATTGCTATTACAAACATCCATAATAAGCCAGTTTGAAGTTCTCTATAACCCATAAGTTCTTCAATCTGGTTTTCTTCTGTAAGATCAATATGTTCAATGAGTTGTTTGATTTTTTTAGGAGATATAATGTTTGGTCTGTAACCTTCTTTACCCAATGCTCCTCTAAATTCTTCAGCAGTTCGCTCATAATTTCCGTTGTGAATAATATCAGCTAACATCTCTTTTTTTGCCGCTTGCATTCGACCCCATTTACCTTCACCTTGCCAAAATTCTAAAATTTTATAGGCTTCTAGCATCGTAAAACTTTTTCTCCCTATTAAGTCATTTACTTCAAAATAGGTTTTGAATTGTTCATTAAAAGTAGTTTTTGATTTGAGTCCAGTTATTTGGTATAGCACCTTTTTAGGAATACGTTCTGTGAATAGTGGCTGAAATCCAGCTATTATTTCTTCGTTTTTGATGTTTTTAGAAGGAGTATCCCATAAATCTATGACAGAGCTATAATGAGTAATATAAATTAAAAAACGTCTGAACGATTTGAAATTATAATTAAGTAAGCAAGCTCCAATGAACCAATAGGGAATACCACTTTCCCAGGTTTCGTGAAATCTATCTATTTTATAGTCTTCTTCCGTCATAGTAACAATATGGTCGCAATGTTTTAGCCATTGCGACCATCAGTTTTGTATTACTTCTTTCCTTTAGAACCAGAGTTCCCAGTTTTACTTGAACTTGTTCTAGGTGGATTATTACCTCTGCCTTTTCCTGATTTGTTTACTGTTGCACTTGGTGCATTTTTTAGACCACTTGACTTTGCCATAATTTTGAGTTTTTAAATTAATAATAGGTCAAATATATAGGTAGTGTTTTAAGTGGTCTGTAAACTTTGGACGGTAGCGTTAGAATTTCAAGTTGTGACTCTCTTCTGCTTTTTCTTTTGCTTTCGCAAAGTCTACTCTAGAAAAATTTGATCTTATTGCAGAATAAAATTCAGTCTCCTTAATTAAATTTCTAAGGCCACTTTTCGACTCTAAACTATGAACCGCAGCATAACCGGTACTCACTAAGATAGGCTTGTTCGCATAATCATTCATCATTTCGACTTTCTTAAGCTGTTCTTTAACGAACTTTCCAAGATCTTTGAGTTCTTGAACCTTAGTTTTGTTAAGTTTTTTGATTGTGGAAACATTTCTAGAAGATTTTACTTGAATGAGCATTATATGCCAGTAACCTTGTCGTCGTTTTGCCGCAAAAATATCTGCTGGTGATTTGCTTCCTGGTGTTATGTAAGCTTCGTAGTTCAATTTGTTAAGTTTTCTAACTATGTATTGTTCGGCTTTATCTCCAGCAACTCTATTAGGCAATGGACCAGAAAGCCCTGCATTCATTCCTTTTGGCAAATCACCATTTAAGTGGACTATGTGATTTGTAAATAATTCGAAGTTTTTCATAAGTCTTAATTTTTAGAAGAAAACCATTCTAAACTAATATCGGCGTTAGCAGAATTAGGAGCAGGCTTTGCTTCGTGAACTTTAATATGTAGTGGCATCGGAACGCAGTTACCAAATATTAATGCTTCTCCAGGAATTTGCTGTTTTATTTTTATGGTATAATCACTACTAAAAAATGGTAGCACAGAGTAGATATATTTCATATCAATCTCGTTCTGGATTCTGTGGATTATATAATTACCACATTGCGATAATACTGTAGCTGACAATTCTGATGGTCTCTGTGATGATAGTATTAAATACATTGAAAACTTACGTCCTTCTCGTGCAATTCTTTCAAAAATGTTCTGTTTTAGAATATACTCTTCATCTTTCTTGATGTATCTGTGAGCTTCATCAAGTATTAGGTGCACAGGATTCTTACGCCTTTCATCACCAACTTTGAACTTCCTGTTATCAAAGATCATTCGGCTGACAACACTTGTCAATAATTCAAGGGTTTCGGAGCTTACTTCACTTGAGTCTATTACTACAAGTTGCTTCTCAGTTCCAGCATCAATCGAAAACACTTTAGCTAAAAAGTCATTTGAGCTACTATACTTTTCATCTTGAAAGCGCATAAACTTGCAGTCTGGATTATTAAGAAAGTAATCTAACCTATTAAGCATAGTTGATGTATATTCTCTTACTCTTGAATTACCTTTTGCTTCTTCATCAAGTAATACTATATCGACGGCAGTTTTTAAGAAATGGTAATCAAAATATTCGCCAGTACGTAATCGTAATTTATCGATAACAATTGCTTGTTCACTATCTATTTCTAGTCCAACTAAATACTCAGCTAATTTACCTTCATTATCACCGTAATGTATTTTGCATTGAGCATCAAGATCATCCAGAAACTCTAAAAGATCTGGAAAATCATATTGGGATAAAACCTCTTTACTTTTGATTATTATTCCTCTGGCTGCTGTCATTTTTGCGGTATCACTTAAGCCTTGTGATATGGTGTTAGAAATAATAAACCTTAGTTTCCATTTAAAGTAGTTTTTAAAATCATAATCACCTTTTTCACTAGGATTTAAGATTTTATAAAATTTGAAGCATTCTTGAAGAACCCTATCCCAAAAAGGTTTCTGAGTCCTTTCAGATGCCATCAAAAATCCTAGCCACTCATCTAAATTCATTAAGTAGTAAGGCAAATGAAATTGTTCGAACGGTTTTTCAAATGAATTTGGTTTAAGAAATATATGAGTAGTGTAGGCGCCTAATTCAGTTTCAAATGCCCTTGCATATTCACCATTCACATCAAATAATATATGTTTTGCACCGACTGCTTCATTTTTCTGTTTTCTGTAAATTTCTTGAATAATATGTGCTATTGTATTCGATTTTCCACTTCCACTATTTCCTAGAATCGCTGTATGAATATTGAATAATCGATTTATATTCAAACTAATTTTATAATTAATCATATTCTTACTAAAGCCTATTTCTATGTCTTTATGTATTTCAGGCGGATATTTTTCCTGAGCTACTTTGTGGCTTTCTAGAATTGCTCTTATATCATCTATTGTTACGATATTTACATCGCTGTAGATAGATGGAAATATTCCGATACCCATATTAAATTTACCAGATTGTAACAATGTACCAATTGGTTTAATAACAAGCTCTCTCGAACTGTCTAAATTGTAACTTGAATATAGATTACTTTCTGTATTGTGGTCGAGAATTGCTATTACTTCACATATTATAAAGTCACCTGTCGTGTTTTGAGTTTTTAAATAGCTACCTATATTTCCAAAATAATATACTTTTCCTTCAATACTAACCGTTGAGGTTTTAGTACTATGGAATAGTTTAACTCTAAATTTATCAAACTCAACTGATATGATTTTTCCTATTTTCATTTGCTCGTGGTATCGTTGTAAAATTTTAAAAACTCATTCAGACTTTTTTCTGAAGGCTTAAAGGCATTTACATTCGGCAAGAGTAAATCAACAATGTTATTAAAATAGTGAATTTTCGATTTGTCTCCTTCTGATTTTGCTCCAAAAATCTTGAATATTCTGTCGTCTTCTACTTTAAATAAGTCTCTATCAGAAATATCGTTAATCACTACCAAATTCATTGTAGAGTTAGTTGCTAAGGCTTGATATATTATATTATTTACGTGTTCATCACTAAAACTGTAGCCTATTACAAAAAGGACACTTAGCGGTTCCATTAGTTTTTTCTGAAACTCTCTAAACATCTCAACATAAGGGCTTCCAAGACTTTTATTCTGTTTGGTCGGCGTTGGGTAGATTAAAACATTTTCATCCTCAAATTTTGGTGAACTTATTTCCTTAATCTTAAAAAATGTATTCTCATTTGAATCATCTTCAATCCAGTTAACCGAACCGTGAATCTTGTATAGATTGACCATATTTTCAACTGGTTCAAATTTGTCTATACTGGTATCCATTCTTTTGGAAAAAGTATAATTAAAAAGTGCTGGATTAAAGTACCTGTTTAGCCCACCGCTGAAACCATTAATGTAATGAATATTTAAACTGTCTAACGCTCTTTCATTGAAAAGGTCATTATTAGTAGTAAACACATTAATTCGCGAAAGGTCTTTATTTCTAAGTGCTATTTTTCTATAAAACCTCCTATAAAGATCTAATGCCTCTTTAACTTTGGTATCTTTAAAGTCAATATTTATTTGATTAAAAATTTCAGTTTCTACGGTCTCGATAAGGTCATTACAAACCGTTAAATCTTCAGTCGCGTCTGCTTTCTTATTCAAATAGGATCTATGAGAGTAGAGTATTCCTAATATCTCTTCTAAATTCTTTCCTTCGACTCTTTTGATAATATCATCAAATTCTGATCTTACGAGATCTTCTTTGGGTTTGGCATCTATTGTAGCTTTTATATTATCAAATAGTGTTGCCATAGTAGGTATAGCACCTGCACTTGTACCAGACCCAAATAAAAAATGAATATTCCTCATATTAAAGAGTTCTTTCATTTTATTCTGAATGGTATTAATCACCTTATCATCAGTCTTATCATCCAGATCTTTTAAAAGGTCATTTCTTCCTTGTGTAAATACTATACTCATAATTAAAGTTAGTTTTAAACCCCACAAGTTAAAAAACATTCACACCTACCCAAGCGAAAACCAAAGTAAAAATGCTGTAAATCAATTATAAAATGACTGTAAAACAACTTTCTATACATTGCCTGTCAAACAATTCGGCGATTGCCCAATGAAAAAGACAACACACGATTATCACGATTTACAGCAAAGTATAGATTCCTTAATTGGAAAGTTTGGCCTTCAAAAAACCATTGAAGTTATTGATAGTTTAACCAGCAATACAGAGCTTACCACTCAAGACAAAGAGAAAGTAAAACTCCTTCTCGTTTTTATTATTTCTCAGAGCATTGAGATCTTTGATTTAAAAGAAGAAAACTTTTATACGAGTAGCGTTCAAGAATATCGTGAAGCGCGTATGTCGTGCTATTATTTACTCAAGAAATACACGGATTCTAGTTATGCAAAGATTGGCGAGAGCTTTAACCAATCTAAACGTGCGATACTTTACAATTACCATAAGTGCGATGAGATTCTTTCCATCCCGCAGTTCTATAAACCTTTTGTAGAAAAATTCAAAATCCTCGAAAACAACATTATCAATTTTATTGCAAAATTGAACTAAGCCTATGCAAGACAAAATCGCTCAAGAGGTACAAGATGCCCTTACCGCAACTCCAGAAGAAATCAATTTTGAACAACTTCAAAACGAAGATAGTAGTCCGCTTAACCAACCTGTAATTGAAAAAGACATAGGTGGCGAACGTACTGTTGAAACCGATGAAGAAAAACAAAAAAGCTGGAACGTTTGGAAACCAGAACAAGAGCATAAGACCCTTGATGAACTAGAACCTGGACGC
>OJBP01000444.1_pt1 | contig 21575 bp, 17 predicted proteins | sample 1590691 | NCBI WGS metagenome assembly OJBP01 (sample SAMN05416848, study PRJEB24817) | seawater metagenome | isolation source: Sea water | place: Canada:Atlantic | collected 2013-07 | reverse complement strand
CACTATCCTCTTCGTCGGCAGCGTCAGATGTGTATAAGAGACAGGGGTCATGGCAGGCTATTTTCGCCGTCTCGACAACCTGTTGATGCGGTCAACCGATCTTTTCCTCGCGCTGCCGCTGCTCCCCCTCCTGCTGGTCATGGTGTTGCTCTTTCGTGAAACACTGAGCAAAACGTTCGGACCGGAAACCGGCATCTTCATCCTGATCGTCCTCGCCATCGGCGTGACTTCATGGATGCCGACCGCGCGGATCGTGCGTGGCGATGTGCTGGCGTTGAAAGAGCGCGAGTTCGTCCTCGCCGCACGCTCAATCGGGACCACGAACGTCAAGATGATCCTGCGTCATATCCTGCCGAACGTGATCTCTCCCATCGTGGTGTCGGCGACGCTTGGTATCGCGAACGCGATCATCACTGAAAGCGCGTTGTCCTTCCTGGGCCTTGGGTTTCCGCCGGATTTCCCGACCTGGGGGCGTCTGTTGTTCGACGCCGTCGATTACATGCAGCAAAACCCTGAACGGGTGATCCTGCCGGGGGTTGCGATCTCTCTCACCGTCTTGTCGGTGAATTATCTGGGCGACGGGCTGCGGGACGCGCTCGACCCGCGCATCAGGGGACGGTAAAAATAGGGCGCGTTTTCCACGGCCATTGCGGCAGCACGGGACGATATCCCAAGGGCGGCGTCGCGCCGGAAAATCATTCCTGAAGCAGTCCCTCTGCGGGAAAATATCCCGCCAAGCACTGGTATTCACATATGGGAATGTCTTGATTGCGCACCATCTGAGGACGTAGAGGAACAATATTCCACTTCAGGAGCCCAACGATGTTCGAATCCCTTGGTTTTGACTCCGCTTCGGCGCAGCAGGTCAGTGTCTGGTTCGCTCTGGCCCTCGGCGTGATGTTCGGTGTGACGGCAGCCGTGACAAAGTTCTGTTTCCGCAGGGCGCTTGTCGGCGAAGACCGGCGCGAAGCGCGCGGCGTCTGGGGACTCGCGCTGGCGGTCGCCGTGCTCGGCACGCAATTGGCCGTCGCTCTGGGGCTGATCGATTTCCCAGGGCACCGGTATTCCACGGCGGAGCTGCCGATCCTCGCCATCGCCGTCGGCGGCCTGTTGTTTGGCGCTGGCATGGTTCTGACGCGGGGCTGCGTCTCGCGACTGGCGGTGCTGACCGGGGCGGGCAATTTGCGGGCCTTGCTGGTGCTGGTCGTCTTTGCCATTGCGGCCCATGCGACGCTGAAAGGCGTACTGTCACCGCTGCGCACCGGGCTGGCCAATGTCACCTGGTCGGTCGGAGAGTACGGCTCCCTCGCCGCGCTGCCCGGCGGCGCGATTGTCTGGTCCCTCGTGATCGTCGCGATTGCTTTGGCCTTCGTTCTGCGGTCGGGCAATCCGGTGTCGCGACTGGTGTTCGCCGCGTTGCTTGGGCTGACCGTACCGATTGGCTGGGTCGGGACAGGCTACGTGCTGCTGGACGAATTCGATCCGATCACGCTGGAAAGCCTTAGCTTCATCGCGCCGATGACCGAAGGGCTGTTCTGGCTCGTGGCTTCAACGGCAGTGCCTGCGGGCTTTGGCACCGGGTTGATCGGCGGCGTCCTTGTCGGGGGTCTGCTGGCCGCCCTTCTGACCCGCAGCTTTGTCTGGCAGAGCTTTGAGAGCCCCAACCAGACCGCGCGCTACATCACCGGCGGCGTGATGATGGGTTTCGGCGGGGTCCTGGCCGGAGGCTGCACCATCGGTGCGGGGTTGGGCGGCATTCCAACGCTGGGCCTCGCGGCTGTTCTGGCCCTGATCTTCATCGGCATTGGTGGGCTGGTGATGGACCGGGTGTTGCGGGCCAAAGGCGTGACTAGGCTGAACGCTCAACCGGCGGAATGAACATACGGAATCCTGTGGAAGAGGGGTCCGCGCTTCGCGGGCCCTTTCGCGTTTCAACCCGTCAGCACCCCTAGCAACCCGGTTTCTGCCTTTGAGAGGCCGCGCCGCGCGTCGGGCAGGGACGCGGGCGTCGCTCCGGCCAGATCGATGACTGCTGGGTGCACGTAGGAATTTCGCGCCACCGTCGGAGTATTCGACAAAGCCTCAGAGGCTGCGCGGGCCATAGCGGTGATCGTGCTGCCCTCTTCCGCCCGGTGGCACTCATAGGCGGCGAGGCTGCCTGCCCAGGTTCGGAACGTCTTGGCGGTGAACTGATCCGATCCGCCGATCTCGGCAAGGTAGTCGTTCAGCGTCGTGGAGGTCACCTTGCGCACATCGCCATCGTCGTCGATCCACGTGAAGAGCTCCGCCCCCGGCAAATCGCGCGCCGCCTGAAGCACCCGCATCAGCCGTTTGGAGCGCAAGCGCCGTTTGACCCGTTGCCCACCCTTCGCCGTCCACGAGAGGTGGAGCGTACCGTCCTTCAGTCTCAGGTGGCGGCTGCGCAAGGTGGTGGCACCGTAGGTGCCGTTTTCCGTAGCATAAGCCGCATTGCCGACCCGTATGGCGGTCTGGTCGATCAGCAGCAGCGCAGCGGCGAGCGAAAATTGCTCTTCCCCCGCCTCCCGGTTGGTCAGGTCCCGCGAAATCCGCCTGCGGATCCGGGGCAGCGCCTCTGCAAATGCCGGCAGGGCCGAGAATTTCTCAGCCGATTTGGCCGCCGACCATTCGGGGTGGTAGCGGTATTGCTTGCGGGACCGCGCGTCCTTGCCCGTCGCCATGAGGTGACCGTTATCCAGGGGCGACATCCAGACCTGTTCATAGGCCGGAGGGACGGCCATTGCCTCCAGCCGCTTGCGCTCTGCTCCACGCGCAATGGTGGTCCCGTCGGAGCCGCGATAGGTAAAGCCACGTCCATGTCGACGGCGGCTGATACCGGGGCGGTCGTCGGGATAATAGACGAGCGAGGGCACCCCGTCAGGCCCGATCGACTTCGGAGCGCAGCTTGAGGACATGATCGCCGTCCTTCTGCCGGATCAGCAGTGCGGGATCATCGTCGCTACCGTTGCGGGTCACTTCGGTGCCCTTCAGGGTGCGTGATACGCTGCGATGAAAGGTCTCCTCGACCGTGCCGCTGCCCTGACCGTTGCCCCAGTTCCACGTCACGTCCGTACCCTTGCGGATCATCCCACTTCTCCTTCACGACTGGGATTGAAACACCTCCGAGGGGCGCGTGGTTCCCTGCGCCCAGGCACAAACGAAAACGCCCGCCCCGGTGAGGGGGCGGGCGTGATGGCAGTTGTGTGACGCAGCCGTCAGTCGATCTTGGTCAGAAGATCACCGATGGATTGCTTGGCATCGCCATAATACATCCGCGTGTTGTCCTTGTAGAACAAGGGGTTTTCGATGCCCGAGTAGCCGGTGCCCTGCCCGCGCTTGGAAACGAAGACCTGCTTGGCCTTCCACACTTCGAGAACCGGCATCCCCGCAATCGGAGAGTTCGGATCGTCCTGGGCCGCCGGATTCACGATGTCGTTGGAGCCGATGACGATGACCACATCCGTATCGGGGAAGTCGTCGTTGATCTCGTCCATTTCCAGCACGATGTCGTAGGGCACCTTGGCCTCGGCCAGCAGCACGTTCATGTGGCCCGGCAGACGGCCCGCGACGGGGTGGATGGCGAAACGCACCTCCTTGCCCTGAGCGCGCAGCTTGCGGGTCAGTTCGGCGACGTTCTGCTGTGCCTGCGCCACGGCCATGCCGTAACCGGGAACAATCACCACCGAATCCGCTTCTTTCAGCGCGGAGGCAACGCCATCGACGTCGATCGCAACCTGCTCGCCCTCGACCTCCATCGCCGGACCGCTGGTCCCGCCAAAGCCGCCGAGGATCACGCTGACAAAGCTGCGGTTCATCGCCTTGCACATGATATAGCTGAGGATCGCCCCCGAAGAGCCGACCAGCGCGCCGACCACGATCAAGAGGTCATTGCCAAGCGAGAAGCCGATCGCCGCCGCGGCCCAACCGGAATAGCTGTTGAGCATCGACACGACGACAGGCATGTCCGCCCCGCCGATCCCCATGATCAGGTGATAGCCGATGAACAGGGCGGCCAGGGTCATCAGGAACAGCGGCAGGAACCCGCCGGTGTTGCCGTACCAGATCAGGCAGATGACCGAGAGACCCGCCGCCGCCGCGTTCAACAGGTGCCCGCCGGGCAGCTTTTGCGCGACCGACGTGACCTTGCCCGCCAGCTTGCCGTAGGCGATGACCGACCCGGTGAATGTCACCGCGCCGATGAACACGCCGAGGAACACTTCGACCTTGAGGATGCCGATTTCCACAGGCGTCTTATGCGCCAGCAGTTTGGCAAATCCGTGCAGCGAGGCGCGCGCGGTTTCGTCCATGGCCAGAACACGGCCCAGTTCGATGTGGGCGTTGTAGCCGACAAAGACCGCTGCCAGACCGACGAGGCTGTGCATCGCCGCGACAAGCTGCGGCATTTCTGTCATTTGCACCCGCTTCGCCACGACAAAACCGATGGCCCCGCCGCCCGCGATCAGGATCACCGACAAGAGCCAGAAGCCCGAGCCAGGGCCGATCAGCGTGGCAAAGACCGCCAGCGCCATCCCGACGATGCCGTACCAGACCGCGCGCTTTGCGCTCTCCTGCCCGGACAGACCGCCCAGTGACAGGATGAAGAGGACAGCCGCGACCACATAGGCCGCCGTTGTAAATCCGAAATCCATTGCCCTCTACTCCTTACGATTTCTGGAACATGGCGAGCATGCGCCGGGTCACGAGGAAGCCACCAAAGATATTGATCCCGGCCATGAAGACCGACAGGGCAGCAAGCAGGATCACCAGCCAGGAGCCAGAGCCGATCTGCATCAGCGCCCCCAGAATGATGATCGACGAAATCGCGTTGGTCACGGCCATGAGCGGCGTGTGCAGCGAGTGGCTGACATTCCAGATCACTTGGAACCCGACAAAGACCGCCAGCACAAAGACGATGAAGTGCTGCATGAAGCTGGCCGGGGCGATCAGGCCCACACCCAGCAGCAGCACCGCGCCGACCGCCAGAAGCGTGACTTGCGACTTGGTCTGTTTCTTGAACGCGGCCTGTTCGGCGGCGATCTTTTCTTCGCGCGTCAGTTCCTTGGGCGGTTCGGCCTTCTTCTGCGCTGCGATGGCCGCGACCTTTGGCGGGGGCGGTGGCCAGGTGATCTCTCCCTTGTGGGTCACGGTCGCGCCGCGGATCACGTCGTCTTCCATGTTGTGATCGACCACACCGTCCTTTTCGGGCGTGAGGTCGGTCATCATGTGACGGATGTTGGTAGAGTATAGGCTGGAGGCCTGTGAAGCCATCCGGCTGGGGAAATCGGTGTAACCCACGATCGTGACGCCGTTGTCGGTGACGATCTTCTGATCCGGCACGGTCAGCTTGCAGTTGCCGCCCTTTTCCGCCGCGAGGTCTACGATGACCGACCCCGGCTTCATCGCCTTGACCATGTCTTCGGTCCAAAGTTCGGGCGCTTCGCGGTTCGGGATCAACGCGGTGGTGATCACGATGTCCATTTCCGGCGCCAACTCGCGGAATTTCGCCAGTTGGGCTTCACGGAACTCCGGTGAGGAGACAGACGCATAGCCGCCCGACGCCGCGCCGTCCTGCTGTTCCTCGTCAAAATCGAGGTAGACGAACTCGGCCCCCATGGATTCGACCTGCTCGGCCACTTCGGGGCGAACGTCAAACGCATAGGTGATCGCGCCGAGCGAGGTCGAGGTACCGATCGCGGCAAGTCCCGCGACCCCGGCACCGACGACCAGAACCTTTGCCGGGGGCACTTTGCCCGCCGCCGTCACCTGACCGGTGAAGAAGCGGCCAAAGTTGTTGCCCGCCTCGATTACCGCGCGATAACCGGCGATATTCGCCATGGAGCTCAGCGCGTCCATCTTCTGCGCGCGGCTGATGCGGGGCACCATTTCCATCGCGATGACGGTGGCGCCCTTGGCTTTCGCGGCTTCCATCCCCGGCTCGTTGCCTGCGGGATTAAAGAAGGAAATCAGCGTCTTGTCAGCCGTCAGTCGCTTCAGCTCCGTCTCGTTGGGCTGGCGCACCTTGGCGATGATGTCGACGTCTTTCCACAGGGCGGCCGGGGTTTTCACCACCGTGACACCGGCCTCCTCGTAGAGCGCGTCCGAAAACCCGGCGGCCATGCCTGCCCCGGTTTCCACGTAGCACTCATGCCCGAGTTTCTGTAGCTGCTTGGCGGAATCCGGCGTCATTGCAACGCGGTTCTCGCCTTCGTACACTTCTTTCGGCGTCCCGATCTTCACCTGTGTCGTCCCCCTTTGAACACCTGATCAGTCTATCGGTGATCGTTCACCGACCGGATTCAGTTCATTCGCGCAAGATTATTGCGCAAACGATCTCAGGCGATTTGCACTGTCTGTTATGGAGAGTCAAACCGATCCCCAATCCAGCACACCTATTATCCGGCTATGTGGTGCCGGAATCCACAGCCAAATCCCGCTCTGGGGTCGGTTTGTCCCGCATTGCCCGCGGTCTTGCGATTTTGTCCCTCTCCCCTATGGTTCAGCGGAAATGAGTTCCGCATCGCAGGGGGCCTAAAATGATGCTCAAAGGGAAACACGCAATCGTCACCGGTGGCGGGACGGGCATTGGGTTGGCAATCGCGCGCGCGCTGGTCGCCGAGGGTGCCAGCGTCACGATCACCGGCCGCCGGATTGAGGTGCTGGAGGCCGCTGCCCAACCGGGCATGTATCCCCTCGTGATGGATGTCACGGACGAATCCCGGATCATTGCCGCGACTGAAGACGCGGTCGCAGAGCGCGGCCCGATCCAGATATGCGTCGCAAACGCCGGGATCGCGGAGGGCCAGAAGCTGCACAAGACCTCGTCGGAGCTTTGGCGCAGAATCATGGCCACCAACCTCGACGGCTGTTTCTACACCGTGCGCGAAAGTCTCAAATCCATGAGGACGACAGACTGGGGGCGGGTGATCGCCGTTTCGTCCATCGCGGGGGTGCGCGGCGCCGCCGGGGCCGGGGCCTACGCGGCCTCAAAACACGGGGTCGTCGGCATGATCCGGTCCTTTGCCGAAGATTTTCTGGGACAACCCTATACCTTCAACTCGCTTTGCCCGGGCTATGTCGACACACCAATCGTCACCCGCAACACGGATTCCATCGCGAAACGGGCCGGGATCAGCGAAGAGGCGGCGCGCGATATCATGGTCAACATCAACCGTCACAAGAAGCTGATCTTGCCCGACGAGGTGGCCGCCGCCGCGCTATGGCTCTGCAACCCAGCCTGTGAAAGCGTGAACGGCAGCGAAGTCCAGATCGGTGGCGGTCAGGCTTGATCCGCGCCAGCCGCTCTCAGGACTGGTGTCCGGGGCGCATTGCGGTGTGGAGAGTACGCGACTCGCTATTCCACGACGGATCGCCACCGGGGATCGCCACCGGTGGCGAGCCTGAAAGCAACGCTCGTCAGGCGGACTTCGCCAATCGCACCGGCTGACGATGGGTCATCCATGCGCGCGCGGCGTCACCAAAGGCACCGAACAACGCGCAGGAGACGGGGTCGCGCGCGGCGTCATACTCCGGATGCCACTGGACCGAGAGGGTAAACCCCGGCGCGTCCTTGATATAGGCGGCCTCAGCCGTGCCATCCGGGGCGGTCCCATCAATGATAAACCGCTCGCCCGCCCGAATAACGGCCTGACCGTGCAGAGTGTTCGTCATCACCTCTGTCGCGCCGAAAAGGCGGTGAAACGGTCCGCCCTCGCTGACCGTCACTTTATGGCGCAGAGCGAATTTCTCTTCTATCGTGCCTTCGGGCGGCATCCGATGGTTCATATATCCGGGCAAGTCCCGAATCTCGGGATGCAGGCACGACCCCATGGCCACCGCGACCTCCTGAAAGCCCCGGCAGACGCCAAAATACGGCTGGCCGCGTTCGGTGCACGCCCGGATCAGCGGCAAGGTGATCGCGTCTCGTGCCCTGTCAAAAGTGCCATGTGCCTCGGTCGCGTCCTCGCCGTATTCCTCCGGGTGAACGTTTGGACGTCCCCCGGTCAACAGGAAGCCGTCGAAGGTCTCCAACAACTCTTCGACCGAAACCATGCGGGGATCAGCGGGGATCAACAACGGCAGGCCGTCTGTGGCCTCTGCCACCGCTTCGGAGTTCATGGTTCCGCCAGCGTGTGTCAGGTAGCTGTCATTGACGACCTGTAGGTTGGTGATGATTCCAATTCTGGGACGTGCCATGGAGCGTGGTTCCTCTCTTCGTCACCAGATATATACCTGTGGCGGGTCGAGGAAAATCACTTCCTGTGTGCGCTTGCGCAGGGACGGGCTGCACCGTCTGTCATTTGTGCGAAAAGCACAAAGGCCCTTGACCGGATCAGTTCGTCGTCGCGGGCGCCTGGGTCGCGGGTGTATCGGCAGTTTCTCCGATTGTCGTGTCGCCGGTCCGGCCGTCGATTTGGGTATTTGCCCCATCGGGGTTATCGCCGCCGGTCGCGGTCAAGGTGATGGCGGCACCCATCACGCCGCCAAAGGCCAGGGCGATCAAAATGCCCCAAATCGGCCCGCGGTGCCTTTTGGCCTGACGATCGACATTGGTGGTTGGTGCGGACATCGTACGCTCCCTTCTCGTGTATTGGTTTCATGGGTCAACGCGCGGAGGGGCGGGTTGGTTCAAATCCTTGATCACTTCTGAACCGGGTGGACGGATAGGATGTGGAAGGAGCCACGCTACCCTCTTGCATCCCCCTTTCGCTGCTGGAACAACACGCCCAAGGGTTTGGCGCGATCCTCCGCCGGACCATGATCAGGAGAGCAGCCATGAAAGATGCGGAAAATCCGACGATCTATCTCAAGGATTACACGCCCCCCAACTGGCTGGTCGAGGATGTGCATCTGACCTTTCGGCTGGCACCGCAGGCGACGCGCGTGCTGTCGCGCATCCGTTTTGTGCCGAACCCCGACACGCAGGATCGCAGATTCTTCCTTGAGGGTGAGGACCTGCGCCTCATCTCCGCCCGCATCGACGGAGAGACCGTGACGACCGAAGTCACGGATGAAGGCCTGATCTGCGATGTACCCGAAGCCGCATTCCTCTGGGAAGCCGAAGTCGAGATCGCGCCAGTGGCAAACACCGCGCTCGAAGGGCTCTATATGTCCCGCGGCATGTATTCGACGCAATGCGAGGCGCAGGGCTTTCGCAAGATCACCTATTACCCCGACCGCCCGGACGTCATGGCGACCTTTACCGTGCGCATCGAATCCGACATGCCGGTGCTCTTGTCCAACGGAAACAAGGTCGCGACCGGCGATGGCTTTGCCGAATGGCACGACCCATGGCCCAAGCCGGCCTACCTGTTCGCGCTCGTCGCGGGCAACCTCGTCAACCTGCCCGGCGGCTTCACAACCAAATCGGGCCGTGAAGTCGAATTGAACATCTGGGTGCGCCCCGGCGATGAGAACAAATGCGATTTCGCGCTGGAAGCGCTGAAAAAGTCGATGGTCTGGGACGAAGAGGTCTACGGGCGCGAATACGACCTCGACATCTTTAACATCGTGGCGGTCGATGATTTCAACATGGGCGCGATGGAGAACAAGGGGCTGAACATCTTCAACTCCGCCGCCGTGCTCGCCTCGCCGGAAACCGCCACGGACGCGAATTTCGAGCGAATCGAGGCCATCATCGCGCATGAGTACTTCCACAACTGGACCGGCAACCGCATCACCTGCCGCGACTGGTTCCAGCTCTGTCTCAAGGAAGGGCTGACGGTATTTCGTGACGCGCAGTTCACCGCCGACATGCGCTCTGAACCGGTGAAGCGCATCTCGGACGTGCTGGACCTGCGCGGACGCCAGTTTCGCGAGGATGGCGGCCCGTTGGCGCATCCGGTGCGGCCCGAAAGCTTTCAGGAAATTAACAACTTCTACACCGCCACCGTCTATGAAAAGGGCGCCGAGGTCATCGGGATGCTCAAGCGGCTGGTCGGGGACGAGGCCTACGCCAAGGCCGTCGCGCTCTATTTTGACCGTCACGACGGGCAAGCCTGCACCATCGAAGATTGGTTGCAGGTGTTCGAGGATACGACGGGCCGCGCCCTGTCGCAGTTCAAGCTGTGGTATGCGCAGGCCGGCACGCCCCGCGTGGCCATGACAGAGGATTGGAAGGATGGCACCTATACCGTCACGCTGAAACAGAGTTTGCCGCCGACCCCCGGTCAGTCGGAGAAATCGCCGCAGGTCATCCCCTTTGCCATCGGTCTGCTCGATCGCTCAGGGGCCGAAGTTGTCCCGACCACCCTGCTGGAACTGACGGAAACTGAGCAGAGCTTTACCTTTACCGATCTCAAGGCGCGCCCGGTCCCCTCGCCCCTTCGCGGCTTCTCCGCCCCGGTGATCCTAGAGCGTGAGACGAGCAATGAGGACCGCGCCTTCCTGCTGGCGCATGACACCGATCCGTTCAACAGGTGGGAGGCGGGTCGCCAACTGGCGAAATCCGCGCTGATCGGCATGATCGACGATGGGAAGGCCCCCGACCCTGGCTACCTCGACGCCCTCAGCCGGTTGGTGGCGGACGAGACGCTCGACCCCGCATTTCGCGCGCTGGCGATGGCCCTGCCGTCCGAGGATGATCTGGCGCAGTCTTTTGCGGATATGGGTCAGACGCCCGAGCCGCAGCGCATCTGGAAGGGGCGTGAGGACATGCGCGCCGCGATGGCCAAGGCGCTGGAGGGGGAGCTGCGGCCGCTCTACGACCAGCATCTGGTCACGGGTCCCTACAGCCCCGATGCAGGCCCCGCCGGTCAGCGTGCGCTGAGCAACACGCTCTTGTCGCTGATGACGCGCAGCGACGATGGCGCGGCGGCGCGCGCGCAGTACAAAACAGCGGACAACATGACACAGCAGCTTGGCGCGCTCTCCGCCCTGCTGGCCAACGACCTTGGTGCGGATGAACTGGCCGCCTTTGCCGGGCAATGGGCGCATGAACGGCTGGTGATGGACAAATGGTTCATGATCCAGGTGGCGCAGGCGCGACCCGAAGAAGCGGCGGGCGTGGCCAAGGCTCTCAGTCAGCACCCGGACTTCACGATGAAAAACCCGAACCGGTTCCGCGCCGTCTTTGGCGCGCTGGCAATGAATCAAGCCGGGTTTCACCATGCTTCGGGGGCCGGGTATCGGTTGATGGCGGATTGGCTGATCAAGCTCGATCCTCTGAACCCGCAAACCACGGCACGCATGGCCTCGGCCTTTCAGACCTGGCGACGCTACGACGCCGACCGGCAGGCGATGATGAGCGAGCAATTGAACCGCATCGCCGCCCTGCCGGGGTTGAGCCGCGATACCGCGGAGATGGTGGGACGCATTCTCGCCGCCTGAGGTGCGCCGGTTAGCAAGGGGGGCCGACTGACCGCAGGCGTTTGCCCCCCGCCAATCCTGACACCACTGCGCCCGCATCAAGGCAGCCCGACACGGCAATTTCGCGCAAAGGCCAAGCGGTCGCCGTTTTTCGGCCCGAAATCGCGGCGATACCATCCTTGTCATTACAAGGAGTCCCCGATGCTTGGTTTTTCCCGCCCCGCCGCCACCGCCCGGTCCAAGACCGCGAAATCTGCCAAACCCGCTGCCAACGAGCAGGCCGCACCGGCAGAGCAGGCAATCCCGGTGTGCGAGGAAAGCCGTCAGGACCGCGGCGGGAACGTCTACTTTGCCAAGGGGCAATACCTCGCTCGTCAAGACCGTTGGGACATGCTGGGCCGTCTGATCGCGGAAACCGACCGCCACCGCGCGGCGACCCTGTCGGGCGTGTCGATGGCGGCGCTCCTGGCGGATGGCGCGCGCGCCGATGCGGTGCATCACGCCCGCAGTGTCGTGTCGGGCGCAGACGACGAGGTACCGGCGGGCATCCGGGCGCTGGACGACGTGGCGTTGGACCACGCGGGCCATTGGGGCGTCGCGCTGGTCGTGGCACGCGCGCAGATCGAATGCGCCTGGGCCTTTGAAGGTCAGGTCGACCCCTACGCGCTGCCCGCACGACCGAACGCGCGCTTTCTCTCGCATTTCGCGGCCGCCGCCGACCTCGTGAAACAGGCGCAGGCCAAGTCACCGGACAGCGCGGAGCTTGCCGCGACACGATGCGATCTGCTTGCGGCGGACCCCTCTGCCAAGGACCGGCTCGACGCCCGCCATCTGAAAGCGATTGACCTCGATCCGGGAAATCCGGGCCGTCTGCGGGCCTACGGCGTGCACCTCTTGCCGCGCTGGTTCGGCACGCACGCCCGGCTGGATCAGACGGCGCGTGATGTGATGCGCCACTGCGCCGTGACCCCCGCCGCGACGGATTGGGGCGATGGGGCCTATACATGGATGTGGTTCGATGCATTGCGGCTCGACCCCTCCTCTGCGGCCATGCTCGACGCTGAACGGTTCGTCGGCGGAATGCGCCGGATCCTGAGCTTGCGGTCCGATCCGCACATGGCCAACCTCATGGCCGCCTATGCCGACGGCATGGCCCCCGATTGCGCGCCCGACGATCTTTGCGAAACGGCCTTGCAGGCCCGCGCGCGCATCCATGCGACACTGCCGAACCTGATGGAGCGTCACCTCAGTGAGCTGCACCCCCAGGTCTGGGCGCGATCTCATGCGCTGCCCGGTGCCGCGCATACCGGTCCGCTGTCTCAGGGTCGTCTGGCCGCCGCGACAGCGCAGGCCCGTGCGGCGCTGGAAACCGCCGCGCCGACCCGGCGGATTGCGGATCTGGCCGGCAACGCCGCCTGAGCACCTATGTAACATCGACCGCGCATCTGTGCCGCGCGTCGTGTGAAAGCACGGCACGCGATGCCCTTGCCCCGCTGCCCCGCCTCGCCTAAAACGCCCCTCAACGTTAGCGAGAGGACGGCCATGCTGGACCTGACATATGAGACGCCCAAGCCCAAGATGATCGCCGGGGCGAAGCACGACTGGGAACTGGTCATCGGCATGGAAATCCATGCTCAGGTATCCTCCAACGCCAAGCTGTTTTCCGGCGCCTCCACCAAATTCGGTGCCGAGCCCAATTCCAACGTGGCCTTTGTCGATGCCGCGATGCCCGGCATGCTGCCGGTCATCAACGAATACTGCGTTGAACAGGCGGTGCGCACCGGCCTCGGTCTGAAGGCGGCGATCAACCTGTGGTCGGCGTTTGATCGCAAGAATTACTTTTATCCTGACCTGCCGCAGGGCTACCAGATATCGCAGCTTTACCACCCGATTGTCGGCGAAGGCGAAGTGCTGGTCGAAATGGGCGCGGGCGTCGCGCGGCTGGTGCGGATCGAACGCATCCATCTGGAACAGGACGCGGGCAAGTCGATCCACGACATGGACCCGAACATGTCCTTCGTCGACCTCAACCGCACCGGGGTCGCGCTGATGGAGATCGTCTCGCGCCCCGACATTCGCGGCCCCGAAGAGGCCGCCGCCTATGTCACCAAGATGCGCCAGATCCTGCGCTACCTCGGCACCTGTGACGGCAACATGCAGAACGGCAACCTGCGCGCGGACGTCAACGTGTCTGTCTGTCGTCCGGGCCAGTACGAGAAATACATGCAGAGCCAGGATTTCTCGCATCTCGGCACGCGCTGCGAGATCAAGAACATGAACTCCATGCGCTTTATCCAGGCCGCGATCGAGGTCGAGGCCCGCCGCCAGATCGCCATCGTCGAGGGCGGCGGCGAGGTTGTGCAGGAAACCCGGCTTTATGATCCGGACAAGGACGAGACGCGCTCCATGCGCTCCAAGGAAGAGGCGCATGACTACCGCTACTTCCCCGACCCCGACCTGCTGCCGCTGGAAATCGAACAGGCATGGGTCGACGACATCGCCGCCAACCTGCCAGAGCTTCCGGACGCCAAGAAAGCGCGCTTCATGGCCGAAATGGGGCTGTCGGATTACGACGCCTCGGTCCTGACAGCCGAAGTGGCCAATGCCGATTTCTTTGAGAAGGTGGCTGATGGACGCGACGGGAAGCTCGCCGCCAACTGGGTGATCAACGAATTGTTTGGCCGTCTGAAAAAGGACGAAAAGGATATCACCGACAGCCCGGTGACGCCCGCGCAACTGGGCGGGGTGATCGCCCTGATTACCAAGGGCGACATCAGCGGCAAGATCGCAAAAGACCTGTTCGAGATTGTCTATACCGAAGGCGGCGACCCGGCTGAGATCGTCGAGACGCGCGGCATGAAACAAGTGACCGACACCGGCGCGATTGAGGCGGCGGTAGACGACGTGATTGCCGCCAACCCGGCCCAGGTCGAAAAAGCCAAGCAGAATCCCAAACTCGCTGGCTGGTTCGTCGGCCAGGTGATGAAAGCAACGGGCGGCAAGGCCAACCCAGCCGCGGTGAACCAAATTGTCGCCGCCAAACTGGGACTTTAAACCCGCCGAGGCGGCGGCGTTCGGCACCCCTCGCGGTTTGCAGCCGCCCTCACCTTCCAACCTCCTCCGAAGGACCTACCGATGACAGCTCACGATCCAAATACGCCCTCGCACGCCCCGACCGCCTTGCCGTTCCTGAGCGAAGAGCTGGTCGTGCAACCGGAATGGATCGACTTTAACAATCATCTCAACATGGCCTTCTACGGTGTCCTGCTCGACAAGGGGGGCATGCATGGGTTCAACGCGCTTGGACTGGACGAAAACTATCGGCGCGAGCGGGGTTGCACCACGATGACAGCCGACCTTCGTATCCGTTATCTGCGGGAGCTGGTGTTGGGCGATCGGTTGCGCTGCTCTTTCCGCATCGTCAAGGTCGCGGCCAAGGCGTTCCACTATTGTCAGGAGCTGATCCACAGCGATGGCTGGGTCGCCGCCACCGCTGAGTCCGTGAACCTGAACGTCGAGATTGCCGCACGCAAGGTCGCCCCCTACCCTGCGGATCGCAAGGCAGCCCTGGATGCGATGGCGGCGGATCATGCACGCACGCCCGTGCCGGATTGGGTTGGCCTGCCATTGGGAGTACGGTGATGACCAAGGTTCTGATGTCGCCGACGATGGAGCTGAAACCGGAGTGGATCGACCAGAACGGCCATCTGAATATGGCCTATTACAGCGTCTTGTTCGATACCGGGCTTGATGAGGCCGTCACGTCCTTTGGGCTGGGCTGGGATTACACCTCGGGCGGAACGCATACGACCTTCACCGGGGAATTCCGCATCCGCTATCTGCGGGAGCTGCATCTGGGCGCGCGCGTACGCGCCTCCTTCCGGTTGCTGGATGTAGGGCCCAAAGCCTATCATTTCTGTCAGGAGCTGGTTCACGAGGAGGGCTGGATCGCCGCAACCGGAGAGGGGATCAGCCTTCACATCGACCAATCCGGTCCTCGCGTCGCCCCCTATCCAGACGCGATCAAGGCACGTCTGGATGCGGTGCTGGCCGATCACGCCACCCTGCCCGTGCCAGATTGGGTTGGATCGACAATGCAGCTGCGGAAATAGCTGTTTTCCGACCAAATTCCCTTGGAATCCAAACTATTGCCCGATTTCGGGTCGTTTTTCGCACCAATCTGTGGATAATTTCCGGGTCGAGACGTCAGAACCGTGTCAAACGGCAGGCGCCACGGAAAGGGTCTTATGGCGAATTACGAGTACAAGGTGGTGTCAGCACCCACAAAAGGCAAACGAAGCCGCGCGGTAAAAGGCGCGGAGGGGCGCTTTGCCAAAACGCTTGAAAATTTGATGAATGACATGGCCGGGGACGGCTGGGAATATCAGCGCGCCGAGACTCTCCCTTCGGAAGAGCGCAGCGGTCTCACGTCCAGTCAGACAGTTTATCGCAATGTACTGATTTTCCGGCGCAGCCGCGTCGACGACCTTTCCGCCTATCGCCCTCGCAGTCTCGCCGAACCAGCACCGGCCACCTTGCTGTTGCCACCGGCAGAGGTTGCGTCGCACAAGGATGCGGTGGTTCTGCAGGATCCAACGGCAGAGTTCTTTGCACAGGCGCCCTCAGACCCAGAGACCGCGCTGGAAACCGACGCAGGGCTTGCCGACATCCTGCGCCAGCGTGCGGCTTCGCTGCTGCACACCTCTGCGGACAGCGACTGGGAAGCCCCGGTCATGGGCACGGCGAGCACCCCAGACAAGCCGCTCACAGACGAGGCGACACCGGCACCCGACGCCGAGGCCCACAGCCCGGCGGACCCCGATCCGGGCACGGGGTTCACATCAGGCGCGCGCCTCACGCCGTCAAATGTCGATGCCCCCGCGGGCGAGCCTGCAGAGGACGACATCGACCTGATGGAACCGATCCGGACGCCACATCCCTACCGCGCGCCATCGTGACACGCAGGACCCGTCACTTTGTCGGCTGATCCGACAGATCCAGCGTCAGCGCATGGATGCGCCCGATCAGGTCTTTGCCGATAGCCTCGTGAGCCGCCCGGTGACGCGCCAGGCGCGACATGCCGCTCAATTGTTTTGAGACCATGCGCACGCGAAAGTGACTCTCGCCGCCTTCCTGATAACCGGCATGGCCTCTGTGACTTTCGCTTTCGTCAACGATTTCAATTTCCTGCGGGTCGAAGTGAGTAACCAACCGCTCGCGTATCTCTGCCGATACAGACATTTTTTCCGTCCTAACCTCTTCAATCTCGGGACAGACAGTCTAAAGTGCATCGCCTGACTCGGAAAGGACAACGCATGGCCAAAACGGACCCCTTTGGATTCGACATGTCGATTTCGTCTGCCAAGAAGAAGACGAACCGCGGTCGCCGCGGCATGTCGGGCGCTTCGGAGACATCGCAGAAAGTGTGTGAACATCCGGGCTGCGAAGAGGCCGGGAAGTATCGCGCGCCCAAGGCTCCGGACGTGCTGGATGACTACCTCTGGTTCTGTCAGCAGCATGTCCGCGAGTATAACCTGAAGTGGAACTTCTTTGACGGCACGACCGAGGCCGAAATGAACGCGCAGATGTCCAAGGACAAGGTATGGGATCGTCAGACCAAGGCGTTCACCGACCCCGAGACGCGCGCCTGGGCGCGATTGGGCATCGACGACCCGCATCAGGTGTTGGGTGGAAACGCGACCCGCAATCCGGGCAAGAGCACCACCGGCAGCACCCGCACCCTGCCCTCCACCGAACGTCGCGCCGTGGACATTCTGGAGGCCAAGGACCATTGGACCAAGGCCGAAGTCCGCAAGAGCTACAAATCCCTGATCAAGGTGCTGCACCCGGACATGAACGGCGGCGATCGCTCACAGGAAGAGCAGTTGCAACTGGTGGTCTGGGCCTGGGATCAAATCAAGGACAGCCGCAATTTCAAATAGCAGGATGAGCGCGGTGCGCTCCGCTCCGGCAGGCTTCTCCACGCAGCCTCTGTGATTGCTACAGGTCACCAACTGGTCCGCCACGGACATTGGCGTTCGACCGGTTATGGAACACTAGGGTGACACAGGCGCCTTGACCGATAGCTGCGCGCAGGCGCCGCGCGGATCGGACAAGGTCGCGTGATTTCGCGCCGTGCCCTTAGCCCAGGCTGGCTGGGGTTGCAGAGCGCCAACAAAGCAACTCCACCGAGACCAATCCTATCGAAACCAGAACGGGCCCCCGCGATGCGAGGGCCCGTTCTTACGATCAGCATGATCCGGTCAGAGGATCAATCGCGGCTTTCCGGCGTTTCGACAAAGGTGTCGAACTCATCCCCGCCGACGATATCGTCGGCTGCCGGTGCGGCCAGGGCGGCGGCCTGTTCGGCTTCCTCGCGACGCGCTTCGAGGACCACGTTGTCCCGCTCCGACGCGATGCGGCGGACACGCTGTGTCGCGCCACCGGTACCTGCCGGGATCAGGCGACCCACGATCACGTTCTCCTTGAGGCCGACCAGCTTATCCCGCTTGCCCTGCACCGAAGCTTCGGTCAGCACGCGCGTGGTTTCCTGGAAGGACGCGGCCGAGATGAACGACCGGGTCTGCAGCGACGCCTTGGTGATCCCGAGAAGGATCGGTTGGCCCTCTGCCGGACGACCGCCACGACCGACCGACTTGGCATTTGCCTCGTCAAATTCCGCCTTGTCGACAGTTTCACCTTTCAGCAGGACCGTGTCGCCGGAATCCGAGATCTCCCACTTTTGCAGCATCTGGCGAACGATCACCTCGATGTGCTTGTCGTTGATCTTCACGCCCTGCAGACGATAGACGTCCTGAACCTCGTCGACCATGTAATCGGCCAGCGCTTCGACACCCATGATGGCGAGGATGTCATGCGGCGCGGGATTGCCGTCCATGATGTAGTCACCCTTCTGCACGAAGTCACCTTCCTGCACCGGGATGTGCTTGCCCTTGGGCACCATGTATTCGACCAGATCGAGGTTCTCGTCCGCCGGCTGGATGCCGATGCGACGCTTGTTCTTGTAGTCCTTGCCAAAGCGCACATAGCCTTCGATTTCGGCGATGATCGCGTGATCCTTGGGGCGACGGGCCTCGAACAATTCGGCCACACGCGGCAGACCACCGGTGATGTCCTTGGTCTTGGCCCCTTCGCGCGGAATACGCGCGACGACGTCACCGGCCTTGATGTCCTGACCGTCTTCGACAGACAGGATCGCGTCGACGGACATCGGGTAGGTGACGGGGTTGCCCGCCTCGTTGCGCACGGGTTCACCGTCCGAATCGAGGATCAGCAGTTCCGGCTTCAGCTCGTTGCCCTTGGGCGAACCGCGCCAATCCGCGACGATCCGCTGGGTCATGCCCGTCGCATCATCGGTATCCTCGCGAACGGCGATACCGGTGACGAGGTCGACATAGCGCACCTGACCCGACTTCTCGGCGATGATCGGCAAGGTGTAGGGATCCCATTCGAACAGCTTGTCGCCGCGCGAGATCGTCTCCCCTTCCTTGACGAAGAGCTTGGTGCCGTAGCCCAGCTTGTGGCTGGCCCGCTCCGCGCCGGTCTCATCGAGGATCCGCAACTTCATGTTCCGGCCCATGATGAGCATCTCGCCAGCGGCGTTTTCCAGAAGCTGCGCGTTCTCGAAGGAGACCACGCCGTCCGACGACGCCTCGAGGAAGGACTGCTGACCACCCTGCGCAACGCCACCGATGTGGAACGTCCGCATCGTCAGCTGCGTGCCGGGTTCACCGATCGACTGTGCGGCGATGATGCCGACAGCCTCACCCTGGTTGACCATCGTACCGCGCGCCAGGTCACGACCATAGCAGGCCGCGCAGACACCGTCTTCGGCCTCACAGGTCAGGGGCGACCGGACGCGCATCGTCTGCACGGCGGCCTCTTCGATGAGATCGGCGATACGTTCGTCGATCAGCGTGCCACGCGGGAACATGACCTCTTCGGTACCGGGGCGCAGAACGTCCTCGGCAATGACCCGGCCCAGCACACGCTCACCGATCGTCGCGACGACTTCACCGTCGTTAACGGCGGCCTGCGCGGTCACGGCACGTTCGGTGCCGCAATCGACTTCGCGGATGATGCAGTCCTGCGCCACGTCGACCAGACGCCGGGTCAGATAACCCGAGTTCGCGGTCTTCAAGGCCGTATCGGACAGACCCTTACGGGCACCGTGGGTGGAGTTGAAGTACTCCAGAACGGTCAGGCCTTCCTTGAAGTTCGAAATGATCGGCGTTTCGATGATGTCGCCGTTCGGCTTTGCCATCAGGCCGCGCATGCCGCCCAGCTGCTTCATCTGCGTGACAGAGCCACGCGCACCGGAGTGGGCCATCATGTAGACCGAGTTCGGCTCCATCTCGGACCCGTCGCCATCGTGCTTGACGGCCGAGATCGTCGACATCATCGCCTCTGTGACCTTGTCGTTACACTTCGACCAGGCGTCCACGACCTTGTTGTACTTCTCGCCCTGAGTGATCAGGCCGTCCATGTACTGCTGTTCAAAGTCCTTGACCTGCTCGCGGGTCTCTTCGACCAGCGGCCATTTGGAGTCGGGGATGACCATGTCGTCCTTACCAAAGGAGATCCCAGCCTTGAAGGCCTCGCGGAAACCCATGGTCATGATCTGGTCACAGAAGATGACCGATTCCTTCTGACCGCAGTAGCGGTAGACCGTGTCGATGACCTGCTGCACTTCTTTCTTGCGCAGCAGACGGTTGACCAGGCTGAACGGCGCCCTGGCGTTCATCGGCAGCAAGGAGCCCAAGCGAACGCGACCCGGCGTCGTCTCGACGCGGATCATCACTTGGTTGCCCTCTTCATCAAACTGCGGAATCCGCGCGTTGATCTTGGAGTGCAGGTGAACGGCGCCGGAATCCAGCGCGTACTGGACCTCTTCGATAGAAGCGAAGGTCATGCCCTCGCCCTTCAGGCCTTCGCGCATGATCGTGGTGTAGTAAAGACCAAGGATCATATCCTGCGACGGAACGATGATCGGCGCGCCGTTGGCGGGCGACAAAACGTTGTTCGTCGACATCATCAGGACGCGCGCTTCCAGCTGGGCTTCGAGCGAGAGCGGAACGTGCACGGCCATCTGGTCGCCGTCAAAGTCGGCATTGAACGCCGAGCAGACCAGCGGGTGAAGCTGGATCGCCTTGCCTTCGATCAGGGTGGGTTCGAACGCCTGAATGCCAAGACGGTGCAGCGTCGGCGCGCGGTTCAGCAGAACCGGGTGCTCGCGGATCACCTCGTCGAGGATGTCCCAAACCTCGGGACGCTCCTTTTCGACCAGCTTTTTGGCTTGCTTGACCGTGGAGGAAAGGCCTTTCGCCTCAAGCCGCGAATAGATGAACGGTTTGAACAGTTCGAGCGCCATCTTCTTGGGCAGACCGCACTGGTGCAACTTCAGCTCCGGCCCGGTCACGATGACCGAACGACCCGAGAAGTCGACCCGCTTACCCAGAAGGTTCTGGCGGAAACGGCCGTGCTTGCCCTTGAGCATGTCCGACAGCGACTTCAGCGGACGCTTGTTCTGACCGGTAATGACGCGACCGCGACGACCGTTGTCAAAGAGTGCGTCAACGGATTCCTGCAACATCCGCTTTTCGTTCCGAACGATGATGTCCGGCGCGCGCAGCTCGATCAGCCGCTTGAGACGGTTGTTCCGGTTGATGACCCGACGATAGAGATCGTTGAGGTCGGAAGTTGCAAAGCGGCCCCCATCCAGCGGCACCAGCGGACGCAGTTCCGGCGGGATCACGGGAATGACCGTCATGATCATCCACTCCGGACGGTTGCCGGATTCGAGGAAGCTCTCCACGACCTTGAGGCGCTTGATGATCTTCTTGGGCTTCAGCTCACCGGTCGCTTCCTTGAGGTCGGCGCGCAGGATCTCGGCCTCGGACTCGAGGTCGATCTTGGCCAGCATCTCGCGGATGGCCTCGGCACCGATGTTCGCCTGGAAGGCGTCCATGCCAAAGGCGTCCTGAGCGTCCATGAATTCTTCCTCGGTCATCATCTGACCTTCGGTAAGGTCGGTGAGGCCGGGGTCGATCACGACGTAGTTCTCGAAATAGAGCACCCGCTCAAGATCGCGCAGGGTCATGTCCAGCAGCAGGCCGATGCGCGACGGCAGCGACTTCAGAAACCAGATGTGTGCGACGGGCGAGGCCAGTTCGATATGGCCCATACGCTCGCGACGGACCTTTTGCCTGTCTCTTATACACATCTGACCCTGC
>OJBP01000443.1_pt1 | contig 21686 bp, 26 predicted proteins | sample 1590691 | NCBI WGS metagenome assembly OJBP01 (sample SAMN05416848, study PRJEB24817) | seawater metagenome | isolation source: Sea water | place: Canada:Atlantic | collected 2013-07 | reverse complement strand
TATGATTTTTCAATCGTTATTTTTTGTTCTCTACCAATTAAAAAATATAAAATCGCACCAAAAAAGTTTGTAAATAAAACGACTAATATCCAAACAATTTTATTATTCCCTTTAAATTCGCTCTTTAAAATATCTACGAGAGCAATTATTGTTGGTAAAATCCCAAGAAATACAGTTACTAATATTAGTATTATTTGCCAAGGTCCAATCATTAAAAAATAGTTCATAGTTTTTGTTTTAATTTTTATTTGTAATTTTTTTCAGCATTAAAGCTAACGGTCGGTATAAGAATAGTGCGGTTTTGTTAGCGAGGATTTTCCGCAGGAAAATCGGAAGCTGGCAAAACGGCACTGACTTTTGATTAAGCAATTTGTCCGCATTATTTTTATACATTGTTAGCTTGCGTTTTTAAATTTTGGTTTACAATTCCGTTTTTTATTTTTCTCCTTTTTTAGGGTTCCGATAGTTATCGGAAGAGTGAGTTCGGTCGTTTTCCAATTCCGTTTAAATGCTCAAATTTCCGCAACCAATTTCGTTCAGCTTTTCAGTCCGCAAACTGGTTTTTTTCTTTTTTTAGTTCCGCAAACTTGCTAAATTTCCGCAACCGCTTATTTTCCGTTACAAGTTTCAATTTAGTATAAATTTCCGATAAAATCTCATTTTTTTAATTCCGTCAAATTTGCATTTGAGTGAGCTTTTTTAATGCAAGCTAACATGTGTATATACGACATGCCTATTGCTGCTATACCGCACATGTGCGCATGTCATGTGTTCTGTGATTTATCAAATGTAACCGATTCATACAAAGTATCCAAAGGACTCTTCAAAGTTTTGTTGTTAATGCCTATAACCCTAGTATAAACCTCAGTCGTTTTTGTGCTGGCGTGGCCTAGGGCACTTTGTATGTAGCGTATGTTTACACCCCGCTCCATAAGGTGGGTGGCAAAACTGTGTCTAAGAGTGTGCGGCGTACTCCACGGATTTGTATTCGTGGCTTTTACCGCACTCCTAAAAATACACTGTATGCTCTTGGAAGAATACTGTCCACCATCCTGCCCTTCAAACAACCAGTAAGCGGGTTTAAATTGTTTGTAGTACTCCCGCAAAAGCGCCAAGAGCACAGGGCTCAATACCGTATGCCGGTCGCGCTTGCCTTTGCTGTCCTTTATAAAAATATAGCCATCATCACTTCGAATATCCTTTACCCGAAGCCTAAGGACCTCGCCCACACGCAGGCCAGCACCATAAATTATATGCAGTATCGCCTTGTGCTTCAAGTTTGTGGGGTGGTTTATTATTTGCATAACCTCCTCAATGCTCAGTACATTTGGCAGATCCTTGCTTTTTTTTGGGCGGGTAATGTTGTAGTACTCCCGGGGCATTTCCAGCGTATGTTCGTAATAGCATTTTATGGCATTAATAACAAGATTCTGTTTTTGCTCGCTAATGCGGTGTTTGCTTATCAAATAAAACACATAGCCTTCAATCTGTTCTTTTGAAATGCTGCGCAGCTCCGCAGTTTCAAAATACCTGAAAAAGTGCAAAAGATTGTGTTGATAATTGCGAATGGTTGCCGGACTAAAACCTTTTAAAACCATTTTTTGTTGGTTGCGGTCCAGTTCCTTCTGAATTTTTTTCGAAGGGTCAAAACTGGGCATCCCAGAAGGGGCTTCCGTAGCTTGCATCTTAAGTTTAGTGCCGAAAAGCCTTTTAAGATGTTTTACGTTCTCTGCTGTATTAACAATACTCCAAAGCTTTTGGTTATAATGGTAAAAAGTACCGTTCAGCTTTTTAAAAGCCTCTCGTTCGGCCTTCATTTCATATGGAATTTTAAGCTTGATGCGCCCGGCATTGGCACGGGGCGTATACAGTACTATTACGGGATTTTTAGAACTTTCCATCATCAAAAAGAGTTGCGTTTATATCAAAATTAAGGAAAATAGAAACCAACTAAATGCGCAAATCATTTAATAAAAGTGTTTAACCGTTAGAAACCAATAACGTATATTTACAGTAATAGCAGCAACTACATGGACAGAAAATGTAAAATATGCGAAAAACCACTAAAAGGTCGAACTGATAAAATCTTCTGTTCTACCTATTGCAAAAACCAGTATCACAAACACCTTCGCTATGCATCCAAACAGGCAGCCATAGAAATAAACGGATATTTAAAACGAAACTATTCCGTCTTATCAGAATTGCTCGGAAATAATAAATCACAAGTTAAAGTATATAGAAACGTGCTTGAAAAGAAAAAATTTCGGTTCAAGTATCATACCCATTTCCACATTAACTCACACAACAAAATGTTTCACTATATCTACAACTTGGCCTGGATGGAATTTTCTGATGATGAAATATTGATAGTCCGCAAAAAACAATAGGCAATGGCATTGCATTCCTTTCCCTTGCATAACTTCATAAAAAAACTCGCAGTGTCAGAATGCATTCCTCAGGCCTAAAACCGTCAAACAGGCCAGAAATAGGAATATCAAAACGCTAATGGTAAATACAACTTTAATCGGGTATCTCTAAGCTCTAAACAAAAAGTAAACCGGCAGCTATCTAAATCCAATTAGTGCAGATACTCTCAAAGCATCCCCAAAACCTCAATCCCAACCGCATCCTTGCCAAAATTCGCATATTCCTCTTCCCCCAGGACCTCCATAAACCGTAAACCCAAAACAGGTATATACTGTAGTCCTTCTTCTTTTGTGGGTCCCCCCTCAAGTGTTTGCACTAATCTTTCAGACCGATCCTCCTTGGATCTCCTAAGGATAGGAGCCTCATAAGTAACAAAGGTATTGGTAGCTGCATCGTAAACAAGCAGGCAATAAAATAGCTCAAAGTGGGTGGCGCCTTTGGGGAATTTGGCAGCGGCAGGATTAAATCTTGCCCACTCCAATGAAAAATCCAAGGCGTCGATCCTCGGATTTCCAAAATGCTGCCGTATGCCTGCCTTCGGCGTAAATACGAATTCCCGTAGTAACTGCTGTCCCTTTAGCGTTTTTAACCCTTGCCCTACATTTCTGGACCCCGCGACGGAATCTTTATCAAGCGCCTTGATTTTCAGGAATAATTGCATCAGGCGTTGGTGCAGGCTGCCGTCATTTAAATGGCAAAGAATAGGATGTAGCGAAATCTTGAATTCCTTGACAAATACGCTACACAATGTTAATTCTTCGCTGTTCTTGTAAATCCGGGGATTTTTTTTATTATTTTCGTAGTTAAATCCTCCCATAATTACCACTTGTTGGTTTCTAATATAAATTTAGAAACATTTTCTCTCAAAAACAAGTGTTTCAAGCCGACACCATGCCGACTGCAAGCCGACCGTAAGCCGACTTATGCCGACTCCATGCCGACTCCATGCCGACTATACTTCATATATACCCCATAGATACTTCCTGTTTGCCTCCAGTTTGCCCCTCCCAGGACCCACATCCTTTATACGGCGCGCCGCTGTTTTACTATTTGTACTCCGAGGGCAATAGCGTACATAGCGGCTGCAAAAAACCAGACATAGGTAATTTTTCCCTTCCCCATCACATAATAATCAAAAGCCGTACTTGCAGCCACCAGTATATTGAGGCCGAGTATAGTGTAGTTCAGTCTTAAGTATTTTTTTGGGGAAAGTTTGCCCAGTACCATAAATAGGTTAAAAACCGCTGTTACAAATTGAAGCATTGCCAGCCCGGTCTTGCCATCCTCCACTAGGCCCAGTCCGCCAATAAAAAAGATAAAGGCATTCAGCAAAAAACTGAACCTGAATATTTTGGCTTTTAGTTTTGGATTCATTAAGCCAAAATAAAACATTTTTTTCACTCAAATTCAAAACTTAAATCAGGAATGTGGTTTAAGTGCTTCTTTTGTGAAATATTTCTTCCGTAGCCAAAAAGAAACCCGTACCAATAAAATTAAAGCTGGAACTTCTACCAATGGGCCAATTACCCCGGTAAAAGCTTGCCCAGAATTTAATCCAAAAACGGCAATGGCCACTGCAATGGCCAATTCAAAATTGTTACCGGCCGCGGTAAAAGCAACTGCTGCAGTTTTGTCGTAGGTTGTCCCCATCGCTTTTGTAACGAAAAATCCAATAAGGAACATCAACGCAAAATAAATAAGCAATGGCACGGTGATAATCAAAACATCCATGGGTATTTGCACAATTAATTCACCTTTTAGGGAGAACATGACTATAATGGTAAACAAAAGCGCAATCAGGGTTATGGGAGAAATTGCAGGAATAAATTTCTGATTGTACCACACTTCGCCTTTAAGCTTCACTAAAATAAGCCTGCTCAATATTCCCATTACAAAGGGAATTCCCAAGTAAATGACAACACTTCCGGCTATGGTGGCTATGGAGATATCCACAATGGCGCCCTCAAACCCGAAATAGGGAGGAAGCACGGTAATAAAAAGCCAAGCGTAAAAACTATAGGCAAACACCTGAAAAATACTATTCAGCGCAACCAAACCCGCACCGTATTCACTGCTGCCTTCGGCCAGGTCGTTCCAAACCAAAACCATGGCGATGCAACGCGCCAAACCTATCAAAATAAGGCCGACCATATATTCCGGATAGTCGCTTAAAAAGATAATTGCCAGAATAAACATCAGCACAGGGCCAATAATCCAATTGAGAACAAGCGAGATGGAAAGGATTTTTGTATTCCGGAAAACCTTTGGCAATAGTGCGTAATTCACCTTTGCCAAGGGCGGATACATCATTAATATCAAACCAATGGCTATGGGAATGTTTGTACTGCCACTATTAAAGGAATTTAGAAACTCTGGAAAATTGGGCGCAAAATAACCGATGCCAACGCCCAGCGCCATCGCAATAAAAATCCAAAGCGTGAGATAACTGTCGAGAAAACTTAGTTTTTTAGTTGAAGCCATTTTTTATGAATTGATTTGTGAAAAAACAAATTTCATCTCGATCGCGATCTGTTCGCTCCGCGCCGTATATACTTCTTGTTGTTGAGGTGTACCGTCCGAAATTTTTGGGTCTTCGTACATTATTGAAATCCGTTTTTCCGAACCAGCTACAAAAGGACAGCCTTCATCTGCCTGGGAACAGGTCATAATTGCGGCAAAACTTGCTGCGGGGTTAGCCTGATCATCATATTTTTTTGAAAAAGCAATCATCGGCGTCTTTTCCAAAGCATATTTTATGCTATAAACAGGGTTTTTGCTATCTCCTTCTTTCGAAATTTCAAAGCCCGTGTTTTCCAAAGTCTCTACAACCATTGGGTAAACGGCAGTAGCTTCCGTCCCGCCGGAATAGCACGTTATATTTTTGATTCGGAAGTATTCCGCCATGGTCTGCGCCCAAATCTGCGCCAAATGGCTTCTGCGGGAGTTGTGTGTGCAGATGAAGTTTAGTTGGATTGGCTTTTCTTCCTTCTTTTTTGAATTTATATAATCAATAAGAGGTTGCAGAACAGTTTTTCTTTCTTCGGAAAGATTTGTTGCCTCCAACGCTTCAATATATTCCCGGATTGGCTTTAATAGTTTCATTATTTAATTTTTATATACCCACTACTTTACTACGGCGTTCCAAAAGCACGTTGTCTTTCCAAACGCCATGAAGTTGACCCACTTTTTCTTTGTAACCTACTTCGCGGAAGCCGCATTTTATATGCAATTCACGGCTGGCTACATTGTCACGAAATATTCCCGATTGCAATGTCCAGATATTGTTAGCTTCACTAATTTCTATTAAATTCTTCAGAAGAAATGCTCCAGCACCCTTTCCTCTTGCCGCTTCCGCAACATATACGCTCACTTCGGCAACGCCACCGTAAACGCAGCGACTGGAAACAGGGGAGAGGGCGGCCCAACCCAAATAGTTATTGTCTTCAACCGCGATTATTCTTCCAAAGGGAAGATGCCCGCTGTCCCATTTTTCCCAACTGGGGATGGTGGTCTCAAACGTTGCAGTGCCTGTTTGCAGACCTTCGCCATAAATTCGGGCGACTTCGGGATAGTTTTCTTCTGAAATTTCAATCAGTTTCATACTAGCAGCAATTGCCATCTGGCGAGCAACAAGGTTCGTCATTTATTTCGGCAAGTTTTCTTTTTGGTTTTTCCTGTTTTGTTCCGGGCTTTTCCGCATAAACTGTAATACTAAAAATTCCAGTATCCGAAGTGTTGAAAGTTTTCACTCCTTCCGAAGAAAGATACTTTTCAAGGATATCATTCGGAATTACAATAGGTTTTTCTTTTTGAATTTGAATATTTTGAAAACCTGCGTCTTTGATGAATTGTAGGTATTCTGTTTTTTGAACTGCGCCAGCAACACAACCTGCGTACATTTCCGCGTCTTCTTTTAAAGCGTCGGGAAGATTTCCAACGAGAACAATATCAGAAATACTGAAATGTCCGCCCGGTTTCAAAACCCTGAATATTTCAGCAATAACTTTTTGCTTATTTGGTACGAGGTTCAAAACACAATTACTCACTATTACGTCAGCAACATTATCGTTTACTGGCATTGCGTCAATATCGCCTTCCCTGAATTCTACGTTATTGTAACCAAGTTTCTCTGCATTTATTCGCGCTTTTTCTATCATTATGGGTGTAAAATCCACGCCGATTACTTTTCCTTCGCTTCCTGTTTCGTGTCGGGCTACAAAGCAATCATTTCCTGCCCCTGAGCCCAAATCGATAACGGTATCACCTTTTTTAATTTTTGCAAATTGCGTTGGCAGCCCACAGCCCAAACCTAAATCTGCATCTTCCACATAGCCGCCCGTTTCGGAATAGTCATCCATCATAATGTTGTAAACCTTGTTGGATGGAGTGGTCGCGCCACAGCAAGAGGAAGCATTTTCTACTTTGCCCTGTTCGGCTATTTTGGCATAACGTTCTTTTACTATTTCCTTTAATTCTTGTTCGTTTTTCATTTTTTAAAAGTTTTGATTTTATTTTAAATTTTTTTAGCAACAATTTTCTTTTGAAATGTCCTGGTCTAAAAACTGCATCATAATTGTCTTCATTTTTGTCCAGTTATCTTTGTCAATGCAATAGCAAATACTTGTTCCTTCAATACTTCCTTTAATCAAACCAAGGTTTTTGAGTTCTTTTAAATGTTGGCTAATAGTTGGTTGTGCCAAACCTATTTCTTCTACCAAATCACCGCAAATGCAAGCGTTTATTTTAAACAAATGCTGAAGAATTGCTACTCTGGCAGGATGTCCAAAAGCTTTGGCGAATGTTGCCACTTGGTTCTGCTGTTCTGTGAATATTTCAGTTTTTGTAATTCCCATCGTTTTGTATCAATTATTATATTGCAATATTACGATTAAAGAATTAAAGTACAATAGAATTTTTAAAAAAAGTGGTTATTTTTTATTGCTCGGTTTTTGAAACTTTCTTTTTATAAGCCCATTCCGCTATAAAACAAAGACAGATAATTCCCAAGGAAATGGATACTCCCAACAAATTTGAAGTGGATTGCTGGACAATTAAAACAACAAAAGCTGCTATTGAAAGAATAGCGCCTATTAAACCAATAGTCTTACTTGATTTTATTTTTTCAGATTTTTTATAGCTTACATAGTTTACAACTGCAAAAATTAACAAGAATCCTGCGCTTCCAGAGGTTGAAATGCTTTCTAAGTTTAAAAAATTTGCAGTAATCAAAGTAAGTATTACTGTAATTAGCAGCCCGATGGGTTTGTTCCAGAATTGGTCTGTAAAGGAATGGGGCAGTTCATCATCTTCTGCAAGCTCATAGCTTACTCGGCTTCCACCGTAAAGTGTAGCGTTTATGGCAGAAAATGTTGAAATAAGCGCGGCAACCGTCATAATGGTGAATCCAATCTGCCCAATCATCGGTTTGGCGGCGGCTGCCAAAACATAGTCTTTAGCGGTTGCTATTTTATCAAAACTTAAAGAGCCCACAGTAACCATCGCAATAATTATATAAAGCAAAACCACAAAACCCACGGAGATAAAATAGGCTCGGGAAACATTTTTCTTCGGATTTTCCAAATTAGGAACGGCATTGGCAATAAGCTCAAAACCTTCATAAGCTACAAAAATTACCATTCCGCCCGTAAGTAATAAAAATGGGCATTCCCAGTTTGTGGGATTAAGCTGTGAAATATTAGCATTCCCGAACAAACCATAAATTCCAATTCCTGCAAAGGCCAATAAAATAAATAGTTTTATAAATACCGCAAGGCTTTCAATTTTGCCCACAACTTTTAAACTGTAGTAATTTATAAGCGTTGCCAGCAAAATAACGCCACTCACAAAAATATGGGTATCAATTGCTTTTGAGCTAGTTATGGAAATCAAATTAGGTGCATAACTGCCAAAAGCGCTGGCATAAAGCGAGAGCATAATTATATAGCTAATCCACAAAACGTTATTGATGCCGCCACTAAAAATACCTTTACCAAAACCTTCATTCACAAACCGTACTGTTCCACCACGATCGGGAAACGATAGTGATAATTTTGAATAGCTATAAGCTGTAAACAAAGCAATAATCCCAGCAAAAAGAAAAGCTATTGGTGTTCCACCTTTTGCGAGTGAAACAGCCAAACCCAAAACAGCAAAAATTCCACCGCCAACCATACCGCCAATGCCAATGGCTATGGCGTCTTTTAGTTTTATGGAATCTTTGGAGTTTTTCAATTTGAAATTATTAGCGATTTAAAAGTTTCTCAAAACATATACTGTTTTCCACTCCAGCATATTGACCGTAGTTGTCAATAAATCTATAACCACATTTTTTATAAAGTGAAATGGCCTCGGGTTGTTTAATACCAGTTTCCAATATACATTTTGTGTTTCCCAATTCCCTTGCCCAAATTTCCAGTTCTTTTAAAACTTCCACGGCTATTCCCTTTCCGCGTTGTTCCAAAGGAACATACATTCGTTTCACTTCCATTACGTTTGGCTCAAATTGCTTAATAGCACCGCAACCAACTGCCGTGTTGGTTCCATCATAAGCTACCACAGCATATTTTATGGAATCTAATTTGTTGAATTGATCGTAAAACGGATGGTCATCGCCATCGCGAATCGCAAGGTCTGCATCGAGCTGTTTCACCAATTCAATAAAGTCTTTGTTTGTGGAATCTGTGCGTAAAAGTTTCATCAATTTTGGTTTTTGGCGAAGTGAAGATACCAAAAACGTGCTGAATTTCCATAGTGGAAATCCAACACGCTCACTAACAAACCAACACTTAGGAACAGTAGGTTTCTATTTAATAATTATTTTTTGTGAGGTGACTTGGTCGTTATTGGTGATTTTCAAAATATAGGTTCCCGCATTTAAATGGCTAATGTCCATTTCCATAGATACTGCATTGTTGTTTGTGCCTTCTTTTACTTTTCTAGCATTTAAATCAAAGAGTTCTACTTTTGAATTTAATTCATCCTTTGGAAAATTTACAATCAAAACATCATCCGCAGGCACAGGATAAATCACATAACCGTATTTAATTGGAGTTGTTGTGCCCAACTGAATTCCGTTGCCTTCAACAACCAAATAAGTATTATTTCCATCAATATCCGTAAAAGTTTCAACCGCTCCCGAAGGCCACTGAATTTCAATTTCCGATGCATTTGAAGCATCTCCCAACCCAAAATGATTGGTATAACTGTTCTGGCTACAATAACCGCTTGCGGCTTCAATCTGGCGTGTTTGCCAAACTTCATTACCGTTTATGGTAGCCCTAATTCTAACTTTCGCCCCAACAGCCGACCCATTTGAAGGTTCGCCAACACAGCGAATCTTTACCCAATTATTGCCACTGCCCGTGTTTTTAAAAAGTGAATTGCTTTGGTTTTCATTTAACGTATTTGCCAAAATCACATCCAGCCAACCATCGTTGTTATAATCGCCAAAGGCGCAGCCAAACGTATTGCCTTGGTGGTTTGCCAAACTGCTGTTTGTGTCTTTGGAAAAGTTTCCGGTGCCATCATTTATAAAAAGTGAATTTGTTACCTGTCCCGCAAAATAGGCATTGCAAACCAAAAGATCTAAATCGCCATCATTATCAACATCTGCAAAGGCAGAACCGAACGAGCTTCCAGTTTCCGCAGCAATTGCTGAACTAGTTTGCTCTATAAATGTTCCATTTTCATTAATAAATAATTGATTGTTTTGTCCACCCCAATTGGCTACAAAAAGATCGAAATCGCCATCGTTGTCCACATCTGCCCAAGAACTCCCTGCAGAGTTTTTTCCGTTTTGGGTAATGGAAAGATTGGTGATTTGGGTGAAATTATTAGGGCCGTCATTTCTGAAAAGTGAATTGTTGGTATTGTCTTCATTCGCAACAAACAAATCGCTGTCGCCATCGCCGTCATAGTCAATCCAATTTATGGAGCGCGAAGCAAGCGTTTCACTGGTAATGGACAACCCAGTTACCGGTTCAAAAGAGCCATCGCCCTGATTTTCGAAATACAGATTACGTGTGGAAACTATACTATTTGTAATGTAAGCATCCAAAAACTGATCGTTGTTGAGGTCAATCCAATTCACCATTTCAGAATAGGTCAGCGGAATTCCGATAGCGTTTGTGGGTTCATATTCAAAAGTGCCATCGCCATTGTTTCGGTAGAAATAATTCTTTTTTCCAACGCCATTTCTACCGTAGGTTACAACCACCGCATCCAAATCACCATCATTGTCAACATCGGCAAAACTTGCCCCGTCCGAACGGTCGTTGTCTGAAACTATATCATCAGCGGTTACGGTAGTGAAAGTGTTGTCGCCGTTGTTAATGTAAAGCATATTGTTTTGCCCAGCAGTAGGCCCGTTGGTAAAAAATATATCATCCCAGCCATCGCCATTCACATCAATAAAATTGGCACTTCGCGAAGCGGAAGGGGTTGTTGTAATATCCTCGAAGGTGGTTTCTTCAAAAGATTGCGAATAATTTCTTTGAATAAAAAAAGTGGAGATAAAAAAACTGAGAAATAGTAATGATTTTGCCATTGTGTTAAGTTTTTAAAATTATTCTTTGCAGCTTAAATTGTTTTCAAGTGGAAAATTAATTTTAAAAGCCAATGAATTTGTGGAAATTGTTTTGAGTGCAAAAATTTTGTTCTGAATGACCCGATTTCTGATTTGAATTGATTTTTCAGAACTTTTTTATTGCGAATCCATAAAGTGATTTTTAGAATTGAAGTCCAACTATGGTATTACGGACGTCATAAAATTCATAATAAATATTCAATAGAAGAAAGTTTCAAAAGAAAGTCAATTGAAACGAAAGCATTTTAGAAACGCATTTTCGGGCAATGTGGGTTAAATACTTAAAATCATTAGCGATGTATGGCCAAGCGCCAAAAGAAGTCGAAGTTTTTTGAAGTTAATTATTTGGAATGGTCAAACTTCCCTTTTACAGTTTTAAAGCGGAGAATTCCATAGCCAATAATAGCCGAAATGAAGGAACCTATTAAAATCCCAATTTTTGCGGAATCTATATATTCTGGACTGCTGCTAAAGGCCAGGCCAGCTATGAATATAGCCATTGTAAAACCTATTCCAGCTAGAAAAGAAACACCAATTATCTGTTTATTGGTAATATCTGCAGGCACTTCAATAATTTTAAGTTTTCGGGCCAAAAAGATAACCACAGAAATTCCGATACTCTTGCCTATTATCAAACAGACCATAATATTTACAATTAAAACTGTTTCAAGTCCTTCGCCGCCACTTATGGCTACTCCGGCGTTGGCAAGCGCGAAAATTGGTATTACCAAATAGGCAACCCAGTTGTGAAGTTTGTGCTCTAAATGCTGCAAGGGCGAACGGTATTTGTCAGACCAACCTTCCAAATCCTCTATCAGGTGGAGTTGTTCTACAGAAAGAACCGGTTTTTGTAAAATGGTACTATCTTTTATTTTTTTTACCACTGTGTCCAATTGGTCAGTAAATTCATGGGTGCTTATTTTTTGTCGCACTGGAATAGCAAATGCCATTAAAATTCCAGCCAGAGTAGGATGGAGCCCTGCTTTCAAAAACAATAACCAGATTACAAAACCCACAACTATTGTAAAAAATTCAAAATAAAACCCTTTGTAGCTTAAAAAATATACAACAGCCAATATGCCCAATGCATAAGCGAGCAATATTAAATTTAAACTGCTGCTATAAAATATGGCAATCACTAAAACCGCCGCCAAATCATCAACAATTGCGAAGGCAGTAAGAAATATTTTCAAACTTAATGGCACCCGATTGCCCAATACTTTTAAAATTGCCAATGCAAAAGCAATGTCAGTAGCCATCGGTATTCCCCAGCCCTTTAACGTATCGGGATTTTGATTTAGAATAATATATAAAACTACTGGAAGCGCAATGCCACCAATTGCGCCAAAAAGTGGAAACATAACTTTTTTGGTGGAATTGAGTTCACCAATTAAAAACTCTCTCTTTATTTCCAAGCCTATCAAAAAAAAGAAAATAGCCATCAGTCCATCGTTAACCCAAAGTATCAAAGGTTTTTTAAGTTCAAAACTGTCTGTAACAATTCCTATTTCATAATTCCAAAATGACAGATAGCTTTCGGAAAAAGCTGAATTTGCCCAGATCAAAGCAATAATTGTGGTTGCCAACAGCAAAATTCCACTGGAACTTTGAAGGTTGACAAACTTTTGAAAGGGAGAGAGTAGTTTTCGTTTTATCATATACATTTTTCGAATTGGCAATATACAAAACTCATAATAATTTTATTCTGCTTACCTATTTTGAAATCATAAGAAACACCGCCTTCCGCAACTGCATACTGCCAACTTTTTTTTACCTTTGCAACTCTTTAAAAGAAAGCAAGAATATGTTTGATAATTTAAGCGATAAGCTGGACAAAGCGCTGCACGTACTGAAAGGTCACGGCAGCATCACCGAAGTAAACGTAGCCGAAACTTTAAAAGAAGTCCGCCGTGCCCTTTTGGACGCTGACGTTAACTTTAAAACCGCCAAGGAATTTACCAATACCGTAAAGGAAAAGGCACTCGGCCAAAACGTACTTACTACGCTTCAGCCGGGCCAATTGATGGTAAAGTTGGTAAAAGACGAGCTTACCCAATTGATGGGTGGCGAAACCGCTGGGGTGAATTTGAGTGGCACGCCAACGGTTATTTTAATGTCTGGTTTGCAGGGTAGTGGTAAAACTACTTTCTCCGGAAAACTTGCCAATTATCTTAAAACTAAAAAAACAAAAAAACCACTTTTGGTAGCCTGTGATATTTACCGTCCCGCGGCAATTAACCAATTGCACGTGGTGGGCGACCAGATAGGAGTGGAGGTTTACAGCGAACCTGAAAATAAAAATCCGGTACAGATTGCCCAAAACGCCATTGCACATGCGAAGCAAAATGGTTTCAACGTAGTGATTGTTGATACCGCGGGTCGTCTGGCCATAGATGAGGCGATGATGACGGAGATTGCAAATGTGCACAAAGCAGTCAACCCACATGAAACTCTTTTTGTAGTAGATGCAATGACGGGGCAGGATGCTGTAAACACGGCTAAAGCATTTAACGAAAGGTTGAATTTTGATGGGGTAGTGCTTACCAAATTGGATGGTGATACCCGTGGTGGTGCCGCTATTTCCATTAAAAGTGTTGTTGATAAGCCAATTAAGTTTATCGGTACAGGTGAAAAAATGGACGCCATTGATGTGTTTCACCCAGCCCGTATGGCCGATCGTATTTTGGGGATGGGAGATGTTGTTTCACTTGTGGAAAGAGCCCAGGAACAATTTGATGAAGAGGAAGCCAGAAAACTTCAGAAAAAAATTGCGAAGAACCAATTCGGTTTTGACGATTTTCTTAACCAAATACAGCAGGTGAAGAAAATGGGAAGTATGAAGGATTTGGTAGGAATGATTCCAGGCGCTGGAAAAGCCTTGAAAGATGTAGATATAGACGATGACGCTTTTAAAGGAATAGAAGCCATAATCCATTCCATGACTCCAAAAGAAAGAACAGAACCAGCAATTATAAACGGAAGCCGTAAAAAACGAATTGCTGCCGGTAGTGGAACAAGCGTTCAGCAGGTAAACCAATTGCTAAAACAGTTCGACCAAATGAGCAAGATGATGAAAATGATGCAAGGCGGCGGCGGACGCAAGATGATGCAGGCTATGGGGAAGATGAGGTAAATGAAATATGTTAATTGTTAATTGGAAGCGATACCATTAACCATTAACCATTAACCATTAACCATTAACATTTCAACAAATGACAATACTAGACGGAAAGAAAGTAAGCAACGACATAAAAAACGAAATAGCCGCTGAAGTTGAAAAAATGAAGGCCAATGGTGAAAAAGTGCCTCACCTCGCCGCAATTATTGTGGGCGATGACGGTGCGAGCCTTACTTACGTGGGCAGTAAAGTGAAAGCTTGCGAACGGGTAGGTTTTGAATCTACTTTGGTAAAAATGCCGCATACTACCAGCGAACTGGAATTGCTAAAAAAAATCAAGGAATTGAACGAAGACGACAATATTGACGGCTTTATTGTTCAGCTTCCATTACCTCCGCAAATTGATACTCAAAAAGTTCTTCTTACCGTGGATCCTTCAAAAGATGTGGATGGTTTCCATCCTGAAAACTTCGGAAAAATGGCTTTGGATATGAGCACATTTATTCCTGCAACACCTTTTGGAATTCTTGAATTATTGCAACGATATGATGTTGATACTAAAGGAAAACACACCGTAGTTATTGGAAGAAGCCACATAGTTGGTCGCCCAATGAGTATTTTAATGAGCCGCAAAGGGTGGCCCGGAAACAGTACCGTTACACTTACGCACAGTAACACAAAAAACATTGCACAAATTACCACGCAAGCGGATATAATTATTTCAGCATTGGGAGTTCCCAACTTCTTAAAAGCCGAAATGGTAAAGGACGATGTGGTAATTATCGATGTGGGTATAACAAGGGTAGAAGACACAGACCACCCCAAAGGCTATGTGATTACAGGTGATGTTGACTTTGAGAATGTGAGTAAAAAAGCTTCGTTTATAACACCTGTACCAGGTGGTGTTGGCCCAATGACAATTGCGATGCTTCTTAAAAACACACTTTTGGCAAGAGAACAACGAAAGGGTTAAGCTTTTTCGCCTTCCGCCAAACGCCAATCCAAATATTTGTGAAGATCAGTTTCAATCCAACCCATGCCGATTGATAGTACAGCCAAATCATCTATGTAGCCAACTCCCGGAATAAAATCTGGCACCAAATCAAAAGGGTTGAAAACGTATAAAAGAGCTACCGCTATGGAGGCAATTGTAAACCACGGCACATTTGGATAAGTGCCTTTTTTAACGTCTTTCAGCATTGCGAACATAATTTTTCCGAGCTCGGCATATTTTCGTAAAGGACTGGCATTGCTCAGTTTTTTGGAAATGACTTCCTCATTTTTCATTACTAATTCAACATCTTCGTCTTTTATTTTAGTGACTTTTTCCTCAACGTATTCTTCGTTAATTTTAGAATCCATCATAGCAATGTTAGAAGGTTTTTTATCTTTCTTTTTTCTGAAAAGCATAGTTTATTCGTTTTTGTAATTTAAAAATAAGCAATCGAATCATGAATACTTTTAAAATTTTGTTATAAAAATTTGTTGAGCAAATAAATAAGTATCAGAATAGAAAGAAGTATTAGAAACCAGTAAGGTTTAAGATTTTTGGGGTTTTTTCCGAAGAGAATTTTAGTAAGCGTAAACATAAAGCTTCGGTGCTTGGCTATGTAATTATATATGTGGTCACTGAGGTAATTGAACCATCGATTTTCTGAATACCATCGATGCCATTTTACATTTGGTTTTTTGAAATATAGAAAACTTCGGTAGGCAGAATTGGGGCCACTATAAACTTGGCCATCCTTTTCAATAAGCCGCGATGCTTTTTTAAATTCTTTTAAAGGAATATCAGGGTATTTATCCGAAACTTCTTGAAATGTTTTATAATGAATACGATTTTCGGTTTTAGATTTCCACCGAGTTATCCAGTAGTTGCAAAAACCACATTCCCCGTCCCAAACCATAGTAGGTTTTTCACTGGGAGGGAAATCCGTTTTTTGGATTTTAGCAAACATTTATTTTTGGGTTTACAAACGTTCCTCTTGGGTGACTGAATCCTCTTTTCCATATTCTTTCCTATAAATACGGACTATTACCATAAAGAGACTGATGAGTAAGGGACCAAATATTAAACCAATAAACCCGAATAACGGAACGCCCACGATAACCCCTATCAAAGTAACCAATGGGTGCACATTGTCCAGTTTTTTAAGCACATAAAGGCGAATAATATTATCTGTTGAACCCACAACTACAAAACCGTAAATAAGTATTCCCCAGGCCTGAAAACTGTGTCCTGTAGAAAGTGTGAGTACGAACACGGGAAGAATACCCACAAGGGTTCCAACAAAAGGGATCATACTCCCAATGGTGACAATTACGAACCAAAAGAATGGGTCTTCAATTCCAAATATTAAAAAACCAATTAGCGCAACAATTCCTTGGGCAACTGCCACTAATGGAATGCCCAGTGCATTTGACCGAACCATGGCTTGAACTTCGATACCGATCTCCTTTAAATTCCCTCGATGCATTGGGATATATTCTTTTAGTGAATCTCTTAAATCGGTTCGGTTTGTAAACATGTAATAAAGCATAAAGTACATTAGTCCAATAGCAATAAATGCATTGAAAGTGCCCCCGGCTAAATTCTGAAGGTTGTCTGAAAGCCAGCCAGTAATAGCTGAAGGGTCTATTTGTGATGTAAGATCGTAGCCAACTGTATCTTCAATTTTTGCAAGCTGTTCTTTAAGGGCTTTTATAACTGCTGCAGAATTCTGGACGGCATCCCCAATTTTGTTGGTAAGCATTAAAATAATTCCAGCAATGGGGATAAGAATTCCAACGAAGGAAAGGAGCATCAAAAATGCAGCGGCAAGCGAAGGGTTCCATTTTTTTTGGTTCACCAATTTCGCCATCCATTTACGCATTAAAACATAAATAGTCACAGCTCCTAAAACCCCAGTTAAATAGGGGAGAAGCTCCCGAAAAATGAGGCTGCCCATCAATAAAATGAGCAAGATGACGAATATTTGTCGGATTATTTGTGGAGGAATGTGTTTGGTCATTTGGCGAATAGTTGTGTCATATCAGCAAAAGCTTTAAATTCCAGCGCGTTTCCGGCAGGATCTTTAAAAAACATTGTTGCTTGTTCTCCCACTTGTCCTTTAAAACGGATGTATGGTTCAATGATGAAGGTAAGGTTTTTTTGGATTAGTTTCTCAGAAAAATCCTTAAAGGTCTGCATATCCAGTACAACTCCAAAGTGTGGAATTGGCACATTCTTGCCATCTACTGGGTTGCTGCTTTCTTTTTCTTCAGAATTGATTTCTTTTAAATGAATAACAAGCTGGTGCCCGAAAAAGTCAAAATCTACCCAATGGTCGCTGCTGCGTCCTTCGGTAAGTTCTAGTATGTCTCTGTAGAATTTTCTGGAAGCTTCTAGATTGTCCACAGGAATTGCAAGGTGGAAGGGTGGTATGGTATTGGCCATTAATTATTTCTTAAGGCATGAATGAGTTCCTTCTTATTCATTTTTGAACGGCCATCAATGCCCACGTTTTTTGCTTGTTCATAAAGTTCATTTTTGGTCCATTCTTCATAAGGTTCTGAATTTCCACCTTTTTTGCCGGCATTTTTGGTGTTAGCAATACGAGCGGCTTTTTCTTTGCTGTAACCCTTATCGCGAAGGGCTTCGTATTGATCTTCGTTTTTAATTCTAGGATTTGGCATAATAATTAGTTTTAAATGAAAAACCCTCTGTAAAACAAAGGGCTTTTGCAGTTACTATTTAATTTTGATCAGTATCTTTTCTGTTTTTGAGTAAACCGATGCCCGCGAAAAAGAATACTATTCCCAAGATTCCTATGGCCCAAGGGCTCATTCCTATTTCCATGCTTCCGAATACTCCAAGTATTCCCATTACCAATCCTATTCCGCCGGCAATCGTTAATATAAAACCTAAAATCTTAATCATAATTAATTGAATTTGATGGTTAATTGGACTAAAATTAAAGGAAAAGCTTCATTCCATAATGAACCTTAACAAAATCTTTACAGGATGAAATTTATTCGGAAGGAGCGTCCCAACCTATCATAAAATATTTAATAGGAGCATTGTCGGGAATCTGGCTGGCTTCAACCTCAAGATCCATATTATATCGCAGTTCCTCGGGCAGACTCTTTTTATCGATTGTTAAATATACATCTGTTTCCTTAAGAAAAACGACCACCGCATTAATGGTGGTTTCAATATTGTCAATAGTGTAATTAGCCTTTACGTCTTTAAAAGTACTTGCTGTAGTTAACCCTTTTTCGGTTTTATAGCGGGCGTCAAAAACCTGAATATTTGTTATTGTTGAGCTAGGGTCATTTTCACTATCGGGCGACAGCAATAGAAGTTTTTTACCACCTTTTTCATAAATCTCAACTTCTCCCTGTGTTTCCAGAGCGTTGGGTGATGAATTAATTTTTACAATAGAATCTTCCGCAAAAATGGAATCAATTTGCTTCATTTTTATTTCCTTATTTAGGTTTCCAATGGAACCATTCTTAATCAAAAAAGGATCGCTGTCCTTTCCGCATTGAACAAAAGCAAGTGAAACTATTCCAATTATTAAAAGTGTCTTTTTCATTTATGTTTTTTAGTTTTTTGAATTTATAAGTTTTTTTACTGAATTACTTCATCAATTTTCCCAAAATACCCAAAACACTGCGAATTACAGTTGGGCTGGAAAGTGTTTTTATCCAAGGATTTGAACTGCTTCTTCGACGGGAGGAACTTCTGCTCGAGGTGGTTTTTCTCGCTGCTTCATTTTCCTTTTGGGCTTTTTCCTTTGCTTCTTCCTTGTTGGCTATTTCAATTTTTTTTGTCAACATTTCATAAGCGCTTTCGCGGTCTATAACTTCGTTGTATTTCGGAATTAACTTCGAAGTTTTCAACAAATCCTTCAATTCACCATCCGTCAAAACATCCATACGGCTCATTGGCGCTCGCAGCATCGTGCGTGCCAATGGCGTTGGAATTCCTTTTTCGTTCAGAGCGCTTACCAGTGCTTCGCCAATTCCCAAAGCTGTCAAAACTTCGTCTGTTTTATAATAGTCAGAAAGTGGATAATTTTCTGCGGTCAATTTGATGGCCTTTCTGTCTTTTGCTGTAAAAGCGCGAAGTGCATGCTGAATTTTTAAACCCAATTGGCTCAAAACAGCATCGGGCACATCGGTTGGGTTTTGGGTCACGAAATAAAGACCAACCCCTTTGGAACGTATCAATTTTACGATGCTTTCAATTTGGTCGAGCAATGCGCTGCTGGCTTCGTTAAAAATTAAATGCGCCTCGTCTATAAAAATCACCAACTCGGGCCTGCCGCTATCGCCCTGCTCGGGGAAAGTTGCGTAAATTTCAGCCAAAAGGCTCAACATAAAAGTTGAAAATAGCTTCGGGCGATCCTGAATATCGGTCAATCGGATAATGTTTATATATCCCCTTCCGTTTTCATCAATGCGAAGCAAATCGTCAGTATCAAAGGATTTTTCGCCAAAAAACAAATCGGCTCCCTGCTGTTCCAATTCTACAACTTTCCGAAGAATAGCCCCCGTGGAGGAGGAAGAAATGCGCCCGTATTCCTCGGCAAATTCGTCTTTGCCTTCATCGGTAGTATATTGCAATATTTTTTTAAAATCCTTTAAATCAAGCAACGGCATTTTGTTGTCGTCACAATATTTAAAAATTACGGAAACGATGCCTGCTTGCACATCACTCAAATCGAGAATTCGCGAAAGCAATACAGGGCCAAACTCGCTCACCGTAGCGCGAAGGCGAACGCCTTCTTGGTCTGAAAGTGTGAGTATTTCAGCGGGAAATTTCTTTGCTTCATACGGAAAACCGATAGCAGCGTGGCGTTCCTCAATTTTGGCATTATTGGTTCCTAGTTGTGCAATTCCGCTGAGGTCTCCTTTAATATCCATCAAAAGCACAGGAACACCTTTTTCCGAAAGATTTTCGGCAATAATTTGAAGGGTTTTTGTTTTACCTGTACCTGTTGCGCCCGCAATCAATCCGTGACGATTCAAGGTTTTTAATGGAACTTTCACATAAGCATCTTTAACGGTTTCGCCATCAAGCATCGCTGCACCAAGATTTATAAACTCTCCCTTGGTTGTGTAACCGTTATTGATATAATCAAAAAAAGCCTGTTTGTCTGCCATGACACTAAATTTTGCTCAAAAGTAATAAATTATAGTCCATCAAGGTTTTTAAACCAGCAAATTCCCACAAGGCTAAACATTTTTATTTGGAATTTGCTTCCGAAATACTATAGTATTCAACTTCAATTCGAGTAATTTTGCACCGATGAAAAAAGAAGTACAGCAATTAGTGGATAAAGGAGTAATGCTTCCCTTGATGGAAGAGTTTTACACGATACAAGGCGAAGGATTTCATAAAGGAACCGCGGCATACTTTATACGCGTTGGCGGTTGCGATGTAGGTTGCCATTGGTGCGATGTGAAGGAAAGCTGGAATGCAGAACTGCACCCGCCAACGGCCATTGAAGCAATTGTTGAAAATGCCGCAAAATATTCAAAAACCATTGTAATTACTGGAGGCGAGCCCCTTACTTGGAATATGGGACCCTTGACCGAAATGTTGAAAGAAAAGGGAATGCAAACCCATATTGAAACTTCCGGTGCATACAGATTAACTGGAACTTGGGATTGGATTTGCCTTTCGCCAAAAAAAATGAAACTTCCCACTGAGGAAGTTTATAAAGCTGCAAATGAATTGAAAGTAATTGTTTTCAACAAAGATGATTTCCGTTTTGCGGAAGAACAAGCTGCCAAAGTAGGCCCAGATTGTATTCTTTATTTGCAGCCGGAATGGAGCAAGCGTGAAAAGATGAGTCCGCTAATAGTGGATTACGTGATGCAAAACCCTAAATGGAAGGTTTCGCTACAAACGCATAAATACTTAAATATCCCTTAAATAACTTAAGCTTTTTTTAAAGGAATTTCAACATATTCGTTGTCCCATCCTATCATAAGGGTAGTTCCATTGCTGTCCGGTCTAAAAATCATTGAGAGTGATTCTATAGGTGCCGCAGCGTCTTTGACAGGGACGACCATTCTAGCAACATCTTTTTCTTTTTTATAGCTGTAAGCGCCCCAAACATTGGTATCACTATTTATAATAACAGTCCAATTATCTTCATCTGGGATTGTATACAAAGTATAGGTTCCTGGGTTTAAAATAGTCTTTCCGAATTTTAAGGGGGTGTAAATCGTAAGTTCGGTTGCTTCATTGGCGCCAGTTCTCCACACTTCGCCATACGGTACCAAATCACCAAAAATGTCGCGTCCCTTTTTTTGGGGTCGACTATAGATTACACGTGCCAAGGGCGGACTGTTCTTGTCAGGTCTGGCCATTACCAAATCCATAGGTGAAGCATCCATCTGTGGAAAACTTTGTGCTTGCGCATTCTGAAAGGTAAATGAAGAAATAATAAAAAATGTGAGAAGATATAATTTGTTCATAAGGATATTTTTTAAGCTTATTTAATATTTAGTGATTGGATAGTTACTGTCTCTTATACACATCTGACGCTGCCGACGAAGAGG
>OJBP01000426.1_pt1 | contig 22287 bp, 20 predicted proteins | sample 1590691 | NCBI WGS metagenome assembly OJBP01 (sample SAMN05416848, study PRJEB24817) | seawater metagenome | isolation source: Sea water | place: Canada:Atlantic | collected 2013-07 | reverse complement strand
TACGAGATAGGAGTCCGTCTCGTGGGCTCGGAGATGTGTATAAGAGACAGCATTACAGCATACCTTTTGTGGATGGTAAAATCATCTTATCTGCGTCTCTCTTTACCGCTACTTTAATCGCTTTTGCAAATGCTTTAAAGATGGCTTCTATTTTGTGGTGCTCGTTTTTTCCTTCGGCTTTGATATTAAGGTTTGCCTTTGCACCATCTGTAAACGATTTAAAGAAGTGATAAAACATTTCTGTAGGCATCTTACCTATCATTTCACGATTAAAATCTGCTTCCCAAACCAGCCAATTTCTACCGCCAAAATCTATAGCGACTTGTGCAAGACAGTCATCCATAGGTAAGCAAAAACCGTAACGTTCTATTCCTAATTTATTTCCTAAAGCGATGGCAAACACTTCTCCTAGAGCGATTGCCGTATCTTCTATCGTGTGGTGCTCATCTACTTCAAGGTCTCCTTTTACTTGGATATCTAGATCCATTTGCCCGTGACGAGCAATTTGATCCAGCATGTGGTCAAAGAATGAAAGCCCAGTATCTATATTTGATTTACCAGTACCATCAAGGTTAAGAGTGATGTTTATGTCTGTTTCATTCGTTTTTCGCGAAAGCGTAGCTACACGTCTTTCTAACTTGAGAAACTCATAAATCTTCTGCCAATCGTTAGTCTCTAGGGCAATATCTTTATTCAAATCATCTTGTGAGATAGTGATTTCTCCCGTACCAAGATTAGTATCATCATTAATAAATATCCCTTTTGCGCCTAAGTTTGTTGCTAGTTGCATATCTGTAAGGCGGTCACCTATTACAAATGAGTTTGCAAGGTCATACTCCTCAGAAAAGTATTGAGTTAATAAACCTGTACCAGGTTTTCTAGTGTCTTTATTTTCGTGCGGAAATGTGCGGTCTAAAAATACATTATCAAAAACAACTCCTTCGTTTTCAAAAGACTTCATTATAAAATTGTGCACTGGCCAGAATGTATTTTCTGGAAAAGAGTCTGTACCTAAGCCATCTTGATTCGTAATCATTACAAGTTCATAATCCAGCTCCTGCGCAATCTTACCTAACCAAGTAAAACACTTAGGATAGAATATCATTTTTTCAAACGCATCGATTTGTTCATCTACCGTTTCTTTAATCATTGTACCATCACGGTCGATAAAAAGGACTTTTTTAGCCATTATTTTAATGTATTTAATGCATTTATAAGTTGTGTGTTTTCTTCTGTAGTTCCCACTGTAAAACGTAGTGTATTCTCACACAAAGGCTGTGTGCTTCTGTTACGTACAACAATCCCAAGAGTTATAAGTTGCTTGTAACGCTCGTTTGCATCATCTACTCTTGCTAGAATAAAGTTTGCGTCAGATGGAAAAATCTCTTTTACAAATGGTACTTCTTTCAAGACCTTTGATAAAGCCGCTCTGTTCTCTAAAAGCGTATTTATTTCTGCATCTATAGTCTCCGTTTGCACCAACCTATTATAAGCTCTTTCTTGTGTAAGAGCGTTTACATTATAGGGAGGCTTGATTTTATTTAAAACAGTAATAATCTCATTACTTGCAATGCACAAACCTAAACGTATACCTGCAAGGCCATACGCCTTAGATAGTGTTTGAGTGATTATTAAATTAGGATATTGAGATATTTGTTTTGACCAACTTTCTGTAGTTGCAAAATCTATATATGCTTCATCAAGAACTACTAGACCTTTAAAAGTTTCTAAAATCTCAATAATAGCAGCTGCATCAATTACATTACCTGTTGGATTGTTTGGCGAGCAAATAAAAATGAGTTTTGTATGCTCGTTTATAGCAGCTAAAATACCCGCAGTATCAAGTTGGAAATCTTGATTAAGTAAGACTTCTGTATTTTTAATATCATTAGTTCCAGCCAGTACCTTGTACATTCCATACGTAGGTGGCACAGTGATGATTTCATCCTTACCAGGAATACAAAATGCTCTAAATATAAGGTCAAGCACTTCATCACTACCGTTACCCAATAACAATTGGCTCTCAGAAATACCGCGCTGTGCAGCTATAAGGCTCTTTAAAGTGCGTTGCTGCGGATCTGGATATCTATTTACACCATTTTCAAATGGATTTTCATTTGCATCAAGAAATATCATTTCCTTATCAAAATCTGTAAACTCATCTCTAGCAGAGCTGTAAGCTTGCATGCTTGCCACGTTAGGACGGACGAGACTAGAGATACTAAAGGTTTTATTCATACTAAAAGATGTAGCTTATTGTAATTTTTTAAGTCTAAGAGTTACTGCATTTTTATGTGCATCAAGTCCCTCTGCAGCAGCCATAAGCTCAATCGCTGGACCTATATTTTGAATCCCTTTGGGTGATATTTTTTGGAAAGTCATAGACTTCATAAAACTATCAAGGTTTACACCGCTGTATTGCTTTGCATAACCGTTAGTAGGTAGTGTGTGATTTGTTCCAGACGCATAATCTCCAGCACTCTCAGGTGTATAGTTTCCTATAAACACAGATCCCGCATTCATGATATTATCCACATAAAAGTCATCATTTGAAGTACACACTATAAAATGCTCTGGACCATACTCATCAATTAGAGCTAAAGCAGTTTCATCGTTTTCAACATATATTAGTTTACTGTTTTCGATGGCTTTTTCTGCAATATGCTTTCGCGAAAGCGTACTCATTTGCATTTCCACTTCTTTTTCTACTTCATCTATGAGTTTACGAGAAGTTGCCACTAAAATAACTTGACTATCAATACCGTGCTCCGCTTGGCTCAATAAGTCTGATGCTACAAAACTTGCATCTGCCGAATCATCTGCCACCACTAGTAACTCCGAAGGTCCAGCAGGCATGTCGATAGCTACACCGTGCTTTGTTGCTATTTGTTTTGCAACTGTGACAAACTGATTTCCTGGGCCAAATATTTTATATACTTGAGGCACCGTCTCCGTTCCAAAAGTCATCGCAGCAATTGCTTGAATACCTCCTACTTTAAAAATTTTAGTAACTCCGCTCAGTTTGGCTGTATATAGAATTGCCGGATTTACATGTCCATTTTTATCTGGAGGTGTACATAATACAATTTCTTTACAACCAGCAATATTTGCTGGTGTCGCAAGCATCAATATCGTCGAAAATAATGGCGCTGTTCCTCCGGGGATATAAAGTCCCACTTTTTGAATAGGTCTTTTTTCTTGCCAGCAATCTACTCCCTCTGCTGTAGTAACTGCCACTCTAGAAGTTTTTTGTGCTTTATGGAAACCTTCAATGTTTCCTTTTGCTAGCTGTATTGCTTCTTTTAACTCTATAGGTAAAGAATTTTCGGCTTCTTGTATTTCACGATCTGATACAGCAATGGCGTCTAACGTGACCTTATCAAAAATAGCCGTGTATTTTGCAACCGCTACATCGCCGTTTGATTTAACTTCTTTAAATATATTATTTACAGTTGCTTCAATATCATCAACTGTTTGAGTAGGTCTTTTAAGGATACCCTCCCACTCACTTCTTTCTGGATTATAGATCTTATTCATAGCAAAATAAATTTATAGTACCATTTTTTCAATAGGGCATACTAAAATACCTTCGGCTCCTGCAGATTTTAAATTATCTATAACATCCCAGAAACTATTTTTATCTATCACAGAGTGTACACTACTCCAATCTTTTTCTGCTAGAGGTAAAACAGTAGGACTTCTCATTCCAGGAAGCATTGCAATCACTTCATCTAGTTTATTATTAGGTACATTCATAAGTACATACTTACTACGCTCACCTGTAAGTACAGCTCTTATACGAAATTTAAGCGTCTCAAGAATTGCCTCTCTCTCCTTTGAGATGTTAGGCGACACTGTCAGAACAGCTTCTGAAGTAAGCATTTGCTCCACTTCTTTGAGGTTATTCTTAAATAATGTGCTACCACTAGAAACAATATCACAAACAGCATCTGCTAGGCCTATACTTGGGGCAATTTCTACAGAGCCATTGATAATATGTAATTCTGCTTTTACACCTTTACTATCTAGATACTCTTTTACAGTGTTCGGATAAGATGTGGCAATGCGTTTACCTTCAAAGTCCTTAACAGAATTATATTTCTGACCCTTAGGAATAGCTAATGAAACTTTACACTTTGAAAAACCTAATCTCTCTACAATTGGTAAATCCTTACCTTTTTCAATTAAAGTGTTTTCACCTAAGATTGCGATATCTACAACACCATCTCTTAAGTATTGAGGTATATCTCCATTACGTAAATAAAGTACTTCTAACGGAAAGTTTCTAGCCGTTGCTTTGAGCTGGTCTTTTCCATTATCAATAGATACACCACAATTTTTAAGTAGTTGTAACGATTCCTCATTAAGGCGTCCAGATTTTTGAATAGCAATTCTAATTTTTTGACTCATGATAATTTTTTAATGTCCAAATTACTCAAAAGAAAAAACCCGCTTGAGTAATTCAAACGGGTTTTTAATATGAAATATATACATACTCTTTACCTCGCTTGAGCGATGATTGAAGTATGATGGTGATGTGTATTGTTATTATTCATTGTTGTACAAATTTAAGAAGTTCTTTGTTAAAAACAAGTGGATAACCTGATTTAATTAATTCTTAACATTGACAACTTTTCTGTAACTTTGAAAACAGTAGGCTTATATATAGTAATACTCTCTTAGCTTAATCGATGAAGGGATTTTTTGGGGCATTCTTCGTTTTTTTACTATGGACTTCTGGTTGTATTTATTTTATAAGTACAAGAGAGGTTAATAACGACAGTGATATACAACAAGTTGTCGATGAAAAGAATAATTCAAAAAAAAACATTCCTAAATCAAAAGATACTCAATCATCTTCCTCAGAAGTTTCTAAAACAAAGTTTACAACTACTAGTTTTACTCCAGATAGTTTAGATTTATTTGGAATTGAACATGAGACTTCTTCTTTACTTGCTGAAGAAATTCAAAAATCTATCGCAATTAGTGATACTATAGATATTACAAAGGATGAGCCTGCTTTAGAATTTGAAAAGGAACTTAATTCATTAATGGGGCCTTCTTTTTCAAGTAGTATATTTTATCCTCGTTATAACAATACAGATCTAATATTAGATAAAGAGTTAGTAAAATATACGACAGAACTTAAAGCATTATTAAAAAAACATCCTAAAAAAAAAGTTACCATATTAGGCCACACCGATAATGTAGGCAGTAGTAAAGATAATTTTGATCAAGGCCTTAAGATGTCTAGACAAGTAAAATGGTATCTTACTGCGAGAAGAGGAATACCAAGACATAAAATAACGGCAACTTCCCGAGGGGAAGAAGAACCAATAGCAAATAATAAGAGCCTCTCTGGCAGACAAGAGAACAACAGAATAGAAATTATAGTAGATTAATATGTTTGTATCACAAGAGGCCATATCTATACCAGTCGCATACTTAGAGACATTTATAATGACTCTTGTTGCATTTTTAATTGGTTATATAGGCTCTAATCTGTATAATAAAATTATTCTAAAAAAGAATCTCGCAGCTCAAAGTGAAACGATACAAAATTTAAAGAAAACTATTATTAATCTTGAGGATGAATTAGATCGCAAGGGAGATGGTGTTTTTAGGAAAGATCGAATGGATGACGAGTTTGACCATCTTAAGGTGAGGAATCGAGCTTTTTCTCAAGAAGTAATCTCTGAAAAATTAGTAGAGAAAGATTATTCTGATATAATTAATTTTGACAGAATAGGCACAGCTTCAGTTTTTGACAAAAATGAACTTCAACAAATTATAGGTATAGGACCTTACACTGAAGCAAAATTAAATGAGTTAGGGATTTACACTTTTGATCAAATAAGTAGATTGACCAAAGAAGATATTGAAATTATAACTAAGCTTATTAAATTTTTTCCAGATAGAATTAAAAATGATCGATGGGTTGCCAAAGCAATCAGGCTCAAAGAACAATTACTGGAAGATGCTCAAGATCCAAAAAAAAAGATGAAACATAAAAAAACCACCTATTAGGTGGTTTTTTTATAAGTACTATTGATGTCTAGTCTTAATTAATCTTAACTCCAGATTCATTAAACTCAACATCCATATTCTTTCCTTTTCTCTTAAACTCTACATCGTAAAACAATCCTTTTTTGGCGCTTTGAACGCGTTCTATTTCTGTTATTTCTTCGTCTGAGTAATTGTTATCTATTGCTTTTTGAACAACTTTAGGCAGGTCATCTTTCTCTATACTTAACTCTGTCTCGATCCATGAACCGTTAGGACTAAAGTCTGCTCTGTGACGTACTCCATCTATTCTAAACCTAGATTCATAGTTCCCATTTGAATCAACATGCCAGTCTGGATCATTCTCTCCTGGATATTTTGCTTGAAACGTTTTCTTTACTGCTTCAGGTGCATAACCCTTTTTGCTATTTTGACTTTCTACGTTTTGACCACAGCTTATAGCAAGTATGAATCCAAACAAGAAAAGTATTTTCTGATATCTATACATAAAAAAAATCTTTACAATCCACACGTGAATTCGCATGGATTGTAAAGATATAAGCTTTCGCGAAAGCGTCATCTTAACGCTTTCTTATAGTTTTATGAAGTATTCTAATTATTTCCTAAAATTAGTGGAAGTCCAGAATCACCAGAACCAACAACGATAACTTTAGAATTAGGTGACTTTGATAACTCTATAGTTGCATCAATTCCTTTGTCTTGAAGAATTTTATCTGTCAAAGAAGCACTTAAAATCTTATTTGCATCTGCTTTACCTTGAGCTTCAATACGCACTTTTTCTGCTTCTTTAGATGCTGTTACAAGTCTAAACTCGTACTCTAAAGATTCTTGCTCTTGTCTTAGTTTTCTTTCAATTGCGTCTTTTATAGTATTAGGAAGCGTCACGTCTCTTACTAATACCTCATTAAGTTGCACATATTGCTTAGACAAAATAGCTTTAGTCTCTACAAATATTTCGTCCTGTATAGCATCTCTTTTACTTGAGTACAATTGCTCAGGTGTATACCTACCTACTACACTACGTGCTGCAGATCGTATAGCTGGCTGGATTACTCGTTGTAAATAATCTTTACCTAGAGTTTGGTGTAGATTTCCTAAATCTTTGCGCACTGGCTCATACCAAGCAGAGGCGTCAATTTGTATTTCTAATCCATTAGACGATAAAACTTTCATTTTTTCAAAAAGCTCTTGTTGTCTTACTTCATAAACGAATACCTTATTCCATGGTGCAACTAAGTGAAATCCTTCACTCATAGGTGGCTCATCTGTCACCACACCATTTCCAAACGTTTTAAATAATACTCCTGCCTCTCCAGAATCTATGGTTACAGCAGATTTTGTAACTAATACTAATAAAATAATAATACCTATAACTATAGGTACGCCAATCTTTGGTAATTTTTCCATAATAATTTTTTGATTTTTATTTACGTGAGTCCGTTATACTTGCGCATAAACCACTCAATAGAAAGTAGTAAGGCTATTATAAATAATAACCATTTCCAATCTATTAAAGGTACGATTTTTTCCGTGCTTTTCTGTACAGGTTTGTATCGAGTATCTTTCAAAAGATCTTCAATAAGTTGGTCTCCAGTTGGGCTCGTATAAAGGGCTGCTGCGGTATTAGACGCTAGAGTACGTAGTTCTGTTACATTTGCATTTAAGAATTGTTGTTCTATCTCAAAAGGAACTATTGTAAAACTACCAGATCGAGCGAGTCCTTGATCTATAACCGACACGGTAAACTTGTAATTACCCGGCTCTAGATTATTCATCGCAACCTGATATGTATTTTTTTTAAGCAATAACGGTATATCTGTCACTTTACCCGTCTCTGCATGGACTACACGTATGGATAAACGTGCTCGTGTATCAAAGGTGTAATTTTTATCAAAGTACTGCGCATACAATGTAACATCACCATTACCGTAATAAAAGGACTCATAATCTATATTAAGACGACTCTTTTTCTTGTTTGATGCTGCATATTGAACGAGATTATCAATAAAATTGTCAAAATCTTCAAAGCTGTTATTATTAATAAAACTCTGTGCTCTCCATCGCCACAAGCCTTCTCCTAGAATGTATACTTCGCGCTGTCCATTTGTATCAGTAGTTGCTATAAGTGGATTTTCTGTATTTAAAGATCCTATAGTTTGGGTCAGTGCGACATCTACTTCTGTCTTAAAATTAACATCACCAAAACTTGTCTTTAACGGCGGAAAGTCAGCAAAGCCTATATCTTCTATCACAAAAGCAGAGAAATTCACATTGAGTTCGCCCTGTACTTCTTCTTGCTGTCCAGTGATTTCTTGATTAATGGTATTCTGGAAGGTATTTACAGCATTCCAATCTGTATTTGCGCCAGCGACTGTAATACTATTTTTGGATAGCGAAGTAAGTTGCTCATAAACATTCTTGAAACGTGCATCTGGCTGGTACAATATTATAAGCTCATATTCATTGAGCTTACTTAAACTTTCTAGTGGATTTAAAAAAGTAACCGTGCGTAGTCTGTTACTCTCTATACTCTTTTTAAGCATGCCCACATCTGGATGAACGATGTTACTTACTATAAGAACATTCGTTTTTTGATCGATAACTTCAATCGCAAAGTTCTTACTATTGTTTTTTGTGTTTTTTTCTGACGTACTAGGTGTAAGCTGTATAGCATATTGCCTAACTCCTACGCTCGTTGCAGGTAATAGCAAATTGAAAACCTGCGATTCTTTTTCTGGACTAAAAGTAACTCGCTCAGAATGTACTACTGTCCCTCCTGAAGTAACCGTTAATTGTGAGTTTACCGTATTGTTGCCGTTATAAGAGGCAAAAATCTCTACCGGAAACTTATTATTGATATACGCATATCTATTTACGTTTACCTGCCCTAATTTAAGATCATCGTATGTAATTGTATCTCCTAGAACTACAGGATATATCTGCTGATTAAGGTTTTTTGAGGTGTATTGATAAGCCTCTCCATAGGTTTGGTTTCCATCGGTGAGTAAGATAACTGGTGCTATTTCCGTACCGTAAATGTCTTCAAGACTATGAAGAACATTAGAAATGTTAGTCTGCTTTTCTTGAAAATCTAAAGTATCTAAACGTTTAAATTCTTGACCGAAACTATAAAACTCTACGTCAAAAGCATTGTTTAAAGGTTCGCTTTCGCGAAAGCGTGATACTAAATCACTACTCTCATCATCATATTCCAAGTATTTAATACTTGCCGTATTATCTACAGCTACCGCAAGTGATGGTTTTACGGTAACGTATGTAACTTGTTTGTAAGAAGGATTGATTAAAAGAATAAGCAATCCAAAAACGCTCAAAAATCTAATAAGCGCATAAACTTTATTGCGGCTGGTCTTATATTTTGCCTTATAAAAATACTGAAAAACCGCTATTCCCAAGGCGAGAATAGCAGCTCCAATAATTAATAATAATGTTTCTGTTTGCAAATGTTGTGGTTGTTCTTATCTCAAATATTTTGAGAATGGGCAATAAACACGTAACTCGTAAATTACGTAAGCATTCCTCCGTCTACATTAATAACTTGACCTGTGATGTATGCACTCATATCACTAGCAAGAAATACGCAAGCGTTTGCAATATCTTCTGGGCTTCCACCGCGTTTTAATGGTATAGACTGTCTCCATCCATCTACAGTAGCTTCATCAAGCTTACCTGTCATCTCTGTCTCGATAAATCCAGGAGCAATCACATTTGTGCGTATGTTACGAGAACCTAGTTCAAGCGCCATAGACTTAGAAAAACCTATCATTCCAGCCTTTGAGGCAGCATAATTTGCTTGACCAGCATTACCTTTTACTCCTACTACAGAGCTCATGTTAATGATACTTCCTTTGCGAGCTTTAAGCATCGTGCGCTGCACAGCTTTAGTCATATTAAAGATAGACTTAAGGTTTACCTCTATTACGTTATCAAAATCCTCTTCAGACATACGCATAAGGAGATTATCCTTTGTGATACCTGCATTATTTACAAGAATATCAATAGTTCCAAAATCTTCAAGCACGTTCTTCACAAGCTCTTGAGCCTGCTCAAAATCTGCTGCATTACTTTTATATCCTTTGATTTTTACTCCTGTGCTTTCTAAACTTTTCTCTAGTTCATCTGCCGCGGCAGATGATGAACTGTATGTAAAAGCAACATTTGCTCCATGTTGAGCAAATACTTCTGCGATTCCTTTTCCTATTCCACGGCTAGCACCAGTGATGATAGCTGTTTTTCCTTCTAATAATTTCATATTAAATGCTATGAATAGACAGTTAACCTATTATAATTACTGTCTGAGGTTATTTTTATTGATCTAATTGGTTTAAATATTAGGTTGTATCGTCATGCTTTCGCGAAAGCGTACATCGCTAAATTTACTTACTCAAATATAAGAATTACGATACCGACTAGAAACAAAAAAACCTCCCTAAAAAAGGAGGTTTTTTTATAATGTATCGTAAAATTATTTACCTAAAACTTCGGCAACTTTTTTACCTATTTCTGCTGGGCTATCCACAACGTGAATACCACATTCTCTCATTATTGCTTTTTTAGCTTGTGCTGTATCATCAGATCCACCTACAATTGCTCCTGCATGACCCATAGTTCGTCCTGCTGGTGCAGTCTCACCTGCGATAAAACCTATTACTGGCTTTTTGCTACCGCTTTCTTTGTACCACTTTGCAGCGTCACCTTCTAGTTGACCACCTATCTCACCTATCATTACAACAGCTTCTGTTTCTGGATCATTGATAAGCATCTCTACTGCTTCTTTTGTAGTAGTTCCTATAATAGGATCTCCTCCAATACCGATTGCTGTAGTAATACCAAGACCTTGTTTTACAACCTGATCTGCCGCTTCATACGTAAGTGTTCCAGATTTTGAAACAATACCTACAGTTCCTTTCTTAAATACAAAACCTGGCATGATACCTACTTTTGCCTCACCCGGAGTAATAACACCTGGACAGTTAGGTCCTATAAGGCGACACTCTTTTGTAGAGATATAGTCTGATGCTTTGATCATATCTGCAACAGGGATACCTTCTGTAATTGTGATAATCACTTTGATTCCTGCATCTGCAGCTTCCATAATTGCATCTGCAGCAAATGCTGGCGGTACAAAAATAATAGTAGTATCTGCTTCTACTTTTTCTACTGCTTCTTGAACGGTATTAAAAACAGGCTTATCAAGATGTGTTTGTCCTCCTTTTCCTGGAGTTACACCACCTACTACGTTTGTTCCATAATCAATCATCTGGCCCGCGTGGAAAGTTCCCTCGCTACCTGTGAATCCTTGAACAATTATTTTCGAATCTTTATTAACTAAAACGCTCATCGGTTTGTTTTAAAATTTTGCACTGCAAAAGTAACAGTTTGGTTAAGTATTATGAAGTAAAAACAATGAAATTTACTTCCAAGATTTCATGCTCTCTTTTGCTTCTTCAGCTGGTTGGCTCATTTGGTACCCTCTGTACATCAAACCATCCTTCATTTCCCATATAGCCATAAAATGTGCCATAGGTTGCTCTGTATCTGGTTGCTCGATCGTAGTTACAAAATAAGTGAACCGTATCACTACCTGATCCTCTTTAGAAAGAAGGTGTGTAATCTCTGGACGTACCGCATCAAAAGATTTACCAGCCTCTGCTGCCATTTCTTTCAAGCCTGCTATTTCCATGTGATTGTAGCCTGTTTTTGCATTCCAAAAAAGCTGCATATCAGGATGAATATACTCATCAAAAGCAGTTGTGTCATTAAAAAAGTCTGAGCTATAAAACTCTTTTACGATTTTCTTATTACTCTTAGCCATTATTGTTGCTTTAGTTTTTCTAATAATTCTTGCACTTGTCTCAACGCTGCAAGCTCTTTATATTTTGTTCTGAAATCACCTGCTGGTGACCCAAAATAACTTTTTTCTCCTTCTAGTGACTTACTTACTCCACTCTGCGCAGAGATGATAGCCTTCCTACCTATAGATATACCACTAGTAACTCCTACCTGTCCCCATAAAGTCACCTCGTCCTCTATAACGACACAACCAGCTATGGTAGTTTGAGCCGCGATTAAAACACGTTCTCCTATAACAGTATCATGCCCTACATGGACTTGGTTATCAATCTTAGTTCCTTTACCTATCGTTGTATCACCAGTAACTCCTTTATCTATAGTTGTCCCAGCTCCTATATCTACATTATCTTCTATTACAACACGACCACCAGATTTAAGTTTATCAAAACCTTCTGGACGTTTTTTGTAATAAAATGCGTCTGCACCTAGTATGCTTCCTGCGTGTATAGTAACGTTATCACCTATAATTGTATTGTCATATAAACATACATTAGGGTGTATGGTACAGTTATCACCTATAACCACGTTATTCCCAACAAAGACATTAGGCTGTATAACGGTTCCGTGACCTATGATTGCCGTCTCTGCTATGGCAGCTGCTGCACTTTTAAATGGTTTAAAGTGATCAGTAAGCTTATTAAAGTCTCTAAAGGGATCATCAGATATTAAAAGCGCTTTACCTTCTGGGCAAGCTACTTCTTTGTTAATAAGCACAATAGTCGCAGCACTTTGTAGCGCCTTGTCGTAATACTTAGGATGATCTACAAATACAATATCTCCTGGTGTTACCACATGGATCTCATTCATACCCAAAACTGGAAACAAAGGATCACCCACAAAAGTGACATTAAGAAGACTTGCAATATCTTGAAGCGTATGTTGTTTTTTAAATTTCACGATTACGAATATAAAAGAAAATCCCGTCATTTGACGGGATTTATATAATAAGTTAATGGGTAAATTATCTATTCCTTAACGCGCTCTTTATAGGTCCCTTTTTCGGTCTCTATTTTTATCTTATCTCCTTCATTAATAAACAAAGGAACGTTTACTTCTGCTCCTGTCTCAACAGTTGCTGGCTTTGTAGCGTTAGTTGCTGTATTACCTTTTACTCCTGGCTCTGTGTGACTCACTTCAAGTATTACAGAAGCAGGCATGTCTACAGAAAGTGGTGCGTTATCTTCCGTATTTATAAGTACGGTAACAACCTCTCCTTCCTTTAATAAATCAGAACGATCTAACGCAGTCTCTTGTAAAGCGATTTGCGTGTAGTCTTCTGTATTCATAAAGTGATACCCCTCTCCATCATTATATAAAAACTGGAACTTATGTGTTTCTACACGTACTTCTTCAATCTTATGTCCTGCAGAAAATGTATTATCTAATACTTTTCCAGAGGTAACACTTTTCATTTTTGTTCTTACAAATGCTGGGCCTTTACCCGGCTTTACGTGTAAAAACTCGATGATTTTATAAATATCGTGATTGTAGTGTATACAAAGTCCGTTGCGTATGTCTGATGTTGTTGCCATATATAGTATCAAGTTTCTGCAAATGCAGAATTCTTATTTAATTAAAAGTTAATCTCGCTTTCGCGAAAATATGAAAAGATTATCAATCTCTCCGTTTTATGAATTTCACCGCTCACCTTATGTTAGGCAAAAGCATGAGTGTTATGTTGTCAAATTTTCGCGAAAGCGTAAAAAGAAAACTTATGAATTGAAGTATCCTTTCATAATACCGCGTTGAGAATTACGTATAAATTGCAATATCTCATCACGTTCCTGAGTAGCTTCCATCTCTGCTTCAATAATCGCAACAGCTTGAGAGTTGTTATAATTCTTCTGATACAAGATGCGGAATATATCCTGAATCTCACGTATTTTTTCTGTTGTAAATCCGCGGCGACGTAGTCCTATAGAGTTAATCCCTACATAGCTCAATGGCTCACGACCAGCCTTTACAAAAGGTGGCACATCCTTACGTACTAGTGACCCACCAGTTACAAAAGCATGGCTCCCTATCGTACAAAACTGCTGTATTGCAGCCATTCCTGCTAGTACTACATAATCACCTACAGTGATGTGCCCAGCGAGCGTACTGTTATTAGAAAAAATACAATTATCACCTACGATACAATCATGAGCAATATGGCAATATGCCATAATCCAACAATTGTTTCCTACCTGAGTTTTCATACGATCTGAGGTACCACGGTTAATAGTCACACATTCACGTATGGTTGTGTTATCGCCTATGATTGTAACGGTATCCTCGTCATTAAACTTTTTATCTTGTGGTACTGCAGAGATTACTGCGCCTGGAAAGATACTTACGTTCTTCCCTATGCGAGCACCTTCCATAATGGTCACATTAGATCCTATCCAGCTACCCTCACCTATTACAACATTATTATGTATGGTTGTAAATGGTTCTATAACTACATTCTTTGCAATTTTTGCACCTGGGTGCACATATGCTAATGGCTGATTCATACTAGAGATTTTTTACTTTTACTATTTGTGCCATTATTTCGGCTTCTGAGACAAGTTTACCATTTGCATAAGCGCGAGCTTGCATCTGGCAGATTCCTCTACGTATAGGTGACATTAAGTCTAATTTGAAAATAAGAGTATCACCAGGTACCACCTGATGCTTATATCTTACTTTATCTATTTTAAGTAAATAAGTTAGATAGTTTTCTGGATCTGGAACGGTACTTAATACTAAAATACCTCCGGTTTGAGCCATTGCCTCTATTTGCAGTACGCCAGGCATAACCGGAGATCCAGGAAAATGCCCCACAAAGAATGGTTCATTCATTGTTACATTTTTCACTCCAATCACATGCTCTTTTGTAAGCTCTAAAATCTTATCTACAAGCAAGAATGGAGGTCTATGAGGTAACATCTCCATTATTTGATTTACGTCCTTTACAGGGGTCGCATGCAAATCTACATCTGGAACATAATTACGGCGTTCATTCTTAATAATTTTCTGAAGTTTTTTTGCAAACTGGGTGTTTATGAAGTGACCAGGCTTATTTGCAATTATTTTTCCTCGTATTCTTGTACCTACTAGTGCTAAGTCTCCTATAACGTCAAGTAGTTTATGACGTGCTGCTTCATTAGCATGGTGCAAGGTAAGGTTATCTAGTATGCCGTTAGGCTTTACAGCGATATCATCCTTATTAAAGGCTACCTTCAATTTTTCCATTGTACTAGGAGATAATTCTTTATCTACATATACAATCGCATTATTGAGATCTCCACCTTTAATGAGACCGTGCTCAAGCAACATCTCTATCTCATGTAGAAAACTAAATGTTCTACTATCTGAAATTTCCTCCTTAAATTGCGATATGTGTTGTATGCTTGCATTCTGAGTACCTAGCACTTTAGTACCAAAGTCTACCATAGTAGTAACTTGATACTCATCTGCCGGCATTAAAATAATCTCACTCCCAGACTCTTCGTCTAGATAAGTGATAATTTCTTTCACCACATACTCATCACGTACAGCATCCTGTTCTAGAACCCCTGCTTCTTCAAGTGCTTCTACAAAAAACTTCGAAGAGCCATCCATAATAGGAGGCTCAGAAGCATTAAGCTCAATAAGAAGGTTATCTATTTCAAGTCCTACGCAAGCAGCAAGTACGTGCTCTGTAGTTTGAATAGAAACGCCGTTTCTTTCAAGGTTTGTTCCTCGTTGTGTATTGGTTACAAGAGAAGCATCTGCATTTAGTACTGGCTCTCCTTCAAGATCAAGGCGTTTAAATTTATAGCCGTGGTTTTCTGGAGCTGGCTTAAAGGTCATTAGTACATCTGCACCTGTGTGCAAACCTACACCTTGTAAGCTTATTTCTTTAGCTATCGTACGTTGTTGTGCTTTAGCGTTACTCATTATTTTGTTGTTTTTTTAATTCGTTTACCGTTTGTACAATTTTTGGTAAATTTTTAAAGTGTACGTAAGAACGATTCCAATCAGCATAATTAAATGATGGAGATCCCTGCAGCACTTCATTATCCTTTATATTTCTTCCTATTCCAGATTGTGCTTGTATACGCACATTATCACCTATGGTTAGGTGTCCAGAGATACCCACTTGACCACCTATAAGACAGTGCTTTCCTATTTTAGTAGAACCAGCAATACCTGTTTGTGCAGCAATGGCTGTATGAGAACCTATCTCTACATTATGTGCAATCTGAATCTGGTTATCAAGTTTAACACCTGTTCTAATCACAGTAGATCCTAATGTTGCACGATCTATCGTAGTTCCTGCTCCTATATCTACGTGATCTTCTATAATTACATTTCCTGTTTGTGGTACTTTACTATACTCTCCTTTTTCATTTGGAGTAAAGCCAAAACCATCTGCACCTACAATAGCACCACTGTGTATGTAGACCGTGTTACCTATAACACAGTCAGAATACACTTTAGATCCTGCAAAGAGCACACAATTGTCTCCTATAGTAACATTATCCCCTATATAAACATTAGGATAAATTTTTACATTACTCCCTATAGTTACGTTCTCTCCTAGGTATGAAAAAGCTCCTAGATACAGTCCGTCTCCATAAGTAGCTGTTTCAGAAATAAAGCAAGGCTGCTCTATTCCCGACTTATTAAGTTTTACTTGATTATAATATTCTAGAAGTTTTGAAAATGACTTATAGGCATCCTCTACTCGTATAAGCGTAGGCTTAACGGGTTGCTCTGGTTCAAAGTCATTACCTACAATGGCAATACTTGCCTCTGTAGTATATATAAATGATGTGTACTTAGGATTTGCTAAGAAGGTTAGAGACCCTGGGATCCCTTCTTCTATTTTTGCAAGCTTTGATACTTCTACATCGGGGTTACCTTCTATAGTTCCTTCTAGTATTCCTGCGATTTGATTTGCGGTAAATTTCATGGATGACAAAAATAGGAAAAATTAACGTTTAGGTTTTGGGTAACAGAGATAGTTTTTAACTACTTCTTTTGTAAGTGACTTTAAACTTAATTGATCACTTGCTTTTACCACATCTACAATCTTCCCACTATTGAGAAGAATATTGATTCCACCTTTCTCATAATTATATGCTTGGTTTGATATAGTACCTGTAAACACAAAGTATGATGCCTCATGTTCCGTTATATTAAACTTCTCCATTAATAAGGACTTATGTTGCTCAAGCTTAGACGCTGCAAATGGTTTCTTTTTAATTTTTACATTCAAAAGATCTCTATTTATAATCGCCTTAGACAGCTCAGAAAGCACAAAATCCTCATGAAAACACCATTCTTTCATAGCAGAAATAATATCATAATCGTCTAGCTGAGCAAACGTATCAAGGCTATTTTTTATGGTATCACTATCTATTCTATGTTGTAAAAAATACTGTAAAGCTTTACTCGAAGTTAGCACAACTCCGTTATGAGAGAGCTCTTTTGCACGCTTGAGTACCCTCGTTATTAATTGCTCTGCTACAATACCTGTTTTATGTAGGTACACCTGCCAGTACATAAGCCTTCTAGCGACAAGAAACTTCTCTACAGTATAGACTCCTTTTTCTTCTACTACAAGCTTGTCATCCATCACGTTAAGCATAGCAACTATACGCTCCGTATTAATGTTACCCTCGGCCATTCCCGTATAAAAACTATCACGTTTTAAATAGTCGGTACGATCCATATCTAGCTGACCAGAAACCAGCTGATTTAAAAAAGAGCGATGATATGATCCCTTGAAAATCTCTATTGCCAGCGTTAAACTTCCGTTAAACTCCGTATTGAGACCCTCCATAAATAAGCTAGAAATGTGCTCATGACTTACACCCTCTACAATACTATGTTCCATAGCATGAGAGAAAGGACCATGACCTATATCGTGAAGTAAGATTGCTATAAACACACCTTCTTTTTCTTCAGGTGATATCTCAACACCTTTGTCTTCAAGGACTTTGATGGCTTTCTGCATAACGCCCAGACATCCTATCGCGTGCTGAAAACGAGTATGATGCGCACCAGGATATACAAGATATGACAATCCCATCTGCGTGATACGTCGTAGTCTTTGAAAGTATTTGTGCTGTATCAAATCAAAGACTACACCATTAGGTATAGTAATAAACCCATAAATAGGGTCGTTAATAATTGTAACTTTGGGAGACCTCAATATTAAAAATTTTGGATTTCTATTTTTTATGCTTTCGCGAAAGCGTATTACTTACAAATATAAGGTTTCGCCTTGCAAACAAGGAGCCTCTTAAAAACTAACATACTTAACTAATTATATGAGCAACATACAAATACTTTGGGTAGATGACGAAATTGACTTACTTAAGCCACATATTTTATTTCTTGAAAAGAAGAATTATAGCGTAACTACTTGTGATAATGGTGCCGAAGCTGTAGAAATGATAGATGAGCAAAACTTTGACATCATTTTTCTTGATGAAAATATGCCAGGTCTCTCAGGTCTAGAAACTCTGAGCGAAATCAAAAATAAACGGGAAAATGTTCCTGTTGTCATGATCACTAAAAGTGAGGAAGAGTATATTATGGAGGAAGCGATAGGCTCTAAAATAGTAGACTATCTCATTAAACCAGTAAATCCTAACCAGATATTACTGAGTTTAAAGAAAAATCTTGATCATAGTAGATTAATAAGTCAGAAAACAACTTCTTCATATCAGCAAGAATTCCGCAAGATTGCCATGGATTTATCTATGGTAAACAGCTTTGAAGAATGGTCTGAGCTTTACCAAAAGCTTATTTACTGGGAAATGGAGCTTGAAGGAATAGAAGATACTGGAATGTTTGAGATATTAGAATCTCAAAAATCTGAAGCAAATAATCAGTTTTGTAAGTTTATTGATAAAAATTACCCTGATTGGTTTAACGGCTATGAGGGACCTACGATGTCTCACACCTTATTTAAAGACAAAGTGCAACCACACCTTAAAAAAGGTAGTCCTACCCTATTCATTGTCATAGATAACATGCGCTATGATCAATGGAAGGCTTTTGAGCCTCACCTTAATGCGCATTATAAAAAAGTACAAGAAGTACCTTATTACAGCATCTTGCCTACTGCAACTCAGTATGCTCGTAATGCTATATTTTCTGGACTCATGCCAGAAGAGATGAAAAAGAAGCATCCAGACTTATGGCTTGATGATACAGATGAGGGAGGAAAAAATATGCACGAAGCAGATTTTCTTGAGGCACAACTTAAAAGATTACGTCTTGACCTAAGTTGGGAATATCACAAAATCACCAACTTAAAAAACGGTAAGAAACTTGCCGATAATTTTAAATCTCAGAAAAATAATGACCTTACGGTAGTCGTTTACAATTTTGTAGATATGCTTTCTCACTCTAAGACAGAAATGGAAGTAATTAAAGAACTCGCTAGTAATGACAAGGCATACAGATCACTTACAGAGAGTTGGTTTAAAAACTCACCGTTACTCACGATGATACAGCAAGCGCAAGAGCTAGGTATGAAGCTTATACTTACTACAGATCATGGCACTATTAATGTCAAAAATCCATCTAAAGTTATTGGTGATAAGAATACAAGTCTCAACCTGCGTTATAAAACAGGAAGAAGTCTCACGTATGAAAATAAAGACGTACTCGCTGCCGAAGATCCTCGCACGATACACCTACCTACTATTAATATGAGTAGCTCATTCATATTTGCAAAGGGAGATCTATTCTTTGCGTATCCTAATAATTTTAATCACTACGTAAGTTATTATAGAAATACATACCAGCATGGTGGCGTAAGCCTTGAAGAAATGGTGATTCCTTTTGTGGTGCTTGAACCTAAATAGAAATGTTAGGCTTTCGCGAAAGCGTGACTACAAACAAAAAAACCACAGCAATACAAGCTGTGGTTTTTTTATGTTTGTATATAAACTAAAAGAGCTGCTTAACCCGTTTTATTAATTCGCTCTAAAAAATCTATTACATTATCACCCTTTTCTTTCGCAGGAGCCGCTTTAATATTCTCAAGATTTTTTATGAAATAAGTCACCGAAAGCCCAGTAATTCGCTTAAAGTGATTAGAAAAAGATTTTGGATTAGAAAAACCAACCTCTTTTGCTAGAGCACTCACTGTGTACGTTCTTATTTTCTCAGAACTATAGAGTAGTTTGAGTATATGATTAATACGCAGGTCATTAATATAAACAGAGAAATTCTCTGATTTGTCATCATTAATATACTTAGATAGATATGTTGAATTAGTACCTACCTGGAGAGCTAGACTCTTAAGCGTGATATTTTCCTCTGTAAACATTAATGTGTCCTCAAAAGTTTTGAGACCAGCTTTAATTTTATCTGTTTGTGTAGACTTTAATTGTGGCGGAGAACTTTTAATAGTTGTCTCAGTCGTGCTAGTAGTATTTATAGGAGATGACACCTCATTTTTAATGCGCTTTTCAATTGCCGCTTTGAGATTATCAAACCTCTTTTTATAAATAAGCCTTTTTCTATATTGAAATATCGCTACGATGACTCCTATACAACTCAAGATTAAGAATAGAATAACACCAGCATTACTTGTTGACTTTTCCTTTTCTAGCTTATGTATTAAAAGTTCCTTCTCAGCTGTAAGCTCAGGGATAGTATACATAGACACGACACCGTTACTCACTGACTCTTTAATACTACCTAATGATTCCTCATAGGCAATCATTTTATTTAGGTATTCTATTTGCTTATCTGTGTTTCCTTCATTCTTATAATGATTAAGTAAATAATCAAATGTATGCTTGAGCTCATCAAAATAATAATCAGATCCTGCTGCTACAAAAAGACTATCTGAAATTATAAATGAAGTAGTCGCCTTTTCTGTTAAATCTAATCCCTCGTAGGCTATTCCTTGCATGGCAAAAGAATGAGACAACTCATCATCTCCTTTTTCATAGTCATTAGAAATATATTGATTGGCTACATCTAACCCTTCTAGGTATTTTTTTTGTTTAATTAAAATAGCCCCTTTAAGCCCTAAGTAAGTGTTCTGATACTCTTTATCATTATCAATATCAGCATAAATCTTCACTTTTTCTATGTAATCGCTTGCAGCATCTAGACTATCTATATCAAAGTAAGAAGATGCAATAGAATATCTAACGGAAGCAAGAATATTCTTGTTCTGAGAATCACTATTGTAGATGTGAATATTCTTAACTTTTCCAGTTGTGTAAATAGACTCTACTTCCTTTAAATTTGAAATACCGCGACTTACATTTCCATAATTTATCTGTAATACCCCAATAAAATTCTTTAGAGTCCATTTGTTAGATAAATTTCCGGATTCTTCAGAATATTTATACGCCTCTTCTGCTAACTGCAAAGACATATCGATTTGATCATTATAATAATATGATATTGCCTTACTCAACAGAGCTGTTTCATACAAAACGAGCAAATTATTTTCTTCAGTAAAATTTAATATGTAATCAAATAAATCAAAATCATTATTTCTTAATTCAGCTAAAACAAGATAAAATTTAACAACATCAGATTTATTCTCACTTCGTGCTGCTCGTTTTATAAGCTCTTTCCCTTTTAATTCTAGCACCAATGAATCAACTGATGTCATATCTTCTTCAAAAAGAGCAAAAAATTCAGTTCTTAATACGGGGTAACTTTTTACAGCTATAGAATCTGGTACAGCAATTTCAGGGAGATACGGAAGTTCTTGTGCACTTATGGAGAGCAAAGAGCACAGAAAAAATATTATAAATAAAGGGGTTCTTATGGTCATTAACTAAACGATTGAGAGCACTATTTTTTAAGAAAAATCTTACTCCTATATATATTAATAATGGTTTCAGGCATAATTAAGAGGGCTGCAAGTTAATAGTTGTATCCCTATAATTAAATCTCATGACTACTAAATTCCTCAATTTTATGATTGGCACCCTTAAAAAACTAAAAATTAAAGGGAAGATTCATAAATATGGAAACAACCATAGATTTAAAAGGAGAATTTAGTGTATTGTTATTGAAGGACAGTACATATAACTGAAGTGTAAAACTGCTTACCCCGTTTTATTAATTCGCTCTAAAAAATCAATCACATTATCACCCTTTTCTTTTGTAGGTGCCGCTTTAATATCCTCAAGATTTTTTATGAAATAAGTCACCGAGAGCCCAGTGATGCGTTTAAAGTGATTTGAAAAAGATTTAGAATTAGAAAAACCAACTTCTCTTGCTAGAGCACTCACTGTGTACGTTCTTAATTTTTCAGAACTATAAAGCAATTGAAGTACATGATTTATACGCAAGTCATTAATATAAACAGAGAAATTCTCTGATTTCTTATCATTAATATACCTGTCTCTTATACACATCTGACGCTGCCGACGAAGAGGATAGTGTAGA